>Ga0209717_1000207_pt1 | contig 75654 bp, 69 predicted proteins | sample AD_UKC048_MetaG_FD_184418 | JGI IMG/M metagenome (GOLD analysis project Ga0209717, IMG submission 184418) | Active sludge microbial communities of municipal wastewater-treating anaerobic digesters from USA - AD_UKC048_MetaG (SPAdes) (version 2) | ecosystem: Engineered > Bioreactor > Anaerobic >...
CAAGAAATTAAAGACAATGAAAAGTTGTTGCAATCGGTAAAGAAAAAAGAAAAATCAGCGGTAAGCGTTGTTATTGTTCAAGCCAATAAAATAAAGCTTAAAGAAAAACTGATCAATACTACCGAAAAGCAAGCTAGGTTGTTGAGTAACGATATTTACATCAATCAGTTGAAAATTAACAAACTAAATCGAGAACTTGTTGTTCTCAAAGAAGATTATGCCGAAATGATTGTAAAGTCGTACAAAAGCCGTTCTGAACAAAGCAGAGCGATGTTTATTTTATCATCAGAAAATTTTCTGCAAGCTTATAAAAGAGCCCAATATATGAAACAATATACAGGGTACAGAAAAATGCAGGGAGACGAAATTAAATCAAAATCAGATCAGCTTACGGAGTACAATGAAAAATTAGGAGTTCAAAAATCGGCCAAACAAAAACTGATTCAAGAAAACGAAAAAGAACGATTATCACTGCTAAAAGCAAAACAAGAGCAAGATAAACTGGTCAAATTAATTAAAAAAGACAAGAATAAAATTGCCGCTGACATCAAGAAAAAACAACAAGAGGCAAGAGCCATCGACAGACAAATTGATCGTTTGATACGAGAAGCCATAGCCGAAGCCAATAGAAAAGCAGCTCTAGAAAAAGCGATGAGAAAAGCCGAAGCCGAAGCAAAGGCTGGTGATACCAAAGAAGAAATAAAAACACGAGCTAAAGCCATTGTCTCTTCAGCACCAGCAGTATCTTCCTCAAAAATTGTATTAACCCCAGAAGAAAAAATATTAGCCGATAATTTTAAATCCAATAGGGGAAAATTACCTTGGCCAGTTGAAAAAGGCTTTGTTTCATTGCCTTATGGAGATCAGCAGCACCCACAATTTTCCTCGTTAAGAGTTCATAATAGCGGGGTCGAAATCACAACCGAATCGGGATCTACTGCAAGAGCTGTTTTTGCGGGCGAAGTAACCAGTGTTATGGTTTTATCTCCGGTGAATAAAGCCGTAATGATTCAACACGGGGATTATTTTACGGTGTATCAAAATTTGAGTTCGGTTAATGTAAGTAAAGGAGATAAAGTAAGTATTAAGCAAAATATCGGGAGAATTAGAACTAATGGCGAAACAGGAAGAACGGTTCTAAAGTTTACCATTTCTCAAAATACGACCTATAACAATCCTGCTGTTTGGATAAATAATATGTAATCAAGAAATTTAAAACCTAAAAAAGCGCCATTTTACACTAATAAAATGGCGCTTTTTATATATACAGATTTACTATTGTTGCTGTTGTTGCTGTTGCTCTTGTTGTCGCAGCTGTAGCTTAAGTTGGTATTCTAAAAGATCTAATTGTTTTTGCACATCCTCTGAAACTTTTTGAAGCTTCACATCGTTTACTTCTTCAAACTGTCTTCCGTCTTCATATCCTATCGAAACGCTAACCGAAAGTGTTTGTTTGGCAAATCCCTTGAAAGTTCCTTTTACCGGAGTACATTCATTAAAATCTCGACCTACCGAAAGTTTGACATGATTGTCCATAGTCCAAATATTATTGGTGGGATCTATGCCAAGCCAACCTTGAGATGGAGTATAAAATTCTACCCAAGCGTGAGTGGTGCCTTCTCCTCTAAATCCAACTGCATTTGGACAAATATAGCCACTTACATATCTCGAAGGTATTCCTACCGTTCTCAAGAATTGCAACAGAACGTGTGCAAAATCTTGACAAACTCCTTTTTTGTGCACTAATATTTCATCAACGGTAGTTTCAATATTTGTAATTCCTTTGGTATAGGTGAAGTTTTTAAAGATGTATTCACTGCATTTTTGGGCAATTTCTATAAGAGGAATGTTAGCAGCATTTATTTTTTTTAAAAAGGCATCTATTTTCTTTTGATGTGTAATGTTTTCAGGATAACAAAGCCGAAGTAAAGAGCTGTTGTTTGATTTTTCTATTTCTAAATCTTGCACTTTGGCAGTGTCAATTTCAGGTATTTTGAGCGAATGATTGACTTGTACCAACATTCTGGATTCGATAATCATTTCTTTGTGAGGGGCTAAAATATTGAAATTCCCCACGCTATTCCCATAAAAATCCTTTGAGATTTCGACAATCGGATTAGTAGATATCAAAAGCTGATGCTGCAACACTTCTTGATTTTCAAAATGGTGAGGAAACAAACGAATCTCGTTGATGCTTTCTTTAATAGGCCAATTGTATTGGTATTTTGTGATATGAACTATTTTAAATGTTGCCATTTTTTTAGGTATAAGAGAAGAATAATTTAGAAAAATCAGTCGAAAACTGAATCAATTGTGTTTTAGTATCGTTTAATACATCTTCTAATTGCTGGTTTGTCAAGTTGTGATAATCGGTGTATTGAACCATACTTTTTAGTCTTCCAAATTGATTTTGAAGTGTTCTGGCTTCAGGCGAAATATTATCTATACACAAGTAACCTAAATATTTATCGATTAATTCTAAAGTGTACACTACGGAATGCGAAAAATCTCTATTGAAAACCACATGTTGAGCAATTTTTCGATTGTGAGATATGTTGCTATAACTTTTTAAATATTGTTCATAACCAGAAAGCGATAACAACAAACGTCTCCAATACAATAAATCTTCTTCACCATCAAGATTATAATTAATGGGTTTGTAGTAAGCTTGTGTCATCGAAATGGTTTGTAAACAACGTTCTATGTTTTTTCCAACGCTTGAAAAGCACCACCCTAATCCTCTTGGCATGGTGACATGAAGGATTCCGTTGTACAATAAAAGATCATTTTTGAGTTTGGTAATGACACCTACGGCTTCATAAGTTTCCAGCCTTCTTGGTAATTCAGGCGAATTCATATAATGATACAGAGAGTTGATGTGTTCCCAAAGTTCTTTAGTGATTTTGTCCTGAGCGCCTCTTGCATTTTCACGGGCTTTTCGAACAAGGTTTTTAACAGAATCGACATTGTGATTGTCACAAATGATGTATTTTAACACAAAATTCGAATCATATTGCGATTCGATGATTTGATTTTTTGACAAATCAGTATAATATTCTAATAAAGGTCTGTATCCCTGAGAATCATTCATTTCTTTGTCAAATGACAAGATATAAAAGGTGTTCAGAGTCAGCAACATTCCATCTGTTCTTTCCATATATCGGTTGAGCCAAAACATTCCGTCTGCAACTCGGCTGAGCATATTTGTTTTCATTTTATTTGTCATTGCGAGGCACGATTTTCCGCCATGGCGAAAGCCATCTTAGCCTCTTGTTAATTCCATTTTTTATTCAATAATCCAAGTGTCCTTGCTGCCTCCGCCTTGAGATGAATTGACAACCAATGAACCTTCTGTAAGAGCCACACGAGTTAATCCGCCGGGAACAATTTTCACACCTTCAGGTCCAAATAACGCGTAAGGTCTCAAATCTACGTGTCGCAATTTGAGTTGACCATCAATCAGGCAAGGCACGGTGCTCAGTTGAATTATGGGTTGTGCAATAAAATTTCTTGGATTGGCAAGAATTGCTTTTTTTCCTCTTTCAAGTTCTTCCTCAGTAGCTTTATTGCCCATAATCATTCCATATCCACCACTTTGATTGGTTTCTTTGATGACCATATTCCCCATATCGGCAAAGACTAGTTCCCGTTCCTCTTTGTTTTCCATTTGATAGGTAGGAACATTTTTTAGAATAGGCTCTTCATTAAGATAGTATTTTATCATATCGGGTACATAAGCATAAACCGCTTTGTCGTCTGCAACTCCATTTCCAACTGCATTTACTAAGGCTACATTTCCCATTTTATAAGCACTAATAAGTCCAGGAACTCCCAATGTGCTTTCAGGTTTAAAAACTAATGGATCCAAATAATCGTCATCCAGCCTTCTGTAAATTACATCAACTTGTTGGAGCCCAGAAGTGGTCTTCATATAAACATTATTATTATTTACAACCAAATCTCGCCCTTCAACTAATGGGACTCCCATTTGTCTCGCTAAAAAAGTATGCTCATAATAAGCCGAATTATATACGCCTGGAGTTAGCAAAACAACATTAGGATTCGAAATGCTTCTTGGCGACATTGATATTAAAATATTATGTAAGACCATAGGATAATTACCCACCATACTTACCCGATTCGAAGTGAGCATTTCTGGAAATATTCGCTTCGTAATCTCTCTGTTTTCAAGCATATAGCTTACTCCACTTGGGCATCTAAGATTGTCTTCCAGTACGTAAAACTCCCCTTTTTCGCCTCGAATCAAATCGATACCCGCTATGTGAATATGAATATTATGAGGCAATTTTACCCCATGTACTTCTTGTATGTAATGTGGGCAAGAAGATATTAAAGACGCCGGAATAATCCCTTCTTTAATAATAAGTTGTTCGTTGTAAACGTCTTCTAAAAACAAGTTGAGTGCTTTTAATCGCTGCCCAATTCCTTTTTCTACTTCGTCCCAATCTTTATGGGTGATTATTCTGGGAATAATATCAAAAGGAAAGATTCTCTCTATCCCTTGATTGTCATCACTGTAAACTGTGAACGTAATTCCTTGGTTCATAAAAAAATCAGAAGCTTGTTTTTGCTTTTGTTCAATATTTTCAGGACTTAGGTTTTGTAATGTATGTAAAACGTTGCGATAAGAATTTCGCACTCCTTTACTCGAAAACATTTCGTCCCATCCATTTGGGTTCAATTTGGGAATCAACTTCATCATATTATACATTATTAAATAGTCAATTTTTTAAATTATTGTTTGTTAAAAAAATCGTTAAGAACAAATTTATTGTTTTATTTTAACCAAAATGCTTGTTATGCTGAATAATTAATAATTTATGTGATATTCTTTTTTTTGACTTTTTTTTTTGACTTTTTAATTATTTTTCTATCTCAAATTTAGTATTCATTAATCTAAAAAACTAAAAATATTGACTAATACCCCTATTATTAATGGGGGTGTAATAGATAAAAAATTTATTTTTTAAACAAAAACACTTTTATTTATGGGGTGACTAATGGTTTTTAGTTGAATGTTTTCAAGGAAATGTAAAATGGCTAAAAGGTTACTATTCACTAAACTTTAAATTGCTCCTCAAAACGAAATCTAATTCGACGAAATCCCTCTTTTGATAAAAAGTTGCTATTTTATTTCCAATTTTAGCAATGAACAACCTTGTTGAATATTTTTTTTAATAATGAAAACAGCAAACTACACACAATAATGGTTTATAGATAGATATAAAGGGAATTAATGTAACAATTGTAACCAATAGTTCGCGATTCAGTGACTACATTCGCAAACTGATTTCGAGAAACAATAAGAGACTTCTTGAAACTGTAATGAAAATAAAGAAATTCATGACTTGGAAAACACCCAAAAAGAACACAATTCAAAATATAGCTTTTGTAGCCGTTTTGGTGCTGCTGCTATTTACTCCGCTAGGAACTTTTGTAAAAGTGCATATCAATCGATTTTTAGCCTTTTCACCATCGACTATTGCCGTTTCCGAACAAAAAATACTTTCGACTTACCAATGGCAGTTGATGGGCAAAAATGGAAAAGCAGTGATATTGGAAGAATATAAAGGGAAAATAATTTTCATTAATTTTTGGGCTACTTGGTGTCCGCCTTGTATAGCCGAAATGCCAAGTATGCAAAAATTATATGACGACTATCAAAACCAAATTGTTTTTCTATTTGTGACTACTGATTCTTTCGAAAAAGCGAATTCTTTTGTAGCGAAAGAAAACTTAAATCTCCCAATATTTCAATCGGTTTCAAGTCCTCCTTTAGAACTGGAGTCCTCAACAATACCCGCAACTTATCTTATTGATCAGCAAGCAAAAGTGGTGGTGGCAAAAATAGGTGCTGCCGACTGGAATAGTGATTCATTTCGTGAAAAACTGGATGTCTTGCTTCAAAAAAAATAAAATTTTTGCTGATTTTATCATTAACTGTAAGGGCTATTTTAATTTTTGGGCGTTACCACAAGGGTCGGGCTTTCCGCTACAATCCACGCACATTGCTTCGTACCTCGCAAGGTTAGCGTGGGATTTTCACTATAATCCCTAACGCAAAAAGCTTTAAAAACAGAATAGTAGGGTTGTAAAAGACCGATTATTGTTCGATAAAGTTTTAGGAGGAAATGTGGAGATTATTTGTTGAAAATTTCGTCAATTGCTGTAGCCAAATCGAAATCTTTTGCCGTAATGCCTCCAGCATCGTGAGTGTTAAGCGCAATTGTTACTTTGTTATATACATTATTCCAATCGGGATGATGGCTCGACCTTTCGGCAACTAAGGCAACAGCTGTCATAAAAGAAAATGCTTCTACAAAATTTTTAAATCGAAAGTCACGAAGGATGTGTTTTCCATCAAATTGCCAAGCAGTGTCAAGGCTTTTCATTCTCGTTTGAATTTCTTGTTCGTTTAATTTTGTCATTTTAGTTTATTTTTTAAGTACGTACTTAAAACGCAAAATAGGTTTTTTAATTGCAGCCTAGTCGGTAATCGAAACAGAATTATAAGTTTAGTTAACTCAAATTCTATCCGTTTAACTGCGAATGCTGAAAACCAAAACGATTATCATTTATGACCGCTTTATAATTCAAACTCGCTTATGACTAAGTTTAATATTCGTAAACTTCATAACCCCAAGGTTTAATTTTTCTTTCGGTAGTATTTAAAAGCGTTTCTTTTTCTTCGAAAACATCATACACTTTTCCTATCAATGATTTATCTTTTATGGATATTGCCTGCTCACTTCCTGAAAAATTCAGAATGACTAGTATTTTTTGATTTCCACTTTCTCTTGTAAAGGCATAAATTGTTTTTTCGTCTCCAACAAGTATTTTCTTGAAGGGAGCATTAGCTGAAAGTGCTTCGTTTCTTTTTCTAAGCTCAAGCAAAGTTTTATAGAATTTTTCCCTTTGGAAGTTTTTAAAGACAATAGGATCTTTTTCAAAAAATTCTAAAGCTCTCAAAACGGGCTCTTCCTGTCCGCTGTAAATAAGAGGAATGCTATTTTTCATAGTTTGAGAAAACACCGCAAAAGGCGCGTGGACAACTCCCGGGAAAGTCCCAAAATCGGCGTGATTCCAACTGTTTTCATCATGATTGCTGGTGAAATACATTTGAATCGTATGTTCAGGATATCGAGTTTCATTTTCTTTATTGATGCTATCCAAAGCAAGTGCGGTCTTTTCGCCTTTGGCCACTTTTTCCATCATTTTGAACATATGCCAAGGATAAACGGCATCGAAGCCACTTTTAGGAAGATAGGTGCTATCTCCTTCGGCGAGCATAAAAACATTTTTCATTTTCTTTAGTTGTGGAATCGACTTGTTCCAAAAAGCAGCTGGGACATTCCAAGCCACATCACATCTGAATCCATCAATATCGGTGTCTTTAACCCAGAATTTCATTGCGGCAATCATACTGTCTTGCATAATTGGATTTTTATAATCTAATTGTCGGGTGTCGGCCCAATCAAAAGCGACAGCAGCTTTGCCAGAGTTGTCTTTTACAAAAAAATCAGGATGCTCCGTAATCCAGCGGTGGTCCGCTCCAGCGTGATTAGGAACCCAATCAATTAATACTTTCATTCCTTTATCGTGAATTGTCTTGACAATATTCTTGAAGTCGTCCATTGTTCCAAATTCAGGATTAATGGTAGTATAATCGGAAACGGCATAATAACTGCCTAAAGTACCTTTTCTATCCAATTTACTAATGGGATTAATCGGCATAAACCAGATGGTTTCTACTCCCATTGCTTTGAGACGGTCAAGATGTTTGGCGAAGGCATTAAAAGTTCCTTCGGGCGTGTATTGGCGAACATTCACTTCATAGATGTTACCTTGCATCATCCAAGCGGGATGCCCATTGATTTGCCCTTTATCAACGTTTGATACTTGAGAAGTTCGACAACATACCAAAGAAAATGTAAATACAAGTGTCAAAAAAAGGAGGTTGATTTTTTTCATATGAAATAATTTAGGTAAAAAAAGCTAGTTTTTTAGTTTGTTTCAATTTTAAATTACTCTGCCTGATTAGTAAGCTAAAAATAAACAATATTTTTCAAATTTGCATAATTCAAGTTAGAATAACGTACTAGGCATTTAAAAAATTTAACTAAAACAACATCTTTTTGGGGAACCGAAAGAATAAGTTAACTTTATAAACTTTTTATCACTTTAAAAACCCTTAACAATTGTATAAAAGCATCTTTTCTTATTTTCTTTAGCATAAGCCTTGTTTCTAGTCAGGTAAAAAAAGACACTTTAGCACTTTCAGAAATAATTCTGGAAGCTTCCCCAATTAAAAATGCACTTCAAAATGCAGCTTCCTCGGTCTCTGTCATCACCACTGCCGATATTAATAAAACCGATGGAATTATTCTTACTCCCGTTTTGAATAAAATCCCCGGGGTTTTTATGCAGCAAGGAAGTTTGAATACCAATAGAATCAGTATTCGAGGCATTGGAGCCCGATCGCAATATGGCACCAATAGAGTAAAAGCCTATTTTAATTCGATTCCGTTGAGTTCAGGCGAGGGAGAAACAGTCATAGAAGATATTGATGTCGCCGCTATTGAAAAAATAGAAATTACTAAAGGCCCCAATTCAACGAGCTTCGGGTCTGGTTTGGGTGGTGTAATTCATTTGTTTGCCAGGGAAACACCTTTGTTGGAATCTTTTGGCAAAGCAACATCGACTTTTGGAAGTTTTGGTTTGCTTCAGCAGCGACTTTCAGGCGGATACAGCGATTCGAATTCTAATTTATTCTCAAGTTATTCCGATTTGCAAAGTGATGGATACCGTGCCAATAGTTCCTACAAGAGAAAATCATTCAACATACACGGAAATCAAAAAATTGGAAATAAAGGCAATTTGAATTTTTTGGGAATTTTTACTCGCTTGAAAGCCTATATTCCGAGCTCTTTGAATGAAAATGATTATAACAACAATCCAGAAAAGGCAGCTACCACTTGGGCAGCTGCGCAGGGATATGAATCCTATGACAAATTTCTGATTGGTTTGGGATATGACCACCAATTTTCTAAAAACTGGTCTTTGAAATCGAGCCTTTTTTCTAATTTTAAGGATGGATATGAAACAAGGCCTTTTGATATTTTGGAAGACAAAACCAATTCATTGGGATTGCGTTTGCATCTTAATTATAAAAACCGCTTGCTTTCTCTGCCTTTTGAGTTGAGTTTTGGAACCGAACTCGCAACCGAAAAATACCAGTATTCCCTTTTTAAGAATTTATACTTGTCACAACCGGGTCAGGGAAGTATTCAGGGAGATCAGTTTAGTGCAATTGAACAAAAACGAAATTACAGTATTTATTTTGTACAAATGGAAGTTTGGCTTTCAAAGAATTTGCATTTAGAAACCGGAATCGCATTAAATTCAACGAATTATTCTTTGGAAGATGTTTTCCAAACCAATTCCGATACTCAAAATAGCGATTATACTTTTGGCAATGTTTGGTCGCCAAGAATTGGGTTTTCCTATAAATTGGGAAAAGGAAAAAACATTTACACCTCAGTTAGCAAAGGATTTTCGGTGCCATCAGTTGCGGAAACTTTGACTCCAGAAGGACAAATCAATACCGATTTGAAGCCAGAAACGGGTTGGAATTACGAAATTGGTTTCAAAGGGAATTGGTTCGAAAATAAATTATATACCGAGCTTACTTTTTTTAGCACACAAATCGAAAATTTGTTGGTAGCACGCCGTACCGCCGATGACCAATATGTAGGAGTCAATGCAGGTTCGAGTTCTCATCCAGGGATTGAGTTCCTTGTGAATTACAAACTAGTAGAGACTTTAGAATTTCAAATCACCCCTTATTTTTCTGTGGCTCTAAATAATTTTAAATTCAAGAATTTTGTCGATGGTGAAGCTGATTATTCAGGCAATGAGCTTACGGGTGTTCCTGATAAACAATGGAGTTTGGGATTGGATGTAAACACCAAAAAAGGGTTTGGTTTAAACATATCATATCTCACTATTGGGGAAATTCCAATGAATGATTCCAATACGAAATACAGTGATGGGTATTCTTTACTTGACATTAAAACCACCTATTTTTTTACGATACTTAAAGTTTTCAAAACAGAATTGAGTGCTGGAGTTAACAATGCTTTAGACGAGAAATATGCGGCCAGTATTTTGCCAAATGCGGTCGGTTTTGGCGCTGTTCCACCACGATATTATTACCCGGGCAATCCGATAAATTATTATGGAGGTTTTTCGGTTTCTTATGTTTTCTAATAAGAGAGAATTGTCAATTTAAAACTTCTGCCACTTCCTTTTCGGTGACTTTTTTCTTTTGTTTGTTGCCCCAAGAAGTCATAACGTAATTCATTACATCGGCTACTTCTTGATTCGAAAGCCCCATGGGAGGCATATTGTTAATGAACTTTTTTTTATTGACAACAATTTCGCCATTTTGACCAAATTTTACGGCATGAATACTTTGCTTTCTTTTTTTGGCGAGCCAGTCGGAGCCAGCGAGAGGAGGAATGTTTATACCATCGCCTTTGCCATTACCACCATGGCATCGAATGCAAAAATCAGTATAGATTTCTTTTCCAGGTTGCTGAATATTTTGCTCAGCATTTTTAAACTTATTTATTTTTGCGACAAGAGGAGTATTTTTTTTAGAAGTTACTACATCTTCAAATGGAAAGCATCCTAAAAGGAACATTGCAAATCCCCAATACAGTTTGGTTATCAACATAAATTAATTAGGGATTATTTTGAAAATTCCTTTTCCTTCAACTGCGATGTAAATAAAGCCATCTGGACCTTGCGCCACATTTCGTACTCGACCAATGTCTGTAGCAATTTTTTGGCGTTCAATGACTTCTTTTCCTTTCATTTTTACTAGTTCTAAATATTGAAATTTTAATGAGCCAACCACTAAATGACCTTTCCAATCGGGGTAACGGTCGCTGGTAACAAAAGCCATTCCGCTAGGAGCGATAGAGGGTAACCAATAAAAAATAGGATCTTCAATTCCGGGTTTTTTGTTTTCTGTGCTAATCGTTGTTCCATCATAGTCAATACCATAAGTGACGATGGACCAACCATAATTAGCACCTTTTTTTACAATGTTGATTTCATCACCACCTTGAGGGCCGTGTTCGTGTGCCCAAATTTCACCAGTTTCTGGGTGCTTCGCCATTCCTTGCGGATTGCGATTTCCATAAGTATAAATAGCTTCTTTTGCGCCTGCCTGACCTACAAAAGGATTGTCTTTAGGAATGCTTCCGTCATCATTCAAGCGGTATATTTTTCCGCAATCACGTGTAATATCTTGAGGGTTTTCCTTGTTGTTACCGCGCTCTCCTATGGAAAAATACAAAAATCCTTCATTGTCAAAAACAATTCTAGAACCAAAATGCTGCCCTTTAGTTGAGTTTGGTGTAGCTTTGTACAAAGACTCAATTTGGGTTAAACTTCCCTCTTGTAATTTTGCTCGAATGAGTTTGGTATTGCCACCATCTCCCTCACCTTCATCAGAGGCATAAGTCATATAAATCCAACCATTTTTGGCATAATCGGGGTGAAGAACGATGTCCAACAAACCACCTTGGCCTCTGTTATACACTTTTGGCATGTTTTTCACTTCGGTTTTTATGCCATTTTTCACCTGATACAGAATCCCGCTTTTTTCAGTAATCAACATACTTCCATCAGGAAGCCAAGTCATTCCCCAAGGGATTTGAATATCGGACACTACTTTTTCTAGGGTGTAATTCTTAACTTCATCTTTGAGAGGAATATCGTTGGATTTCACTTGTGCATCGCAACTTATAAAAATGACAGAAAAAAACAGAATATAAACAAGCGAGATTTTTTTCATAATTGATAGTTATTAAGTCAGTTTTGAATTAAATTTTTTTAAAGTTAGCAAAAGTGAACCTAAAGAGATACATTTTATTAAATTATTAACGTATGGTTTTAAGGTGTTGTAATTTTCAAAAGTGACATATCCTTTGAGCTTTAAACCAAAGGGCTTAAAAAGTCACATTTCTTAGGTCTTTATACATTGTAGCCCCGTCGGGAATCGAACCCGAATCAAAAGTTTAGGAAACTCCCATTCTATCCGTTGAACTACGGGGCTTAAAAAAGCACTAAACAATAACTTAAATGTATTTATGGAGTAATTTTTGTCTTATTTCTGAATATCTATCAAGGTTTGATATTGACTTTACTAAAACTTAAATAAAGATTCACATTCAAATATAAACAAAAAAAGCTAGTCTTTCGACTAGCTTTTTGCTCCCTCTCTTGGGCTCGAACCAAGGAGTGTGACTAGCAGTAAAACCAAGACTTTACGTTATTTTACTTTTTTATGTTACCGAATTGTATGCCTTTTTTATTTATTCATGATGTTTTTTATTCCATTTAAAACACGTTTTATTATTTCTATATATGGAATACAAAAGTATTGTTTTTTATCATAATTTATATAAGATAATAATTTTGTTCATTATCGAGAATAATTAATTAAACTAATTTCTTGATAGCTTTATTATCTTTATCTAATTCAATTAAATTATAATTTTCTGGCGGAATTGATTCTAAAATTTTTTCTATGTCAAGTTTTTCATTATCATCATTATCCAATATTTTGTCTACCGATGTAAAAATTATGATTTGTCTATCATAAAATATTGAGCAAACTTCAAAGAATTTTTCCAAACTACTCATTTTTGTTTTATGTTGCCCCGGTTCATCAAACATCACAATACCAGGATGATTAGATCCTTTATATAATAAAGCAAGGGAATAAGCCCATATATTTCTAACAAAATCAGATGCGGAAGAGTTAATACGTATTGATTGTTGAGGAGCTTGTTTATATTGCTGATATACAGGGAAATATTTGAAAGGTTCTTTTTCAGATATATAAATTTCATATTTTTCATTACTATCATATTCAAATTGAAATAGGAAAGTTTTATATAATTCAGTAAAATCATCAATTTTAACTTGATCTTCTATTTGCTTATCTTTTAAGCCTTCTAATTTGATTAAGTTATTATGATATTTTACAGTTAGTTCTTTTAATTCATTAAATAAATTAATTATTTTTTCCTGGATGAAATTTAGGTCATTAATTTCCTTTTCTAATTGAACCTTTTTTAACACATCAGATTCCGAAAAATTTCTGTCATCTGCTATCAAATCATTAGATAGTGATTTTATTATTTCTTCTTTATTTCTTAATGTTTTATTGTAGTATTTTAAGATAATATCTTTTTCTTCAATAACTTTTTTAAGTGACTTTATAGATGTTTGTATTAGTTTTTCTTGTCCAACCAAGAATGCTTTATTTTCTTCAAGACTTAATTTAGGAATATGAATTTCTTTTGAAGAGATTAAATCATAATTTACTTCTTGAGAACAAGTTGGACAAACCCTCCCATCATTTAGTAAGTTTTCATCAAAAACCTTTATTAAAGAGTTATGGTCTATGATCTCCTTGTGAATTTTTTCATTTTGTTTATTTAAATTTTCAAATTGTAATTTTTGAAAATTCAAGTTATTTGAAAATTCATCAATTTTTCTTCTTAATAATTTGTACTCTTCTTTTTCAATCTCAAATTTTTGAAGTACTTCAACTTTATTGTCTTGAATTTTCGAAATTGGTTTATTTTTTATTATGTCAAAATAATCTTTTTTAGATTGTATTAACCTATTTAAAGTTTTAACTTCATCTACATCTGTTTTAAAAATTACTTTTATATTATCAATTTCACTTTGTTCAATGGTTAATTCTAAAGGTAATTCTTGAATTTCACCATTATATTCTGAAACTATTAATTCTAATGATTTTGTTTTCTTGTTCCAATCATCAGATAGTTGGCTTTTTTCTTTGAAAATTTCATCTTTTTTAATTGATGTTTCAAGCTCATTAAGGTTTAATGTAAACTCAATAATTTTTTCTTTAGCTTTTGGTATTCCAAAATAAGGCATAGTTGCAAAAAAATCTGACCAGCCTTTTGTTTGTTCAATGAAAGTAGAAGAAAATATTGTTTGCATATATAATGGACTATATCCATCTTTCTTTGAAGTATTAATAACAGTAGGTAACTCAATTCCAATAAACTCAGACAACCAATTATAAAATCCATTAGTGTTTTCGTTATTGCTATTACCCCTAACAAAAAGTTTAGTTACTTCAGCATCTTTTATATCATCAATTTTGGAGCTATAAATTTTGCATAGTTTATTATCTTCAGTACTAGATTTTATATATCTTTCAATAGTTTTTGTTTCAATCGAGTTGTTAACTTCTAAAAACACTTTTGATATTAAAATATTATGATTAATATGTTCTTCGCCATTGATAGTTGTGAAATTTTCTTTTAATGATTTATCTAATGCTTTTTCATTTTGAGCACCTAAAAGCTCTTCCATTCCTAAAGCATAATAAATACAAGAGTTAATGGTTGTTTTACCTTTTGAGTTTTGACCAGCAATTATATTTAGTCCATTAAAAAATGGGAAGTCAAATCCATATTTAACCCCAACAGGATCTTTATCAGATGTAATAATTTCTAATCGTAATCTTTTTATAGTTAGCATATCTTAATTATATTAATTTCCAATTTGAATTTGCCGCTTTAATTCTATTCTTAGGAATTTGACCTATTTCTCTAATTTTATTTAATTCTTCATCAAATAATTCTTCTTTAACAATTTCGTTCAAAATTTTTGTTCCATTTTCCGTGAGACTTAATTCTATTTCTCCAGCTGATATTTTTTTTTCACAAAAATTGTTTATGAAAGCAAGAGATAATATTTTTTCGATACCAGTTTCAAAAGACCAAGGAACAAGGCTTGATCGAGTATGGTTTTTTAAGCCCAAAATCACTTTTAAATTTTCATCCGATTTTATACTCCAGAAAATTAAGTGTATTAAAGAAAGTGGTGCTTTGCTTGCTCTGCCACAATACTTAACTATAGCTAACATTAATATCAACTTGTAATATCCATTATACTTTATTGGAAAAGATACTTCTTTACTTTTTAAAATTACGTTAATCATTTTCTTTAGGTATAAAATTTAAAGTACAATCCATTAACCACTCTATAATTTGATATTCTGTAATATCTAATTTCATTCCTGGATTGAAGAATATTTTTTCTAATTCATTCTTTAAACTTTCATCCAATGAATTTCTTACTTCAATAGCTTCTCTTGAATTATTTACTACTCCGGTATAATTAAATTCAACTTTATCTTTATATCTTTTTATTATTTCTCTAAACTTTTTAAATAGTTCAGGATATTTATCTTCATAATCCTCTACATTGTTTTTAAAAGATTGATAATTTTTTATGTCAAGACTTGTTTTTCTATCTGCAATTTCAGTATCTCCATAAAGAACTTTATTTTTTCTATTTATATCTTCAAATTGTTTTACATTGTTTTTTTTCCATTCTACAATTTCTTCTTCAACTGATCTATTCTCAAGATTTTCAGTCCATTTATCTAAATAATTTACGTCTGAAAGATCCTGACATTCTGCAAAATACTTGATTAAATTTGTTATTAGACAACAATCAATGTCATCATTTAAACCTTTGTCACTTTTGATAGAACATAAAACACCTATCAAGTAAGCTATTCCATCTTTTATAATATACACACCACTCCCAGACAATCCTTCGGCAATTGAAATAGCATCTTCTCCTGCTTGCTGGAAAGTCTTATCCAGTAAAGTTATTTTAAATGCAGAAGGCATAGAATCTAAAACCTTGGCGTCCCAATTTCTATGCTCATTGTCAACTATGTTTTGATACCCATAAAATTTAACTTTTTCATCAGTAATAAAATTCTTTGCTGTTTTAATTTTCTTTAATTCTTCATCAAAATAATCTACTTCAAAAAGTATCCAATCATTGGTTTCATCAAATTCTACTTTTGAAATAATATTAATTTTTTCAAACTCGCTTTTATAGTTTTTTTGCCTTTCAATTACTATATTTCCTATGATGTTGTCATCTATACAATGATAAGCAGTTAACACATAAAATTTATCATTAGAATGTACAATAACGCCACTACCTTGTTTTACTAAAGTTCCATTAATAATAACGGAAATTTTTACACAACTCTTTTTTATTAGTTCTAATGCCATATTGTTTAAAATTCATTTTTATAAAGTGGCTCCCAATTACCTTCATTAATATCATTATCATCTATAAAATTGCCTATTTTTTTTTTGATGTCTTCTATAGGATAATTGAAATATATAAATCTTTTGTTTTCAAAATTTCGTTTGTCATTATATACTATCCTTGCAATAGTTTCCCTTGAGGGATGTTTATGTATAGACGCACCTCCATTTGTAGAGATTATATAATTATCACAGTCAATATAATTTAACATATTTTGAGAAGTATTATTTTTACTGCCGTGATGTGATACTTTAACATAATCGACTTTAAGTTTTTCTTTCTCATTATAATTCTTTTTTAAATATTCTTCAATTATTTCAGGTCTTGAATCAGCCAAAAGCAAAAGTTTTAAATCCGGACATTTAAGTATAATTGCTATTGAAGATGCATTTATTAAATCATTAATGATGCTTTTATCGGGTTTGAATGGAATTAAATTTAATTCCGATAAGGGCACTTGATTATTAATTAAAACAGTATTTTTTGAAATATTTGTTTTTTTTTCTTCAAATTTCTTTTCTGATTCTATAATTTTAGGCCAACTATCATAAAGTTTTTTTAATATTTCTTCAGAAGGAGAAATTATTGTAATATGTATTCCTTCGAAAATTATTGTGCCTTTTTCAGAATGACTATAATTATTAATTTTAGTCTCAGGCATTTTCTCTTTTATTAAATCTTCTAAAGTTTTTGCTTGTCCAAAACTTATTTTTTCACCACTTGGAATTTCAATAATATTAGGAAAATTTACCCATATGTTTTTTACTTTAATTATATCAATTATTGAGTTATTAAAAAATTTAATAAGACCCCCTATATGATCATCATCTATATGAGTTAGAATAATTAAATCAATAAATTTTAATGCTTGAATTTCTTTTTTCAGACTAAAATCAAAGGTTGACTTCGTTCCTCCATCGATTAATATATTTATTTCATTTCCTTCATCATTATAGGATTTAATTATAATACAATCACCATTATATGCCTTTAATATTTTGAAAGATGATGGTGTATTTGTCATTTAAATAAATGGTATTTTATTAAGCGCTAACTTACAAAATTCAATTAGGACTTCCTATTTCAATAATTGAATCATCATTTCTATTTCGTGTATAAAATACCTTCTTGATTATACTTTTTTGCATTTTAAAAATATTAGATTGCTATATACCTATGCTAAACCTTTCAGTCTACCCCACCTTAGCAAATCCACTCAAAAAAGTCTCCACAAATCATATAATCTTACTCAAAATCCTGTCTCCTGTTTTCTTGCGCTCTAATACTTTGGGTTTTTCTCCTCCTATTAAACCTAAGAGTTCATCTCGGAATTCATCTGCGTTCATTTTCCCACGAAGGGTATTTACTATATTTCAAAGTTGTTGTTCCAACTGCTTTTTCTAATCTTCTGACATTATTTATAGTTAAGTTATTTCTTTCCGCTAAGGAATTGAAATTAAATCATACAAAATGAGGGAAACCGTAAAGAGGGAACTATTTTTTTATTTGATCTTGATATTAATTTAATCGTAATTATTTACAATTTAGCTTTCATTTTTTTTAACCAATTTTCATAATATTGCCTATCATTATTGATTTCATTTTCAAACCACTCAGAACACACCCAAAATAATTCACCTAATATCCTAGCTGGATCTTTCCAATATCTTTTTGGTTTTTTTGTTTCAGAAATTAATACCTTTTTTAAAAATGGATGTAGAATCCCAAATGTGTCTTTTGAATAAACTGCTCTTTGAAGTCTTGCTAATTCATCTCTGTCAATAGCTGTAATTACTTCTTTAAATGTCTTTCTTACATATTTTCCGATAGGTAATTTGCTGTCAGGAAGATATTCAAATTCTTTGCTGCTTTTTATGTTTTCAAAAATTGTATTACTTTTTTCTTTAAATTCTAAAATTTCATCTGAGATTGTATTTATTATTTCTAATATTTCTACGTAACTGTCGGTATCGCCAATTTTTACTTTGTCTCCAATATATTTGCCTAAAATTGAATTTGACAATGGAGCTTTGTTGTAAATCTTCTGCACTCCATTTATTATTTCCATTTTTTGAGGATGATAGTCCACTAATTGAATAGTTAATAATTTATCATTTTTCAAGTATTTTAATTTAACAATACTTTGCAATTCAACTTTTGAATCAAAAAGTGTATAAGATGACTCATTTCTATTTATAGATTTGATTTTATTAATATATGTTATTTTCGTTTCAACCTTATTTTCTCTTTCAACTTTTTTTGGTACAAATTGATTTAATACCGACCATTCTTGATCATAATAATTATTATCTATAGCTTTACCATTAGCCGTGAAGCTATGAAAAACTAAACGGTTTATATCCTCTAAAATGTCCAACGGTAAAATCTTATATTCTATCTTTTCAAAATCATTATAAATAACTTTATAACCCTGTAATTGAAGTTGTTCTCGACTTGAAATATTTTCTGTTAAATGAGCTTTAAATTTTCTTACTCCATTTTCGATGAAATTAATTCCAATAATTTTTTCAGATTCAATGATTTTTAAATATGATATTTCATCATTTTTGTTCAAGCCATTCATATAGTCTTTCCCTATTTTTTTTGAAAGTAAAACAGAAACATAGAGTTTGTTTATGTGACCAGAAGCGTAACACTGTAATAAAAAACCATTGGCGTGACTTGATTTTATTGGAATTACAAAATCAGCTTCTAACGGCTCATTATTGGTCATAATATATTTTCCAGACTTGTACAAATTGAAATACCTTAGTATATAATTGCCAGTTGAAACACTATTTGATTGTTCTTTTTGGGGTATTATTTCATCCTCAAAGAAATCAGAAATTATATATTCTGTAGAAGTATTATCAATAGATTCAATTGATGTAGGGAAGGCATTAACCTCTTCGCTTATAGTTTCTGATAAAGTGAATATTTCAACAGGTTTCTTTTCCTGTATTTTAGGAATCATTTTCCAAAGAGGTTCCAACGCTTTTATTCTATTGGTATAATATTCATATCCTCTAACACGGAAGAATTGCCAACCACAGCGTTCAAGTATCTTTTGGCGCATCAAATCATTTTGATACTGCTCAGCTCCGTGCCATTTATCACCATCACATTCTATTGCAATTTTAGTTCCATCAGGGAATAATGCTACTAAGTCAATTCTATACCGCCCTTTAGCAACTTCATATTGAGGAATGACACTAAAATTATTTCTAACAATGTCATTGTATATATCAACTTCAAACCAACTATCAAATGGATCGGGTTGTGTTCCAAGACCTCTTTCCAATGGTGAACTTAGGATTGGCTGTTTAGAATTATAATTCTTAAAATGGTCTAATAATTTATATCTCAAATCATTAGTGTTGCTCAAATCTTCTAATTGAATGGAATGAAAAAGCCAAATCTGCTCTTTTGCCCTGCTTACTGCTACATTAAAACGCCTTTCATCTTCGGGTCTAACTCGAGCATTACCAATGTGATTATGAGCACTGATAAGGCTTAAGAATATAACATCTCTTTCATCTCCTTGAAAAGATGCCGAATTGCCACATAAAATTTTTCTTTTAAAATATTCTTGCTCCCCAATTTTCTTCAACAAGAGATTCTCAATTTGATTGGATTGTTGATTGCCCTGGAGTGTAATAATTCCAAAGGTTTTTCCATTATATCTTTCATCTTCAATAAGCTTAGCGATAGTTTCAGCAATCTCATATGCTTCTGAGGCATTTATTATATAGGCATACTTACCCTCAACATAACCGTTTGCACAAAAAACTGATTTAAGAGGCTCAAGTCTATTTTCAGAATACTGTTTTAAAGGATAGAGTCCTTTACCACTAGGGGCATAAAAATGTTTATTGCAAAATTCAATAATTTCAGGCATACACCTAAAATGTTCTTGAAGAACGGTCATTCCATCACAGAAAACCTTCGCAAAATCAAAGAAACTAAATGCTGGATGAAAACAATTCTTAAATTCAAAATCCCCCAAATACTTTTCGATGTGTGGGGTCATTTTATCAATATCAACACCTACATTCTCAGGTGCAATTTGCTTGTCATCGCCTACAATAATTATATTTTTTGATATATAGAGCAGAAAAATTGCATCTGGTCCTAACTGACTCGCTTCATCAATGATAACATAATCATACATTCCTTGTTCTGGAATTATTGATTCAGCAACTTTTTGAAAGTCCATAATCCAACAGGGTACAGAATCTTTGCACTTCTCCATTTGTTTTTGAACATCCTTTTGAAATTTTGTAGCTTTTTTTCCTTTACCTCTGGCTTTTATTGCAAATTGGGCAAAAGCATTCAAGTGTTGTCGGAGACTTTTATCTTCATCAAGACCTTTTAAAACTTCAGCCCAAGCCATTTTTGAACCAAGTTGAGCAATGAGTTTTCGTTCTTTATTTTCTAACTCATTTAAATCAAGGATTAATTGTTGCTCATAATCAACATCCATAAGTCTGTTGATTTCCTTTTGAGCATTCCTATATAAAATAGCATTTTCTAATTCTTGAATGTTATTCTTAACAAAACTATCTGATTGAATAGAATCTAACATTAATGGAAGATGCTTTTCAACCCTGCCTTTTATTAAAATATAATTTTGATATTGATTTTTATTAATATCTAACTTCTCAATTTTCTTTAGAGTTTCACCGTATGATTTGTAATTAATATCTTTAAAATCTTCTAAAACATTCTCTTTTATTGGATGTTGATTAATATTATTTAGATGAAATTCAGCCTCATTAATTATTTTTCTGAACACTTCAATTTGCTTTAGTAAATTATTGTACTCGGAATCAATAATTAATTTCTCCAAATTTCTTATTTCAAACGGATTAATTTTAAGGTTTGAAAATAATTCAATATCCTTCCTAAGTGCTTCTGATTGATCAATTATTTTTAATAACTTAGACACTTCAGAGTGAATGTGCATGTAGTAGTTAAACTTATTTAACAATGAATTTACTTCTGGAATTTCTTTAGCCCACAATTCAGAGAGTTCAAGTAAATCCTGCTGAATGGCAATATCTCTTAGAACAATTTCAAATTCTTCTATAGTGTCACAAGGACTCCCATTTACTCTAATCTCATCAATAAAATAGAGCCTTTCCTTAATTTCTTTTGATAGAAAAGACTTCTTTAATTTAAATGATAATCCTGATAATGGATTCCCTTCTCTTAAGTGATTAAGTAATGTTTGAGCATCTTTCTTAAGTCGTTTCAAACTTTTTCCAGATGGTAAAGAAACCTCTATGTCTTTGTCAATTTTTCTTAAATCATATTTAACAATTTTTCCAAGAATAGACGTTGAATGTTCTAGTGTTTGATTCCATTTATAAGAATTTCCTTTGAGATAGGTGCTTATTACATTACTTGAAAAATCAATTTGCAAACTGTCGACATCATTATAAAATACCTTTAGATCTTTTAGTAATTGTATAAGTTTTTCATAATCTGAACAATTGATTGAAAGATGTTCATCATTTGGAGAATAATTTTCTAAAAGGTTATTTTTTAAATTTTTGTATTCTCGAATTTGCTCAATTGTAGGGAGTTTATTTGGGTCTGGGATATCGTACTTAAATTCAGCAACATCAATTGTTATATACTTTTCATATAATTCAACATATTGCTTAGAATTAGATACTATTTGCGTATCGTTTATATCGCTGAATGCATCATAATACCATTCAAAAATTGTTGAATCTTTTTCCAATGATTCGGCAATTTGAGTAAGTGTGCCTGAATATTTTGGATTAATTTCTTGTTTGCGGGTAGATTTTTCTTTTATACCAATTAGCTCATTTCTGTTTATCGCAAATTTTTCTCTTGTCGCTTTTAAACTTTTTTGTAATTCATCAATTTCAGTTTGATATTTATATAAATCTGCTCTGGACAATTTATCATTGATTGAGTTTACACTTTTTTGTAAATCCTGAATTGATGAGGAATCACCGCTTAATAAGTTAACTGCTAAATCTTGAAATTCTTTGGGTAATTTGTCTTTCAAAACTTCTAAAGCGCGTTTTGTGTGTGCTGTTATAAGAATTTTTTTTCCATTGGCTAGCAAGTGACATATTAGATTGGCAATCGTATGGGATTTTCCAGTTCCTGGTGGACCTTGAACAAGTACCTTATTATTTCTTTTAGCTTTTTCAATTATTTCTATTTGCTCGTCATTATATTCTTTTGGAAAAAATATTGGCTCATTTTCAGATGAATATTTTGAATTTTCTCCATTGGACAAATTGGTGTTAATATTTTGTGTTATACCAATCAAGTCATTTATTGTAGGTATGTCAATTTCATCTTTATCGTTACTAATATTATCTAGTATCTTTTCATAAAGTGCTGTGAAACTTTTTGTGTTTCTTTTTCTGAGCAGTAAAGCTGGAGAATTTGAAATTATGGGTTTTGAATGTGTTTTTTGTGGTTTTTCAACTGAATTGAAATAGCTACCATCAGGTGAAACTTGTTCAGCAAACATTTTTAACGCATCGTCTAAATCACCGAATATACTATCAATTTCTTTTTCCTTAATATAATTTACTACTGCTTTTTCGGCATCAATGACGTTCTGAGAATCAAATTGATCAAATAAATCAAGTATGGAGTCAGTCTCAATTTGTACCGTTGACTCTAGATTGGGGCTTATAATTATTTGAGAATCTTTTTGAGAATATTCGAAATTAATATCAACACGCTGTGTTAAAATATGTCTGAATATTTTAGGATGGTCAGAGTCTTCTTTGAAGTTAAAAAGACCTGTACCAATTATTAATTCATATTCTTCTCCAAATTGCTGAGTCTTATTGAATATTCGGAACAGTTGTTTGTAGACATTGTTTAGTTTTTGATATTCTGCATATTCACTATCATACGTTTCAACTTTTTCATTGTAGTCAATTAGGTCGTCAATCCACTTCTGATTGATATAGTTTTGGAACTCCTTTGAAACTTCTGGGTAGTCTTCTACTAAAAGTATTTCACCTTCAATTTCAATACTTTCTTTTAGTATTGGCTCATTGTCATCATTAATCAAAGAAAGTTTGTCAACCCATTTTTCTAGGATTTCTGATAATTTGGCAAATTCAGGATTTGATGGTTCTTTAGGTTTTTTAATTCTAATCCAATAATCATTTTCGGTATTGAAATCAGGTCTAATTATGTTTTCAAATATGTCATCGACTGGGATATCATTTAGCCAAAATTTTTCTGGATATTGAGTTTCTTGAGTGTTTATATCCCTTACTGGATTACTTCTAAGTTTTGAGAACTCCTTTAAGTAATTGAATATTTGTAGATATTTTTCTTTTTTCATTATTCAACAATAAATCAATAAGTTATTATAAGAGTTTTAAGTCTAGATTATATAACGCATTCTCAAAGGTTATTCTTTTGCTAATTTACATAAAAAGCATACATAAATTATTACAAGTTTTCATAAATAAATTTTATGTTCACAAATCTATATCATAGATTAATAATTGTTTTACGGGAAACCACATTAGATGATTAATTATATTTTTTTTGTTTTGAAGTTTATTGTATTAGTATTTTTTTAAAATGACAAAATTTATTTTTACAGTTGATTTTATATAAAAAAAGACGGTTTTTACACCGTCTTAATTTTTAAGAGTATTTCCAAAGAAATCCCCCTGATTGTTCTCTTTCTCCTCGACAGCATCTTGCTATACAGGTTTTTGAAAGTCCTGATTTTCTACTTGCTTCTGCAACGGAAATGTATTGTGCCAATAAATTTCCATTTAGATTGTATTGAACAACCTCCTTTTTTCTATTATCGGATTCTGGAATAAATTTTTCTTTAAATTCATAAGACCACAGATAACCGCCTAAAGTATGATTTACGTTCCAACAGGCTTTACTAATACTTTTTTTAGTCGCATTTATTGAAATTGCTGCGGTAGTTAAATCTTCATATGAATTTACTGGAGAGCCATCTAAATTGTATTGATAAACGGTTTTTTTGAATCCTCCACCTTTATCGGAGTTATACCCGTTTTCAAGAGAATCATATTCTGAAATATATTGTATTTCTTTAGAAGCTAACTCGTCAATATTTGAAGCAGTATCAATTTGCTCCCATCGAAAGGAATCTGATCCATAAGTGCTAATAGCACTATGAAATTTATAACCCGTGCCTTTATTTGATTTTTGTAAATGATCATTTTTTCTTTCATCGATAGATTTTGTAGTTGTTCCAATGTAGACTTGATTCGTCTCTGTGTTTATTACTTTATATATAATTCCTGAATTGTTTTGTGTGTTTTCCATTTTTATAATTGAATTTAAATTAGGCAGGTAATCAAGTTTTAAACTATTTTAGTTAATTAAAAAGTTAGAAAAGAGGTTACCTACCTTACCTTTTTATTTTAATATTAATTCGTATTTCTTTAAATTATCTCTAGTTTTTTTCCTAAAACCCTTTGATGACATTAATTTACCAATAGTATCAGCACTAATTATTTTATTTATATTCTCCTTATCTTTTATAAATTCAATAATTTCTGTTGCATTCATATACTTAATATCTTTATCGCTATTTGGTAAATCAAATAGTTTTTCAATCCAATCCATTTCTTCCGATGTTTGCAAAAAGTTTTTGTTGTTTTCTTCAACAATTTTCACATCTTCATCATTAAAATAATACCTATAATTTGGATCATTAAGTAAATACATTGCTTGACTATAAACCTTATTAAGGTTTATATTATGGTTAAAATTAATTTTCAGAACTTCATTGCACAGATACCTTCTGTTTCCTGTTATATCTGTTAAAATTTCAATTTGATTTGAACTTCCAACAAATGATGCTCTTCTAGGATAATTTTCAGTAAACATTCCAAAAGCTCTCCTTTCAGTAATTACTTCTTTAGTTATTAATTCTTTGAATTGGTCAACTTTATACTTATTAAATGTTGCAAGTTCATCCATATTAATTATCAGCTTATCTGAAAGTAGCAAGGTTGCATCTTTATCTCCTGGTGTTATTGAACCTTCGTAGATATAGTCTTTTAATTCACTTGGAATTAAAGATTTGAACCAAGTTGTTTTGCCTAAATTTTGTCTCCCACAAAGAATTAATACTGTTTGATTGGTAATTTGCTCTTTTATTGAACAGGCTACCATAGCAACAATCCATTTTTCAAATATCCATTTAAAATACTTGTCATTTGTTGTGCCAATTGTCGAGGCTAATTTTCCTATATGATCCGTTTTTTGATCCCAAGTTTCAAGATTTTGAAAATAATCTTTAAAAGGATTAAATTTTTCAACAAAATCAGAATTTAATATTGTTTTAAGTTTCTGATTTGATGTTCTAATTCCTTTTTTTTCTAGTCTTCTAATTATTGAATTAAATTCTGTTTCATCTAAAAGCACGAATTCTTCTTTTTTGTTTTTCTTTTTAACAAACAATCGTCCAACTACCTCATTCTTTTTAAATTCATAATTTTTATTTAAATATCGTTCTATCATATTATTCTATTTTTTATGTTCTGTCTCTATCTTTTCATAAGTCGTTCTTCCATTTGGCAGAGACATATAACCGTACTTTATTCAATATCATTTTATTGAACAGGGAGATTCAATACTGTTCAATTAATAATCGAGTATTGAAATTGGAAATATTTGTTTTTAGGATTATTTCATAGGCGTGAATTTTAAAAAATTGAACAATCGTTTTAAATGTTTTTTTAGGAATTTTTTTGCTCCAAAGAAGTGTAGGAACATTAAGAGTGATGAGAACCATCATTTTTTATTTACCCCAATATAACGAATTTGAACCCAAAAGTCAATAGAAAATGCAATAAATATTTGATTTTCCAGATTTCGCCCATAGCGTTTATGTGATATTTTCAAGCCCATTATTTTACTTAATTAAGCCCTTTTTAGATTAAATTTCAACCTACTCAACACGACATAATTTAATACCGTGTTGGTAAATTGACATTTGCAAAAACTTTTTCAGTGGTTTTTGATATAGCAGACCGTCTCAAAAGTTTGGTTATACGAAATACAGCATACTGCTTTGCCTATTTATACTAGAATATCAAAATGATGGTAATAGTAGGCTTCATTATTAATTATATAAACGGTTTTTAACTTAAATGTAACCTTGACTTCCTGAACTAAAACGGTCTGTCCTTTCTTCAGCGCTCCGATATCTTGCAATACCTTCACTCGGAAAGGACAAAACAGCCGTTTTAGGATATTATTCCACGTAATTACATAGATTTCTTTTGGAGAACTGTATTTTAACAGCTCTACCAACTCTTTTTTTGTCATTTTTTATCTAAATTTTTATCTTTTTAAAAGGACAAATTAATACTATTTGATAGTCTAAAAGCTATGATGATACTAATGATGGAACCAGCTGCCCTTGTCGTTTTTAATGGAATTTGCGAGGTAATTGATAAACTCGTAAGCATTTACATTTTTTTCAAAATTCGTATCAATGTAAGCACTTTTACAAGCTTCAGTAAATATGTTGTATAATCTCCAAAAGTCAATATTCCCATTCTCAAATCTTGCAAAGTTGGGATCTATATGATAATCCTTTATAATTGAGTTGATTTGATTATCATTAATGTTTAGATGGAAGAGGTTGCGTTTAGTCTCTTTGTCTAAAAAGGAGTATAGTTTCATTTTTCCAATGAGATGGGCAAATTCAGTTTCAGTGATCGAAAAGTTATTCATCTCTTTCATTTGTTCTAGATGTTTCTTTTTATCATAGCTATTTATCAACTCATAGATTTTAGCTTTTAATTCTAAAACTGAAGACACGCGAATGTCTTGTTTTAGACCGTCCGTGGATATACACAAATTAGTGCAAACAGTGTTCTGGAAGCCAATGAAAACTTTAAATTTCTCTATGGATTTTTTACTAAAAAGATTTTCCTGATTGTAGGATCGTACTCCACCTATTGACAAACTCAATTGGTTACCATTAATCATTTCGCTTATTTCAGGTATTTCAATTACAAAAGCCATACGTTCGTAATACAATGTCTTTTCGTGTTCTAGGAGCTCTTTTGCAGGTTTCCCAACGGCAGAAGGAACTCTACCTTTAATTTGATGACTAACTCTTATTTCAGGCATTAAAATACCTTTATAATCTAAAATTTCTTCGACAACTTCTTTAGTACTTCTAATAAACTCATAATGGCTAATAGTTGATTCGTTATCTTTAGCAAATACCGGAATAATGCATTCCGATTGGAGATGCTCTAAATCTACATTCACAGTATTTGCTTCAATAAAGTTTCTTTTTGGAAATTCTATGATTTCTTCTTCATCAATTACTTGATGGATTGGATTATTTAATACTAAATTCATTTTCTTGTGGATTAGGTTGTTGAATAATTTGTTCGTTTGAGATAATCTGATTGTTTAGATCTTCCAATGTTTGCTTACGTGCTACAATTATTGGATATAGTTCCTTACTTAAATGCGGATATTGAGCATAAATTGTTTTTAAGCTCTCATCTGTTGTACTGGAATTGATTTCGTTTTTAATTTCATCTATAGAAATCCCTTGGTTACACCATTCGATTAAGCGTTTTCCTGTAGCAGAATTGATAATGAATTCAGGTTTTCCAGAAAATAATCCAGTCCTGTCTTTGGATGATTGCACAAGATGATTGTCATTCAAGAATTCAAAGTTTACTGTAAGCTCATACTCGTAACCCTCACGCGTAACCTCTTTCATTCCTAATTTGCTTACTTTAGTTTTACCATCGGAACCTTTATCAATACTGTAATCTACTTTTCTTCTGCTCGTAGTAATGATGTGGCATTTTGATAGAATAATGGCATCTAAAAAAGCGTTATGCCTCGGAGTAACTTTAGCCCAGTCTTGGAATCTTCCCCCTAATTGTTCGTGTATTTCTAGACATCCTCCTTTTGATTGCCATTCGTGGCTGATACTGTCAATGATTATTACAGAAATGTCTGCTTCTTCACATACTTGGATGGCTTTAATATAGCGTTCAGGTGTAAAAGGCTCCCCTAATGACAAAACGTTGAAATTTCCCAAGTGAGAGTACAGGCTTGCGCTATTGTTCTCTGTATCTATCAATGCAATCTTTTTCCAGTCGTTGGTCATTCCATACGCCATTAATAAGGCTGAATAAGTTTTACCAAATCCACTCGGACCTGATAATCCAATTCTTAATTTTACTTGATGTCTTTGTGCTTTTTGTAATTTCATAATATTACTTTTTAAAATTTTAATTAGGTGTTTTTAAATTCTTTGGATAAAAAAAAGGAACCTCATTGCTGAAGTTCCTTAATATATTGTCTGTTGTTGAGCTGTATTAGTACACCTCTTGTGGTTTGATAACGTTATCATTAATGATAGCATCTTCATCGGATAAATACTCATAACGATGAGTCATTTCTACAATTTCTCCTGTTGTACGATCAGTATAGTCGTAAGGGTCAACTTCTACTTTTCTAATCTGTCCAGGAAGTTGAGTGCCAATTAATGACTTACACGTAATTTCGTTAAATGTACACGCAAGATTTGTGGTTCTGGCAGTAAGATAGGTTCTTCCACTTTCTTGACTCTTAACAGCTTCAACTCCACCTTGAACAACAAGTGAATAAAATTTTTCTCCATTTTCTTTTTGGAATGCTTTGTAATCTACAATTGATACCATAGTTTTAATAATTTATAGGTTAAACAAATGAATTAAATCAGCAATAATTTGGATACAGTTTTTTTAAATATCCAAATATCGCTGGGCGGGTATATCCCAAAATTTGAATCAAGTGAGGGCTGAAGTCTTCTGTTCTTAAGCGTATTCGACAAAAAAATTTTAAAAAAATTTTAAAAAATAAAAAAAGGCTCAACTTTATAGTGTTGAACCTTGTAGTAATTGTTATTATAGTAAAATTTAAAAAGGCAAATCATCTAGTTCTTCATCTGTAAAACCGTAGGAGTCTAATTCTTTTTCTCGAGCTTTATTGATGAATATGTCATCAACTTTAAACTTTAAACATAAACAAATATCTGTACAAACTCCATTTTCATTTTCAAAAATAATATCGCAATAGGTATTGGAATTGTTACCTATAAATGTATAACCATTAGCACCCATATTACAATGATAAGCATTACAACTTCCACTATGGGCTATTAAATGAGTGTCGTTGTTTTCTTTGAATTTGTTAAATTTTGATTTAACATCTTTTAAGAATTCTTCTCTTTTGTCTTGGCTTAAATAATTTTCAGTCAAGATTTCAAGCTGTTCCAGATCCATTTCAGAAATGGCTTTTACAATAAGTTTATTACGGCTTGAATCACTTTTTACAAACCTAACATCGCCCATTTCTAAGAGTTGTTCAATGAGAATTTTTTGTTCTGGAGTCATAATTGGGTTTTTTAAAATGGCATCGTATCTAAGTAAACTTGATTTTCAGTTTCTTTAACCCTTATGCATAGCCTTGAATGCTTGTGTACACTATCATATAAATTATAATGTTTCATATCTTCTTCATCCTCCCAATGTGGCGTTTCAATCTTAAAACTCATTGGTTCTATTGAATTAGACTTTGCGGTTATAAGCATTTTTTTAAAAAACCAATAGAATTTTATTTTATCTGGAGCATCGGTAATAACTATTTCAGATTGTAAATAGGGTTTAAAAAGCTTTGCATCGAAACTTAAGCAAGATTCAATGAGTTTGTTTAGGATGATTTCTTTGGTGTATACTTCCATTGGTAGGTCCTTATTAAAGTACTTTATCTTTTAGTGAAGTTGATTTGCGTGTTAACAAAATATATAACTCCTAAAATCCAAGCTGTAATTCTTGCATTTAGGACAGTAGTTATTAACCTGATTCAAGTTCAAATTGAAATTTTGAAAAATGTATTTTCCTTCATTATCTCCTTTTAGCTGTTCATCGGAATAAAAAATGTAATCTGGATTATATTTCTCTAAAAAGTAATTTACACTTTTTAACTCTTCTGTAGTTTTATCATACACTGGTACAGGATTATTTGTTTGGAAATCGAATTTCCCTCCTCCATATTCAAATTTTGTTTTGTAATTGCAAATTTTACAGTTTGCTTTTAGTATCTCCATAATATTGATTTTTTTCTAATATTTTAGTTTTATTAAATTTAAATTTTTCTATGTAGAATATTGATGATATTTTATAAAAAAATGATGCTTAATCGTTCATATTAATCAAAGCAAACACCGCCGTCTAAAAAATCTAAATTAAATGTTTTGCATTTGGGACAAAAGTTTTTACTTTTTTTAAAGTTTTTACCGCTCCAATTATGGCTTCCAATAGTTTCATCATTAATGAACATCGTAGATTCATAATATGGCACGTATATTTCATTCATCTTTTCAATTTCGATACTGCGATGAAAGAAAAAAAGATATTTCTGTTTTATTTTTACTTTTTTGATTTCAGCATATAGATTAATTTGAACTATGTTGTTTGTAATAACATTCCAGGCAGGGGCACCAAAATGAGTTAAATGATTAAATCTTCCACCTCCAACTGATATTGAATTTGTTTTATAATTACAATTATTGCATTTTGGTATAATAGTAAACCCCATATTATTTATATTTTAAAATGTTCTAATTGTTTTGTAAACAATAATTCCTTTATACATTTAGCAAGAATTGTTACATCTGAGTTCGCATTATGAAACTGTTTTATATTATGATTAAAAAGATGTTCAAAAAGCTCTGTTAATTTAGGAAATTTTGGTTCTGGATTTAGTGCGGTAGTAAGCATTTTTACTCCATAATCCATAGTGCAAAATTTTTCTAAACAATCGAAATTAAAATCAATTTGATATTTGTTAAAATCATTTGCAAGTACAGTTAAATCAAATTCTAAATTATGAGCAGAAATTATTTTGCAATGTTTCAAGTCATATGTCATATCTTGATAAACATCGGATGGTAATTTGCCTATTTTTTTTATAACTAAAGGGTTTAACTTATTAACTTTAAAAGCCTCTGAATTTTCATTAAAATCTGAATGAACTAATTCTGTGTTCTTTTTGTACACAATACCTTTTGTGTCCATTATTACCCAGGATATTTGAACAATGTTAGGCAATTCATTATTCTTTATTAAACCATCTGTTTCAATATCAAATATGAAGAATAAGTTTTCTTCAATTTGGGATAAATCAATTAAATTTATGTTGTTACGTGGATTTATATTTCTATACTTCTCTGCTGAAAGGGAGTGATAGGTTGTTTTTTTTTCGATTTCAGAAATATTTAAAAATAAACTCTCAATGAATATAAACTTTTTAATATCCGTGAAAATTGGTTTTTTTAGTGGGAATTTACAATTTGTAAAATTATATTTTGATCCAGATTTATGTAGTGAATTTGGTAAAACTACGTGCGTGCTCCACAGTAATTCAATTTTTTCAAATAAAGCGGTATTGTCCAAATTTGGAGGGTAAGAAGATGCGACTTGACCTTCCTGTAATTCTATGATTAAGTCTGAATAAAAGTATATATGATATCCATCTAAACTTCCAGTTCTTACAACCCATTCATAGTTTTTAGGTAAACCTAAAATAACAAGAAGGTCTTCTATAAATTCATAATTCGAACAACCATCAATATCTAAAATATATAAATTTTCAAAACCAGCGATAGTTCCAATACCAACTGCGTTTTCCCAATCATAACTCTCTAGCTCCATTAACGATTGCCTTTCAGTTTTAAGATGTTGCCAATTATGATATGCACCTTTTAGAATATTTGAATCGTAAAAATTATGTTCTGTAATATAATTGGTAATACAAGTAATATTTAACCCTAAATTGTAGAGATGCTTTGCTAAAATTTTATTTTCTGACATAAAATGCATTTTTAATTAAAATTTCAAAAACAAAAAAAGCACTTTCAAATGAAGAATCAGAATCAGTTACTATTCTTATAAATTCTTTATTTGTATACTTATTAGTGTCAAATATTATTCGATCATTTTCGAAAAAGCGACAAAAGTTTTCATCCAATGAGAGTGATACTAGTTCACTTTTTAACTGTTGAAAATATTCGTCTTTTGAATTTATAAATAAAACAGTACGCTTACTATTATGGTAGTACTCAAAATATTCAGAAAAAAAATGACAGAAATAATCTTGATCAAAATAATATTCTACTGTGGAATATTTTTTATTTTGTTTAGAAATCCAATCGAAAAAAACATTAATACTTTTTGGAAATTGTCTTTTATAATTAAGATAATTCATAGATTTTTTTAAATATTAGTTTTAAATACCATCTCTAAGGTTATGGTCAAAATAGGTTTTGGGATTAAAAACGCGAGTTTTCTCAGTAAGCACTAATTTTCAAATACAAGATCATCTTTAAATTCTGCAAAATGCATCAATCTACCGTAATGGATTCATAAGTAGCCTTTTCATTATATAGGTTCTGATTTCTAATCAGTACAAAATATATTACGCCCTTTTTCAGTAAAGTAAAATTTACCTGAATCTATTCCTGAATTTGCCTCTGATTCAAAGATATATAATAAATCACCTCCTTTTTTATCAAAGCATACTTTATAATTAAATTGCGGCACTTTATTATACTCATTAATGCCGTACAATTCTAAATAAAAAGTAGGTGACCACATTTCATAATAAAAACCACTATTATCAAAATCTGTAAGTTGTCTTTTTGATGGGACTTTAATAGAAGTGTTATAATATGAATCGGTCCTGAATAAGGTATTATTATAAAAAGTGAATGTAAATTTCTCTTCACCACAATTTTTGGAAATATAACTTTTTGTGTAATCTGTTTTAAAATTTTGAGCACTTAATGAATAAATGCTTAGTGATAAAGCAAGTATGTTGATGATGATTTTCATATAATTATTTTTAAGGATTATTTTATTTAGTAAGAAGCGCTTGTGTAATCCCATTGTTTTAAATAACTATTGTACGTATAATAGCCTCTCATTTTACCAAAAGAATCATAAACCTCATATCGTTGTAAATATTCATTCCATTTTTTTGTTAACTGTTGTTGACCAGACTGATTGTATGTTTCATTTTGATTTAAGTAAGAGTTATTCTTTTCATATCCTTGTTGTCTGCCAGATGAATCGTAAGTTTCTGTTCTGTTTAAATATTGATTGTTTGTTTCATATTTAATAAGTTTACCATAAGCATCATAATATTCCGTTCTGTTTAGATAAGTGTTTTCTTTAGCATATGCAACCATTTTCCCAGATGAATCATAAAATTCAGTTCTCTCTAAATAGCTATTGTATTTTTGAGTCAAATTTTGACTAAAACTTTGCATTGTAAAAGTCAATAAAATGACAATTGAAATTAATTTAAAACGTTCCATAAAATTTTATAATTAGTTATTGCCTACTCTATTCAGTTTTCAGCTTTCCTGTTGTTAATTTTATATTTCAAATATAAGCAAATTTGCCTACCGTTTAATTGGTTTATTCTACGAATTTTATTTCGTGGATAATCAAGATAAAAAAAGCATATTAATTACTTTTGGAGCCAATCTTCGTCAGCTTCGTTTAGCAAAAGGGTTCACTCAAGAACAATTGGCAAACGAACTCGGTGTTGAAATCTCTCAAATAAGTAGAATAGAAAGAGGTGTTATAAACACTTCTGTAACAACTCTATATGCTATTTCTAAAACTTTAAAAATTGATGTTTCCGAATTATTTGCTTTCTGAGGAATGCAGATAACTTTTGTTTCAGTTCAAATGTAGAATGCTATTTTGATATTATTTTACGGTTTCCCGTAAAGAGGTCATTTTTTTTGAAAATAAATATCCTGACCAACTAAAAAAATAGTGCTAGTCAGGATTGTAAATTTTTATTTTAATTTTTGAGCAAGATTTTTCATTTCTTCACTCACTTTCTTTTGAACGATTTTACCATAGCTTTCCTGAGTTATAGTCATATTAGAATGACCTAGTAGTTCTGAGACTATTTCCATTGGTACATCATTGTAAAGTAGGACAGTTGAAGCAAATGTTTTCCTTGCCGTGTGATGAGTAAGTCTTTTTTCAATCCCTGTAATAGCTGCAATTTCTTTTAAATATGAATTGAACTTCTGGTTACTTATAGAAGGAAATATGTGATTACTTTCTCTTAGGTATTTATCAATGATTTCTTGTGCTTTGGGAAGAATAGGAATAGAGAGTTGACGTTGCGTTTTTTCACGCTTCATCTGAATCCAGTTAATTCCATCGAAACCAATTTGGATATGCTGTTTTTCAAAATGAGCCATTTCATTATAGGCTAATCCCGTGTAGCAACAGAAAATGAATAAGTCTAGAACTATGCGTAATCTTTTTTGTTGCAATACTCTTCCTTCAAGGGTTTTGAGTTCTATTGTAGTAAGGAAAATAACAATTTTACGAACTGTTTTAGACTTGTGAAGTATAAACGGGTCTCTGTCTAAATACCCTTCTGAAATAGCTTGTTTTATTGGTGTTCTAAGCCTTTGAATGGTTTTGTTGATAGTAATTTGTTCTTGTTTCTTCTCTGTCTTTAAGTAGTAATCAAAATCATCCAGAAACTGCAAGCTTAATTCTTCTAAAGGATAATCAGTTTTTTTAAATTTCCATTTTAGAAATGCTTCCAAATGGTTTCCAACATAAACGAATTTGTTATAGGTGTTACCTTTGATTTCTAATCCTACGAGTTTTTTGATTTTAGACAGGTACAGTTTGTAATAGGAAAGCACGTATTCCTTTTTCTTTATCTCTTTACCAATGTAATTATTATAGATGTCATCAAGAGTGAATTCGCTGCCTTGAAGTTGTGCAACTAATACAAAGTTGTTTATCTTGATTTTAATTAATTGAATCAGAGTATTGATAAATGTGTAGTCGGCATCTTGAGAGCTGACTTTTTGAAGCTTATTTTCCCAGTAGAGAGGGTTTACAAAGAGTCCAGTAGTAAATTGTTTCCGTTCTTTGTTGAGGGTGATTCTACAATTAAGAGGACATAATCCCTTTTGATTAGTCTTGTTTGCGCTAATTACAAACAGAATCGTTATTTTATCTTGGTGCATTTTCCAATTGTTTTTGAGTTAGACAATTGGCATACGAATTCAGATTTTTAAAAATGGGTACCTCGAGATTTAAGATGGGTACCGCAATGGATACCTTTTTTTTATCAAAAACCTGTCAAACTTGTCAAACGACAAAATCCATTTTTTTAATAAAACTACGTGAAGCACTTATTCCATTGACTTATAGCAAAAAAAAAAGACCTTACATAATGTAAAGTCTTTTAAAATGCTCCCTCTCTTGGGCTCGAACCAAGGACCCTCTGATTAACAGTCAGATGCTCTAACCAACTGAGCTAAGAAGGAAACTGTAATTTATTATTCTTGTGTTTGAATGAACGTTTTGTGTTGCTTTAACTGGCAATGCTTGTTTGTTTAAGCGGTTGCAAATATAAGGCTAAAATTGATTTTCGCAAACAAAATTGTAGAAATTTTCAAAAAAAATTATTTCCCCACGATTGCCTTATAAATGTCATTTCCATTAGCAAACAACAACAAAGTTATAAGTAGAAAGAAACCAATCATTTGGGCATTCTCTAAAAACTTGTCACTAGGTTTTTTGCCGCTAATCATTTCGTATAATAAAAACATAACATGGCCACCATCAAGAGCCGGAATAGGCAATAAATTCATTACACCAAGCATTATCGACAATAAAGCGGTGATGCTCCAAAATACTTCCCAGCTCCAAGAATCCGGAAAGATATTGTAAATGGCTGCAAATCCACCAACACCTTTATAAGCGCCAGTACTTGGATTGAAAATCATTTTCAATTGTTTCCCGTAATTTATCAATTGTTCTTTTCCTTCTTCAATTCCAACCGGAATGGATTCTGCAAAACTGTAAGTTTCTTTGCTCACTTTGTATAAACCTAATTTTTCGATATTGCTGTATGGTAATTTTGCAGCATAAGAAATTCCAAGTTTAGCACTCTTATTTATGATAATGTTTACAGGAACTTCGTTATTGTCTCTTTTTACGATAGCAGGTACAGTTTTACCTTTTAATCCATCTAATAAAGCGATAGCTTCGTCAGCATAAGCTACAGGTTTTCCGTTTAAACTGATTAAAATGTCTTTTTCTTTTAAGATGTCTTTGTTTGGAGAATCACCTGGAACTTCGGAAACAATAAAAGGCAATCGTAAGGATGCAATGGATATTTTACCACCATCCATCAATTTAGCAATAAAATCAACAGGTAATTTTATAGTTTCTATTTTTCCAGCTCTTTCAAGAGTAACCTCTTTACCTAAAAGAATTTCTCCGTTGATATCATCAAATTTTTCAACAGGTTTTCCGTCAACAGCAATAATTTTATCACCTGTTTTTAAACCAATTTTTTCAATAACAGGATTGGTAATCCAAATTCCATTTTCCGCTTCAGAATTGGCAATATACTGTTCGCCATAAAAAAATGTCATCCCGATGTAAATGATAAAGGCCAAGATAAAGTTAACGGTAACTCCTCCCAACATAATAATCAAACGTTGCCAAGCTGGTTTGGAACGAAATTCCCACGGTTGTGGAGGCAAAGCCATTTGCTCTTTGTCCATACTTTCGTCAATCATCCCCGAAATTTTCACGTAGCCACCAAGAGGCAACCAACCAATTCCGTATTCGGTTTCGCCAATTTTCTTTTTAAGCAATGAATATTTTACGTCAAAAAATAAGTAGAATTTTTCTACTCGGGTTTTAAATATTTTGGCAGGAATAAAATGTCCTAATTCGTGTAGTATAATCAGTAATGATAAGCTCAATAAAAATTGAGAAAGTTTGATAACTATTTCCATTTCTTGTTTTTAAATTCAATGTAGCGCACAAAAGTAAGGTTTTCTATTTTAGTTCCAAAGATTTCCTTTTAGGCTTGACGATAATTATTTGTTAATAATTGTGCCATTTCCTTTTTTACTTTACTATATGTGCCTTAACTTTACTTTTTGTTACGTATTTTTACGCCGTAAAGGCTTATTTTTTAATGTAAATAATCAATATGTCTGTCCAATTATTTTCTGCAATTCAAATAAAAAGTCTCTCTTTCAAAAACAGAATAGTTATTTCTCCAATGTGCCAATATTCTGCAATTGATGGTTTTGCCAATGATTGGTATCTCGTACATTTAGGAAGTCGAGCTAGTGGTGGCGCAGCTTTAATCATTCAGGAAGCTACCTCAGTTTCTCCCGAAGGACGAATTTCTCCCGCTGATTTAGGACTTTGGAAAGACGAACAGATTGAAAAAATGCAAGCCATCAACCAGTTTATTATTTCCCAAAATTCGATTCCCGGAATTCAATTGGCACACGCCGGAAGAAAAGCAAGCATGTCCGAACCCTGGAACGGAAATAAAAGGTTGGATGAATCCAATGGAGGCTGGAATCCAGTTGCTCCAAGTGCGATAAGCAATCATTCGAACGAAAAACCACCCATTGCTTTAGACAAAACAGGCATCCAAAAAGTGATTTCTGATTTTAAATCAGCGACTAAAAGAGCAGTTCAAGCAGGTTTTCAAGTTATGGAAATTCATGCAGCCCACGGCTATTTATTGCATCAGTTTTTGTCTCCTTTGACAAATTTTAGAACCGATGAATATGGTGGAAGTTTCGAAAACAGAATCCGTTTTACGCTAGAAGTTCTCGAAGCGGTGCAATCCGAATGGACAGAAAATTTACCTTTGTTCGTCAGAATCTCCGCCACTGATTGGGCTGATGGAGGTTGGAACATCGAAGAATCCGTACAACTTTCCAAAATCTTGAAAGAAAAAGGAGTGGATTTGATAGACGTTTCTTCTGGCGGATTAGTTTCACATCAAAAAATCACTTTGGGACCAGGGTATCAAATTCCTTTTGCCGAAAGCATCAAAAGAGAAACTGGAATTTTAACGGGAGCAGTAGGTTTAATCACTTCAGCAACTCAAGCCGAAGAAATCGTTGCCACAGGAAAAGCCGATTTAGTTTTATTCGCCAGAGAATCTTTGAGAAATCCGAACTTAGCTTTAGATTTTGCCAAAGAACTCGGTGCAGAAATACAATGGCCAAAACAATATGAAAGAGCAAAAATTTAAACACTAATTGCACTAATTTTCACGGATTAAATGGAAATGTCCTCAATAGTTTGTGAAATTTTAAGACAAACAAATTTGTGCCAATTCGTGAAATTCGTGTCAAACTTTTAAAATAAACAAAATGCAAAAAATAAAAACAGCACTGTTATCTTATGGAATGTCGGGAAAAGTTTTTCACGCTCCGTTTCTCGAACTTCATCCCGGATTTGAACTTTTGGGTTCTTGGGAAAGAAGCAAAAAACTAATTCAGGAAGATTATCCCGAAGTGAAAAGTTTTCCTAGTTTCGAATCAATTTTGGAGGATAAAACCATTGATTTGGTTATCGTCAACACACCAATTGACACTCATTTTGAGTTTGCCAAAAAAGTATTGCTGGCCGGAAAACACGCTATTGTCGAAAAAGCATTTACGTCAAATGTTGCCGAAGCACAGGAATTGGCAGCTTTGGCCAAAGAAAAAGGATTGAAATTGTCCGTTTTTCAAAACAGGAGATGGGACAGCGAATTCAAAACCGTAAAGAAAATTCTTGATGACAAATTGCTAGGCGAAATTGTCGAAGCCGAGTTTCATTTCGACCGTTACAATCCTATTTTGAGTCCAAAAGTTCATAAGGAAACTGTCAATTCCGGTTCGGGAATTATGAAGGATTTGGGACCACATATTATTGATCAAGCCTTGTATTTATTTGGTTTGCCCAATGCTGTTTTTGCTGATATTCGAATCACGAGAGCACATTCGGTAGTCGATGATTATTTGGATATTCTACTGTATTATTCGGATTTGAGAGTCCGATTGAAAGCTGGTTTTTTTGTCAGAGAACCCAATCCTTCTTATGTGGTTCATGGCAAGAAAGGCTCTTTTTTGAAATCTCGTGGCGATGTGCAGGAAGACGAATTGAAAGTTGGCAAAAAGCCCAATTTGACTAGTTGGGGAACCGAAAAAGAAGGGCAGGAAGGGCTTTTGAACACCGAAATCGAAGGTAAAATTATCAAGGAAAAAGTACCAACGCTTCAAGGAAATTATTACAACTTTTTTGATGGCGTTTATCAGGCTATTGCCCATGATAAATCGGAGCCAGTAACTGCTCAAGACGGTGTTAATGTGATGCGAATTATTGAAGCAGCTTTTCAAAGCAGTGAACAAAAGAGAGCCATCAACTTATAAACAATAACGTTGTATAGTTCTGTTGGAAAATGAAAGACCAATTAGAAACAGATTGATTTCGTACTTTTGCAGATTCAAATTTAAAAGGCAACCGTTTTGATAGATTTAAATTTTATTGGCAACTTTAAAGCGAAAGGTAAATACAAGAAAACCTATCGTGACGCTAAACAATCGTATTTAAACCGAATTCGTTGGGGCGTTTCTCTATTTTATTTTGGTATGGGATTGTCTTTTGCCACTTGGGCAAGCCGAATTCCAACTATCAAAGCCGATTTGCAATTGAGTGATGGCGAACTGGGAACGATTCTATTTGCATTGCCAGTGGGACAGTTGACTATGATGTTTTTTTCGGGCAAATTAGTCACTCGTTTTGGAAGCGATCGTGTTCTCCCTTTTTCAGCTTTAATGTATGCTTTTAGTTTGACGAATATCGGTTTGGCTCAAAACGCTTGGCAATTGGCTCTCGCCTTGGTTTCCTTTGGAATCTTTGGCAATTTGACCAATATCTCTATCAATACACAAGGAATTTATACCGAAGGACTTTTCAGGAGAGCCATTATGTCTTCATTTCACGGAATGTGGAGTTTGGCAGGATTCACAGGAGCTATAGTCGGATTGGGAATGTTGGCACTAAATATCACGACTTATATGCACTTTGTTATTGTGGCTCTTGTTGTATTAGCCTTGGTAGTCATCAATTTCAAATATTTAATAAAAGCCAAAGAAAAAGTTCGTGTTGAAAAGAAAAAAATATTCAGTAAACCTGACAAATCGTTGATTTTATTGGGGATTATAGGGTTTTGTAGTATGGCGAGCGAGGGAATTATGTTCGATTGGAGTGGTGTTTATTTTAAGGATATTGTCAAAGCTCCCGGTCCTTTAATCGTTATTGGTTATACTTCTTTTATGATAATGATGGCTAGTGGACGATTTTTAGGAGACCGTTTAATCAATAAATTTGGACGAAAAACCGTGATGCAAATTAGTGGTGTAATGATTTCATCTGGCTTGTTTATGGCGGTAATTTTCCCCTATATTATTCCGTGTACTATTGCTTTTATGATTGTTGGTTTAGGCGTTTCTACCGTAATTCCAACACTTTATAGTATTGCAGGAAAACATCCAACAATCCCGACAGGCGAAGCACTAACGGCAGTTTCCAGTGTGAGTTTCCTAGGGTTTTTGATGGGACCACCTGTTATTGGTCATATTTCTGAACTATTTGGTTTGCAATTTTCATTCGCTTTTATTGGGATGTTCGGAATTTTAATTGCCTTTATGGTCAAAAGAGTGAAGGCAATGGAATAGATTGCAATGCAATGTCCATAAGTCCCTCGTAAATCATTAAATTTGTGGCTTAATACAAGTTATGTTAGAAAAAGAAATAATAAATTTTGAAAAAACGGCCATTGTTGGGATCGTTACCCAAAACCAAAGCGAAGATAAACTCAACGAATATCTGGACGAATTGGAGTTTTTGACTTATACCGCAGGCGGTGAAGTGGTGAAACGGTTTTGGCAAAAAATGGACAAACCCAATCCCAAAACATTTTTAGGCACCGGAAAAATAGACGAAATCAATCTTTTTGTAAAAGAAAATGAGATTTCGACTTTGGTATTTGATGATGAATTGACACCTTCGCAACAAAAAAATATTTCCAAAATCATAGATTGTAAAATCCTTGATAGAACCAATCTTATCTTGGACATTTTTGCGCAAAGAGCCGAAACTTCGTATGCCAGAACACAGGTAGAATTGGCACAATGTATCTATTTATTACCAAGATTATCTGGTTTATGGACGCACTTAGAACGTCAAAAAGGGGGAATTGGGATGCGTGGACCGGGAGAAACAGAGATTGAAACCGATAGACGTATTGTTCGTGACCGAATTTCGTTATTGAAGGAAAAAATAAAAGCCATCGATAAGCAAATGGGAACCCAAAGAGGCAATCGTGGCGCGATGGTTCGTGTAGCTTTGGTGGGTTATACCAATGTTGGAAAATCAACTTTGATGAATGCCATTGGCAAAAGCGATGTTTTTGTGGAGAATAAACTTTTCGCAACATTAGATACAACGGTTCGAAAAGTAGTTATCAAAAACTTGCCTTTTCTGCTTTCGGATACGGTAGGTTTTATTCGAAAATTGCCAACACAATTGGTCGATTCTTTCAAAAGTACGCTCGATGAGGTTCGTGAAGCCGATTTGCTGTTGCACGTGGTCGATATTTCGCATCCTGAATTCGAGGATCATATCGAATCGGTCAATCAAACTTTAGCAGATATCAAGGCAAAAGATAAACCTGTGATTATGGTTTTCAATAAAATCGATGCTTACAAACATTTGACTATTGATGAAGATGATTTAATGACTGAAAAAACACCAAGACATTCCACGCTCGAAGAATGGAAAACCACTTGGATGCACCGTGTGGGCGAAGAAAATGCCTTGTTTATTTCGGCAACGAATAAAGAGAATTTCGAAGAATTCAGAGAACGAGTTTATGAAGCCGTGAGACAAATTCACATCACACGTTTTCCTTACAATAAGTTTTTGTATCCTGATTATAAGGATGCTGTGGAGAAAGAAGAAAAAGAATAATTTTCCAAAATATAAAGTAATACAATCCCTTTTGAATTTTTCATCAGGGATTTTTTTTTGGAATGCCCCAGATTATTTCAGTGATTTGTAAGAAAAAATGAATATATTTTGGGGTTTATAAATGAAATAAACTTTGAGTGATCTACAGCTTTTGGGTGGATATATTAAGGTTTGTTTCGCGTATAAATGAGTTGCCTACAATACTGCCACGGTTCTAATATAGTTACCAAACAAGACTGTAAAAATCAAGTAAACCTAAAAAACTGAGAGTCAAAAATATTGTGTCAATCAACCCATGCACTAATATATTGATCCAAATATTCTTGAATTTCATATAAATAAGTCCAAATCCTATCCCAAAAGTAAAAGTCGTTAACAAACCTGCAATTCCTTGATATAAGTGTGGCAGACAAAATAGAACGGCTGAAATAAAGACTATTATTAATTTTTTATTTCCGATGAGACGATCCAACTGTGAAAAAACAAATGCCCGGAAAAGCAGCTCTTCGCCTATTGCCGCGCTAATCCACATTTTCAGTAACCATTCGGAATATAATTTTTTGTTTCCTTCGAGATGTACAAAAGTCGAGTAATCTGCTGGCTCATTGCAAATCCAATTAATTAATGGTTGGAAAAAGAAATCAACTGAAAGTTCCAAAAATAAATAGCAAACTATGATAATTTTTATTTCTACGGATCCAATTCGTTTAAAATTTAAGCTACTCAAATTTTTGTCCTGCAGATATGTAGCAAAAATTATGAATATGATAATGACACAAAAAGTATAAGGAAATTTTGTCCAAGGATTATAAATTAATAAGTAACTAGTTATCAATAATAATAATGACACTAATTTATTTTCAAGGATTGCATTTTTCATTTAACTAAAAATTTATTCAAAAATAGTTTATTTAGCTGTACTGCGGCTAACTGCCGTTTCAAGAATTTACTGATTTTTCTTCGCTAGAATATTCAAGTTCACGAATTATTTCTATCTTGGCAGAGAGAACTCAGCTCGCTTGCATCACAAACTCGTGAAGCGGCCTAACGTTAAACAAAACAAAAACCCCTTTTGAAATAAAACTTCAAAAGGGATTTTTGTGTAAATATTTTAGTTTTAGAAACCGTAATTAACGCCTAAACCAAAGACTTCTCTAGTTTGAAATCCTTGAAAAGCATTGTCGTCGTATATGGTTTGAAAAGTGAAATTGGCCGACAAGGTTTTATTGATGGTCATCACAATATTGATTTGATAATCGATATCAATGTTCATAGGCTTGTCTAAATAATTAGAATATAAATTCAAAAAGTTTTCTGCCGAAACGTTTTTCATCAAGATAAATTTATAATAGGCCGAAGCATAAAACCCTAGTTCATAACGCATACTTTTATTGGCATCAACACCAAAATAACTTCCGTCCACATAACCCAATCCAGAAGTATAATCACTATTTACAAAGGTGAATTTTGAGGTTAAGGGTGCAAAATTCACTTTTAGATTATCGCTTTTCTTCCAATACAAACCAGGTCCAAAAGTGAGGTAAGCAGGAGAGAAAAATTCTGTGTTTTCTGTTCTAGTTTCTACACCATTTGCATCTTTAGCATAAATATAACCAGTGGTAAATTGCGTTTTAAAGTTCAAGATGAATGAAAAATACCATTCTCCAAAAGCTTTTTTCCCGTAGATACTGTTGTACTCAAAACGGTCATCTGTTTTCTTTTCGAAATCAGCATTCTTGGTTTGCATTATTCCGTAGTTGGCCAGAATTCGGTTGTCCCAAGTGGTTTTATCGCTTTTATAATGAAATTCGTAATTGAGTCCTAAGGTTCCCGAAAGGCTGCTTTCGCCTCCAGCGACCCAATTGCTAAAGCTGGCTTGGTTAAACAAAAAGGTTAGAGATCCTTTTTTTGACCAACCATTTCCAGTAGTATCGGCAATGATTTTAGCGGCGTCTTCCGTTTTTTTGAGTAAATCTTTCTCGGTAGTTTGAGCTTGGATAAATGCTGTTGATGCTAAAAAAGCAACACAAAGTAGAAGTTTTTTCATTGTTGAGTTTTTGAGTTTGTAGGACAAATATAATAAAACTCTTCAAAAACTTCAAAAATGACTTAATTTTATGTAAATCAGGGACTTATTTTTTTATTGTTTTAAATAATGGCACCGCCGAACAAGCTTCGCCATACATAATACTTCTGGCAAAAGGTTGTAAATAATTGGCAGCCAAAATATAAGCACGCATTGGAACTGGTTTTTTTGAGCAACCTTTTATAATCACAGGTTTGTTATCGTAGGCCGAATAATCCATTTTAGAAAGGATTTCTTCGTACAAATCGGCATCCAAATCTTCGATAGTTCCGTTGACGATTTTCTTAGCAAAAGGAGCCAATTGAATCGCAACCAAAATAGATGCCCAAGCCGGGAAAATAGCATCAGTGCTGCAATTAATGGCCACATATTGGTCTTGGTATTGTGACCAATCGTGTTCTTGCAAATGCGCTCGAAAGTCTTTTTCTTTCAACAAAAAACCTTCCAGAAACCATTGCGAAATATCAATTTGCACACGAATTCCCTTTGGATAATAATCTTCTAAATCGAAAACTTCCAAAGCACTATTGGCTACTTTATTTACTATTTCCATTTTTGAAAAGTTTCAAGTTTAAGGTTTCAAGTTTCAAGTTGAGCAACCTGAAACTTGAAACCTCAAACAAATTTTACAACATTCCCAATTCTAATTTTGCTTCTTCGCTCATCAAATCTTTATTCCAAGGCGGATCGAAAGTGATTTCCACTTCGGCACCTTTGATGTGCTCGATTGATTTTACTTTTTCTTCCACTTCTCTTGGCAAACTTTCGGCCACAGGACAGTTGGGAGAAGTTAAGGTCATCAAGATTTTTACTTCAAAATCTGTGCTGACCATTACGTCATAAATCAATCCTAATTCGTAAATATCGACAGGAATCTCCGGATCGTAAATGGTTTTAAGTTTTGCTACGATATCTATTCCTAATTGGTTGGTGTCTATTGCTTGTTCCATAATTTTTTATTTTTTTGCATCGAAAGCCAATGCGTACATTTTTATATTTTTTATCATCGAAACCAATCCGTTGGCTCGTGTGGGTGACAAATGTTCTTTGAGTCCGATTTCGTCAATGAAATCCATATCGGCATTCAAAATATCCGAAGCTTTTTGGTTCGAAAATACCCGAATCAAAATCGCTATAATTCCTTTGGTTAAAATTGCATCACTATCGGCGGTGAATACAATTTTGTCGTCATTTTGTTCTCCTTTTAGCCATACTTTCGATTGGCAACCTTTGATGATATTGTCATCGGTTTTGAATTCTTCTTGGATTAACGGTAGGTTCTTACCTAATTCAATAATGTATTCATAGCGTTGCATCCAATCCTCAAACATCGAAAACTCGTCTATTATTTCTTCTTGTATTTCTTTAATGCTCATTATTCTTTTTTTGCAAATGAATTTATTTTAGTAATCAATTTTTTGATAGCATCTGGAGGATAACCGTGATCAAAAGCCTCCGTTTGATAAGTTTTATCTTTATAGCTAACGGCTAAATTGGCAATGGCAGCTCCATCGTGAAAACGTTTTTCGGTGGGTGCTTTTAAAGTCGGCAAACTATCCAATTCGATGGTTTCAAAATAACCCGCCAATTCCTTCCAATCTTTGTCCGAAATTTTCATAGCTTCAGGTAAATCATTGCCGCTTCTATCTTTCGAAATCGTGACCATTTGGTCTTGAATTTGAATCTTTTGATAGAAACCTCTGGTGTTGGCGGTATATTCCAAAACTGCTGTTTTCAAGTCATTTTTGGTTTGACCTTCGCAACTTTTGCCAAGAAACAGACTTAGAAAAATCATCGTAAATAGTTTCATAATTGTCTTTGTTTTAAGCTAACATTAATTGTGCTTTTTTTACAGCTTCGACCATAAGGTCAATTTCTTCCTTGGTATTATAAAAAGCAAACGAAGCACGAATCGTTCCAGGAATCTTAAAAAAATCCATAATGGGTTGAGCGCAATGATGTCCTGTTCGAACAGCTATTCCTAATTTGTCTACTATCGTTCCAATATCATAAGGATGAATTTCGCCAACATTAAACGAAATCACCGATGTTTTTTCTTTGGCAGTGCCAAAAATTTTTAAGCCATCGATTTCCAATAATCGTTTTGTGGCATAGTCCAATAATTCCAATTCCTGTTGTTGAATGTTCTCAAAACCAATGGAATTTAAATAATCAACCGCTGTTCCTAATACAATTCCACCAGCGATATCAGGTGTTCCCGCTTCAAATTTGTGTGGCAAATCAGCATAAGTAGTTTTCTCGAAAGTTACTTCCTTGATCATTTCGCCACCACCTTGATAAGGAGGTAATTTATTCAACCACGCTTCTTTTCCGTATAAAATTCCAACGCCTGTTGGTCCACAAATTTTGTGTCCTGAAAAAACATAAAAATCACAATCCAAAGCCTGAACATCGGGCTTCAAATGCGGAACGGCTTGCGCTCCGTCTATCAAAATCGCTGCTCCAAATTCGTGTGCTTTGTCAATCATATATTTAACAGGATTCACAGTTCCCAAAGCATTCGAAATATGATTTACGGTCACGATTTTGGTTTTATCCGATAGTAATTTATCGTATTCCGCCATAATCAATTCGCCGTTTTCATTCATTGGAATTACGCGCAAAATGGCTCCAGTTCTTTCGCACAACATTTGCCAAGGCACAATATTACTATGATGTTCCATAGCCGAAACCAAAACTTCGTCGCCTGATTTTAGTATTGAAGCAAATCCATTAGCGACAGCATTGATGCTATGCGTTGTTCCCGAAGTAAAAATCACTTCGTGAGCGAATTTTGCATTGATGTGATTTTGGATTTTACCACGCGAAATTTCATAAGCATCGGTTGCTAATTGGCTCAAAGTATGCACGCCACGATGAATATTGGCATTAATTTCTTGGTAATATTTGGCAATCGCATCAATCACGATTTGGGGTTTTTGCGAAGTGGCTCCGTTGTCAAAATAGACCAAAGGTTTTCCGTTTACAGTTCTGGAAAGTATCGGAAAATCGGCTCTAACTTTATTGATATCTAACATTGTTTTATTTAGAAAAATTCTAAATACAAAAGTAATGAATCTTGTTATGTAAAAAGGTACTGATTGTACAATTTTTAACTGTTTAAATTTATTATCAATATGTTTTATCTATACTGATTTTTGCTAAATTGCTTTAAAATTATCTTCAAATGAAAAAATTATTTAAAATTTTTGGTCTCTTAGTTGTATTCGCAGTTGTTTATCTTGGTTATACTACTTATCCAAAACTGGATTTAATCTCTGGCTTTTCAGCTAAAAGTATGGCTTCGGGACATTTTATCGATCATCGTTCGCAAGAAATGATTGAGAAAGGAGACAACGATATCGAAATGATCACTTTAGCCAAAAATAAAATTGATGAAAACGGAAAATTTGCCACAGCATCTGTCTATGGTTTGAAAGAGCGAAAAGCCATTTACCGAGAAGGTTTGGGCGCAACTTTAATCAACGATGATTTTGATGTTTCAAAGCCGTATGAAGTTCCAAGAAGAACAATAGTAAAAAACAATTTACCCTTTCCTTACGGGAATAGTGAACCAAAAGACACGGTTTTTGCAAATATTGATTATGCCAAATTGAATGCGGCTGTTGCCAATGCTTTTGATGTGAAAGGAGACAAAAATAAAAGAACCCGATCGGTTATCGTAATTTATAAAGATAAAATTATCGCCGAGAAATACGACACGGGTTTCAATAAAGACTCCAAAATTTTGGGTTGGTCAATGACCAAAAGCATTACTGCCACGATGTTCGGAATTTTGCAAAAACAGAAAAAAATCGACATCAATAAACCTGCTCCAATCGTCGAATGGGCAAACGATGAACGAGCAAAAACAACCATCAACGACTTGCTTCATATGAATAGCGGTTTGGAATGGGAAGAGGATTATACGAAGATTTCCGATGTGACCCAAATGCTTTTCCTCGATGCGGATATGACAAAATCCCAAATCGACAAACCATTAGTAGGTAAACCAAATGCCACTTGGAATTACTCTTCAGGAACGTCTAATTTGCTTTCTGGTATTTTGAGAAAACAATTTAAAACGCATCAGGAATATCTTGATTTTTGGTATTCAGCTTTGATTGATAAGATTGGAATGAGCTCGATGCTTGTCGAAACAGATATGGCGGGAAATTATGTGGGTTCGTCTTACAGTTGGGCAACGACACGCGATTGGGCAAAATTTGGATTACTGTATTTGCACAAAGGGAACTGGAATGGAGAACAACTATTTGATGAAAATTGGGCCAAATATGTAGCCACACCGACGAATGGTTCCAATGGAGATTATGGAGGACATTTTTGGCTTAATGCTGGTGGATATTATCCCGATGCGCCACGGGATTTGTATTCTGCCAATGGGTATCAAGGGCAAAGGGTATTCATCCTTCCGTCACACGACTTGGTTATTGTACGAATGGGATTGAGTGAAGAAGTTAAATTTGATTTTAATGGGTTTTTGAAAGGAATTGTGGGGAGTTTAAAGAAATAGACCTAACCACAAGCACTTAATGTAAAAACCACAAGGGTCACAAGTTCTGTAATAAACTTTGTGACCCTTGCAATTAAATTCTACAAATCAAATTCTAAAATTTTTATCGGTATTAATATTTCTTAAAACTTTGATTTTTATTACCGATAAATAAACCAATTATTTTCGCATTGCCATAACCATTTCTGACTTTAGAACTGTTTTATTATTTCCCCAACTCGCATAAATATAAGTCAATACATCAGCAATTTGTTGGTCGTTTAGATTTGGTTTAGGCATTGGAACAGTGTATTTTTTCCCGTTTACGGTAATTGGACCTGAAGAACCCACTATAACTTGTTTGATGGCTCTATTTACATTGGCATTCAAATAATCGGATTTAGCCAAAGGAGGAAAAGCACCGGGTATTCCTGCTCCATTTATTTGATGACAAGCAACACAATTCTTATTGTACACTAATTTACCATTATTAATTTGTTGCAAAATAGGATTATCAGAAAGATTAGTTTTTTGAACAAAAAAATTGGCAGGGTTTGATTGTATGGTAAAACTTTGTAATACTAGTGCAATTAGGGATATTATAACAACATGCTTTTTCAAAACGTATAATTTTTCAAAAATTTAATCTGCTGCAAATTTAAGAAATTGTGTCGAAAACGAATGTTAAAAAAGATACTCAAATATCACTATTTTTGACAGGTTTGTTAAATATTTTAATTTCTTAAGGTCTGATTGAAAGCTATTTAAATTGATTCTAATTTAAAGAAGTGACATTCTTTTTTTATGAAAAATTTGTGGGATATTATTGTAAATTTGAAGAAGAATATTTGAATATGAAACATAATAAAAACTTTTACTTATTAGTGCTACTTTCGATAGTTTCAATTATATCAATAATTAATGGTTTAATATCAAAATGGATTTTCAGTTATCCCTTTTGGATTGGGTTGAGTTTGTTGATGATTTGTTTTATTTTGTATTTTCAAAAGCATAATAAGTTCAAATCTTTTTTTGGTATCATTTTAATTATAGGTGTTTTCAAACTAATCCAATTTGTACCTTTTCAATTAACAGTTAGTTTCGGTTTGCTCCCATTTGAGGTAATTCCAACACTCTTTTTTATTTTATTTATTTTCTTAAACAGAAGTCGAGTTTTAGATATAATTCAAGATTGGTTTACAACTTCTGATGAAGAAAAAGAGAAAAATAGTAATTCAAAATATGAAAGTTTCAAAAAAGATTTTCAAAATCTTTCAGATAAAGAAATAGAATACAGGTTAAATCATGTTTTAGTTCCCGAAGCCCGAAAAGCTTTATTTGAGATAAAAGAAGAAAGAGATTATGAAAAAAAATAAGAATTTATTAAAAGCTATTCTTATGATGATAATAGGATTTATTTTCAATGGTTTAGCTTGGTCAACAATAATAGGAGGTCATCCCTATAATACAATAAGTTTTCTGCTAGGTATGGGATTAATTTTTTCAGGATTAATAATTTTCATATTGAGTTTGTTAAAGAAATAAAAAACCCGACAGGTTTAAAAAACGTGTCGGGTTTACAATTATAATTTAAATAATTTCTACAAATCAAATCCAATTTTCACTCCTAATTTATCGGCGATAATTTTGGTAATTCTTTGTTTCAATTCTGGTATTTTTATGCTTTCGATTACAGCATTCGAGAAAGCGTACATCAATAAAGCTTTAGCTTCTTTTTTTGGAATTCCACGTTGTTGCATATAAAATAGTGCGGTTTCGTCTAATTGTCCCACCGTGCAACCGTGAGAACATTTTACGTCATCCGCAAAAATCTCCAGTTGTGGTTTGGCATTTATAGTCGATTTGTCACCCAATAAAATGTTGTTGCTTTTCTGGAAAGCGTTGGTTTTTTGGGCTTCTTTTTCTACATACACTTTCCCGTTGAAAACCCCCGTTGAATTATCCGAAAAAATTCCTTTGTAATCTTGAAAGCTTTCACAGTTTGGTGTAGCGTGATGCACTAAAGTATAATGATCTACGTGTTGTTTGCCACCAATAATCGTGATTCCGTTGAGCGTGCTGGTCAAACGTTCGCCAAAATGATAGAAATTCAGGTTGTTTCTGGTCAGATTTCCTCCAAAAGAGAAGGTTTGCACAGAAACGTGACTTTCTTGCTTTTGAGAAACGTAAGTGTTGTCTATTAGATTGGCTGCGTGATTGTCGTTTTGGATTTTATAGAAATCGACAATAGCTCTTTTTTGTGCAAAAATCTCGGTAACCGAATTGGTTAAAACTGGATTTTCGTTCAGACTTTGGTGTCTTTCGATGATCTGAACATGTGAATTTTCTCCAACAATTATCAAATTTCGGGGTTGGACCATCAGTGCTGCTTCGGTACCGGTCGAGAAATACATAATCTCGATAGGTTTGTTTACCACCTTGCTTTTCGGGATGTTGATGTAGGCTCCTTCATTGGCGAAAGCCGTATTCAAAGAAGTCAAACTCTCGTCTTTACTTGCGATTTGGTTAAAATAAGTATCAATCACCATTTTGTATTTTGGCTTATTCAATGCTGATGACATCAGACAAATATCCAATCCTTGGTGCGTGGTTGAAGATAAATTCGAGCTAAAAACACCGTCGATAAACACCACTTTAAAAGTGTCGATTTCGTGGATGAAATATTTTTTTACATCCTTGAATTCAATTGAGTTTTCGTTTTTTGGAAACACTGTAAAGTCATTTTTTAGGATGGCATTTAACGAAGTATATTTCCAAGATTCCTCTTTTTTGGTTGGGAAACCTTTATTTTCAAAGTTTTTTATGGCCAAAGTTCTCAGATCATGAAGTTCAGAGTGAACATCTACTTGCTCTTCGAAAGCCATAAAAGACGATAGTAATTTTTCTTTTAACATCTTATTTGTTTGTTTCAGGTTTCAGGTTTAAAGTTTCAAGTTTTGCCTATTGGAACTTATTCCCTTTGAAGTCCTTCTTGTTTAGATAGGTGATAAAGTTTTTTATTTTACCACTTAAGTTTTCATAATCTTTTTTTAAAAGTTCGAATTTTTGTTCGTTTATATAGTCAAAATCAAAAACTCTATATAATTGCGATCTTGTCTCTCCAGCCGAACCTTTGGCGATAGACAAAAATTGTCTAAATTCAATATTTCCATCTCTTTCAAATCCTTCGGCAATGTTATCCATTACTGAGCCAGAAGAAGATTTAATTTGTTCTTTAAATTTAAAATCCGATTTCAATCCAGTTTCTATAGAAATTATATGTATTTCTTTTGCCAACCGTCTTGATTCCTGCCAAATCTCTAAATCTTCAAATCTATTTATTGTAGCCATTTATTATTTATTTCAAGTTTCAAGTTTGAGGTTTCAATTTGAGGTTTCAGTTCCACAACTTGAAACAAAAAAAACCTGAAACTTGAAACAATTTTTAAGCTTCTTGTTCTTGTTTAATCCAGTCGTATCCTTTTTCTTCGAGCTCGTAAGCCAATTCTTTTCCACCCGATTTTACAATTTTTCCGTTGTACAAAACGTGAACAAAATCAGGAACGATATAGTCCAAAAGCCTTTGGTAGTGTGTGATTACGATGATGGCGTTTTTGTCGCTTTTCAATTTGTTTACACCATTTGCAACAATTCTCAAAGCATCGATATCCAATCCAGAATCGGTTTCGTCAAGAATGGCTAGTTTTGGTTCCAGCATTGCCATTTGGAAAATTTCGTTACGTTTTTTCTCCCCTCCTGAAAAACCTTCGTTTAATGAACGAGACAAAAATTTACGGTCGATTTCCAATAATTCCGATTTTTCGCGAATCACTTTCAGCATTTCGTTGGCTGGCATTTCTTCCAGTTTGTTTGCTTTTCGGTTTTCGTTGATGGCGGTTCTCATAAAGTTGGTTACCGAAACTCCCGGAATTTCAACCGGATATTGGAACGAAAGGAAAACGCCTTTGTGCGCTCTTTCTTCGGGAGCCAATTCTGAAATATCTTCCCCTTCCAAAAGGATTTCTCCTTCGGTTACTTCGTAATTTTCGTTTCCAGCAATAATTGCCGATAAAGTACTTTTTCCGGCACCGTTTGGTCCCATAATCGCGTGAATTTCTCCCGCATTTACTTCAAGGTTGATCCCTTTTAATATTTCTTTATCTCCAATGGAGGCGTGTAAATTTTTTATGCTTAACATTAGTTTTATATTTTAAACCATTAAGGTATTAAGATTCATTAAGTTTTTTTGGTTGAGAAATTATCCTACACTTCCTTCTAACGAAATTTCCAATAATTTCTGTGCTTCCACGGCAAATTCCATTGGCAACTTGTTCAAAACATCTTTGCTGAAACCGTTTACGATTAAAGCGATGGCTTTTTCGGTTGGAATTCCACGTTGGTTGCAATAGAAAACTTGGTCTTCACCAATTTTACTCGTCGTGGCTTCGTGTTCTATTTTGGCCGATGGATTTTTGCTTTCGATGTACGGAAAAGTATTGGCGCTGCAATTATTTCCCATCAACAGCGAATCGCATTGCGAAAAGTTCCTGGCGTTGTCTGCATTTGGACCAATTTTCACTAATCCTCTATAACTATTGTGTGATTTTCCAGCTGAAATTCCTTTGGAAATAATCGTTGATTTGGTGTTTTTACCAAGGTGAATCATCTTGGTTCCTGTATCGGCTTGTTGGAAATTATTGGTTACGGCAATTGAATAAAATTCGCCCACTGAATTATCTCCTTTCAAGATACAAGATGGATATTTCCAAGTTACTGCAGAACCAGTTTCGACTTGTGTCCAAGAAATTTTTGCGTTTTTCTCGCACAAACCTCTTTTAGTCACGAAATTGAAAACGCCGCCTTTTCCTTCCTTGTTTCCAGGATACCAGTTTTGAACAGTCGAATATTTAATTTCGGCACCATCCATTGCAATAAGTTCTACAACTGCTGCGTGCAATTGATTTTCGTCACGACTTGGAGCGGTACAACCTTCAAGATAGGAAACATAACTGCCTTCGTCGGCAATCAATAGAGTTCTTTCGAATTGTCCAGTTCCAGCTTGATTAATTCTAAAGTAAGTCGACAATTCCATTGGACAATGAACTCCTTTTGGAATATAACAAAAACTTCCATCAGAGAAAACAGCCGAATTCAAAGCGGCATAGAAATTATCTTTTTGCGGAACAACTGTTCCAAGATGTTTACGAACCAATTCAGGATGTTCTTTAATGGCTTCGGAAATACTCATAAAAATAATTCCTTTTTCGCCTAATGTTTTTTTGAATGTTGTGGCTACTGAAACCGAGTCAACCACAATATCCATTGCCACGTTATTCATCATTTTTTGTTCATCGACTGAGATTCCAAGCTTTTTATACATTTCTAAAAGTTCAGGATCTACATCGTCTAATGATTTATTGGGATCGATTTGTTTTGGTGCAGAATAATAAGAAATAGCTTGAAAATCAGGTTTTGGATAATTTACATTTGCCCATTCGGGTTCTGTCATTTTTTCCCAGGCGCGAAAAGCTTCTATGCGCCAATCGGTCATCCATTGTGGTTCTTCTTTTCGGTGCGAAATGGCGCGAACTATGTCTTCGTTCAAGCCAATAGGAAAAGTATCCGATTCAATATCAGTATAAAATCCGTACTCGTATTCTTTGCTTTCGAGTTCGACTCTTAAATGGTCTTCGGTATATTTTGACATAATTATTGTTTAAATGTTTTACAGAGAGAAACTCTCTCCGCAACCACAAGTTCTACTTGCGTTAGGATTATTAAAAACAAATCCTTTTCCGTTTAATCCACCCGAAAATTCCAAAATGGTTCCGGCTAAATATAGGAACGATTTTTTCTCTACGGCAATTGTTATTTCATTGTCCACAAAAATTTTATCGTCTTCTCCTTTGTTTTTGTCAAACTTCAAATCGTAGGACAATCCAGAGCATCCGCCGCTTTTTACGCCTACTCTTACGTAATCGACTGCAGCGTCAAAACCGTCATCTTTCATCAAATCGATGATTTTCTTTTTGGCAGTGTCAGAAACTTGTATCATAGCTTATATAGAATTTGTCTAAATAGACTGCAAATATATTACATTTAATAGTTTATGTCAAGAATATAACATTATTATAACTATAATGAGATAGAAAAAATTTATTTGGCTTCTACTATAACCAAAAGGATTTACTTAAATTGCAGACTTATTTGATGTTTGATTTTTTTAAGTCATTGAATATTTGAGTCTCCCCAACTTTTTAATACACAAAATGAAATTATATCCTGTAGAAACCGGCAATTTTAAACTCGACGGTGGTGCAATGTTTGGAGTAGTGCCAAAGACCATTTGGAACAAGACCAATCCCGCCGATGCCAATAATTTAATAGATCTCGCCGCAAGATGTTTACTTATCGAAGACGGAAATCGTCTGATTTTGATTGATAACGGAATGGGCAACAAACAATCCGATAAGTTTTTTGGCTATTATTTTCTTTGGGGAACCCATTCTTTGGATAGTTCTTTGGCAAAACTCGGTTTTCATCGCGATGATATCACCGATGTTTTTTTGACACATCTTCATTTTGACCATTGTGGCGGAAGCGTAAATTGGAACAAAGATAAAACGGGTTATGAAGTGGCTTTTAAAAACGCCAAATATTGGACGAACGAAAACCATTGGGAATGGGCGACAAAACCTAATTTGAGGGAAAAAGCATCCTTTTTGTCAGAAAATATTTTGCCAATCCAAGAAAGTGGTCAATTGAATTTTATGCAATTACCTGAAGACGATTTTGTCCAAAAATCAGAACTTGATTTTGGGGTTTTCTTTGTAAATGGGCACACCGAAAAAATGATGATTCCACACATTCAATATCAGGATAAAACGATTGTTTTTTGTGCTGATTTAATCCCAACTGTAGGTCATTTGCCCTTGCCTTATGTGATGGGATATGACACTAGACCATTATTGACAATGCCTGAAAAATCGAAGTTCCTGAACGCCGCTGCCGAAAATAATTATTATTTATTTTTGGAGCACGATGCCCACAACGAAATCATCACAGTTGAAAAAACCGAAAGAGGTGTTCGATTGAAGGATGTTTTTAATTGCGAGAATATCTTTAAATAATGTTAATTTTGTTTTGATATGTAACAAAATTGATATTTTTACGTCAAATTTTAACTTTCTTAAATATAAACCTATGAATAATTTTAAACCTATTTTTATCTCAGCCTTTGCTTTATTGGTATTAGCGGGATGTGGAGCCTCAAAAAACGCTTCGAATAACACTGCATTGATGATTCAAGCGCCAGTAAACGTACAAAAAAAGACAGCTCTAAAAGAAGCCGATTTAAACCGATGGAGTCATTTAGACATTATAAAAGACACCATTCCGGGAATGAGTGTTGATAAAGCTTATGCTGAATTATTGAAAAACAAAAAAGGCAAAAAAGTAATTGTAGGAATTGTAGATTCAGGGGTTGATATCGAACACGAAGATTTAAAAGCTGTTGTTTGGACTAATAAAAAAGAGGTTCCAGCAAACGGAATTGACGATGACAAAAACGGATATATCGATGATATTCATGGTTGGAATTTCCTTGGCGATATTACAAAAGAAAATTTAGAGTATGAAAGAATTATTGTTAATAAAAGTCTGGTAGATGAGGCAACTTATCAAGAAGCGAAAGCATTGAATGATAAAAAAATTGTAACATCAACAAAAGGAAAAGAGCAATTAGAGAAAATGGCATCTGATGCCACTAATGCCGATGTAACTTTGACAAAACATTTAGGAAAAGCAGGTTATTCAATCGAAGAGGTGAATGCAATTAATTCCGAAGATGCTGAGATTTCTAAAAGTAAAATGATGATTCAACGAGTAAATTCTTTTGGAATGACTGTGCCTGAATTTAAAATAGCTTTACAAAAAGAACTTGATGGATATAATAGTGTAATTAATGGTGACAACTTAAAAACGAATTACAGAAAAGTAGTAGGTGACAATCCAGAAGATATTACTGACACGAAATACGGAAATAATAATGTTATGGGTCCAGACAAAGAAGAAATTCTTCATGGAACTCACGTAGCAGGAATTGTAGCTCAAGTGAGATACAACAATCTAGGCGGAGATGGAATTGCAAACAATGTTGAAATTCTTACTGTTCGCGCTGTGCCAGATGGTGATGAGTATGACAAAGATATCGCTCTTGGTATTCGCTACGCCGTTGATAATGGTGCAAAAGTAATCAATGGAAGTTTTGGAAAAAGCTTTTCTCCTCACAAACAATGGGTTTATGATGCTATAAAATATGCCGAAAGCAAAGACGTTTTAATCGTTCACGCCGCAGGAAATGATTCAAAAGACATTGATACTGAAAATAATTATCCAAACGATTCTGATGATAAAATAAATGAATTTGCCGATAATTTAATCACAATCGGTGCTTTGAATTATGAATATGGTGACAAAGTGGTTGCGAGATTTTCTAACTTCGGAAAACTAAATGTGGATGTTTTTGCTCCAGGAGTAAAAATTTATGCTACTACACCAAACAATACTTATAAATTATTACAAGGAACATCAATGGCTTCGCCAAACGTAGCTGGAGTTGCCGCATTAATTCGTTCGTATTATCCAAAATTATCAGCAAAACAAGTGAAACACATTTTGATGGACTCTGGAGTTGCAATAACTACCGGTGTTGTTGTTGGCGGAAAACCAAGCGACGTTCGTTCGTTCACTACTTTGTCTAAATCAGGAAAAATCGTCAATGCTTACAACGCTTTATTGATGGCTGAAAAAATGTCAAAATAATAAAAATTTAATTTTAATTTATAAATGGAAGGTGTAAAACCCTTCCATTTTCTGTTTTATTAATTATGAAATGAGCATAACGGAAATGTGTTGTAACACCGAAAAAGCTATATGCGACTCGAGTTTACGAATAGGCGAAGCAATTACATATTCCTTTAAAAAATAATATTATCTACGTATGAAAAAAATCTTTTTACTTGCTGTAATTTCTATGAGTTTCGGGAGTCTTTTAGCTCAAAGCTCAACCTATTGGCAACAACAAGTCGATTACAAAATGGACGTTGTGATGAACGTCAAAAATTACCAATACAAAGGCAAACAGGAATTGGTTTACACCAATAATTCGCCCGATACTTTAAGACGTGTTTTTTATCATTTGTACAATAATGCGTTTCAACCCGGAAGCGAAATGGATGCTCGACTTCAAAACATCAAAGATCCTGATGCCAGAATGGTCAACAAAGCAAAAGAAAGCCGAATCAAAACTTTGAAACCGGGTGAAATTGGCTATTTGAAAATTTCAAATTTCAAGCAAGATGGAGTGATTGCCAATGCAAAAACAGTGGGAACCATTCTCGAAGTGACATTGGCAAAACCTATTTTACCAAACACAAAAACGACTTTCACCTTAGATTTTGATGGACAAGTTCCAGTGCAAATTCGTCGTTCAGGAAGGAATAATGCCGAAGGAATAGAATTATCAATGGCACAATGGTATCCAAAAATGGCCGAATTTGACTTTGAAGGTTGGCACACCGATCCTTATATTGCCAGAGAATTTCACGGAGTTTGGGGCAATTTTGATGTAAAAATCACTGTTGACAAGGAGTATGTTTTAGGAGGAACGGGCTATTTGCAAAATAAAAACCAAATAGGTCACGGGTATCAAGACGCAGGAATTACGGTTGCGTATCCAAAGAATACTAAAACCCTGACGTGGCATTTTTATGCTCCAATGGTGCACGATTTTACTTGGGCTGCCGATAAAAATTATCTTCATGATGTGGTTAAAGGGCCAAACAATGTCGACTTGCATTTTCTCTATAAAAACAATCCAAATATCATTGACAATTGGAAGGCTTTGCAGCCAATGATGGTAAAAGTAATGGGTATTTTCAATAAAACCGTTGGGGATTACCCCTATAAACAATATTCATTTATTCAAGGAGGCGATGGCGGAATGGAATATGCCATGTGTACTTTGATACTTGGAGAAGGCAAATTTGAAGGGCTTGTAGGAGTTGCAACTCACGAGTTAGGACATTCTTGGTTTCAACACATTTTGGCTTCCAATGAAAGCAAACACTCTTGGATGGACGAAGGATTTACCTCCTATATCGAAGATTTGGCAATAAATGAATTGGTAGTCGATAAAAAGAAAAATCCTTTTGAATCTGCTTATAAAGCATATTATCAATTAATACAATCAGGCAAAGAGCAGTCACAAACCACGCAAGTTGATCGTTATGATGAAAACAAATCATACTCAATTTCAGCATACAGCAAAGGCGAAATATTCTTGACGCAATTAGAATATCTGATTGGAAAAGAAAATGTATCGAAAACTTTAAAAAAATATTTTCAGGATTTCAAATTCAAACATCCAACACCCAACGATATCAAACGAACTGCCGAACGCGTTTCGGGAGCCAATTTAGATTGGTATTTAATCGATTGGACACAAACTACCAACACGATTGATTACGGAATTAAGGAAGTAAAAGAAGATGGGAATTTTTCTAAAATTACCCTAGAAAGAATCGGCAGAATGCCAATGCCAATTGATGTTTTGGTTGAATATACCGATGGCACAAAAGAAAGTTATTATATTCCGTTGCGAATGATGAGTTTCGAGAAAGAAAATCCAAATCCAGCAATTAAAAGAACGGTTTTGAGTGATTGGACTTGGGCACAACAAACCTATGAATTCAGCATTTCAAAAAGCAAAACCACTATCAAAAAAATCTCCATAGATCCAAGCGGATTAATGGCTGATGTGAAGCAAGAAGACAATTCTTATGAAATAAAATAAGATTGACTTTAGACTTTAAAAGGGGATAATCTTAGTGATTATCCCCTTTTTTTGTGTTTTGTTTTTCGTCGTTTTTTAACATCTGAAAGACAAAAAAGAGTGTAATTATGGCTGTTTTATAATAATTACACGAATTAAATGAGAGATGCAAAAATTAAATATATAAATACAATTTAGCCAAGATTACAAAAAAAATGTTATTTTTACTCTTGAGCAAAATCTAAATATCCTTTTTTTAATCCTGTTTGATCTGAATGCTAATAGACGTTTATGCCAATCAACCGCTTTCGAAATCCTATATTTTCATAAAAAGGATTGAATCCTTTGCAAAATCAACGGCTTCTTTACAAGCCTTTTGCATTGCGAGTTTTTTGCTTTGTTATTTTAATTTTCTTCTATTGGATCAAGCAGAAGGATTTTCCTTTTTTTTTCATTTATTTTTTTTCATTTATTTTTTTAGTTTGATAATTACCACCCAATTGGACGCATACAGCCGATATCAAAATTATAAAATGGCTAAAGATTTATTGCACCAATATGGATTTAAAAAACCGCTGATAAAAGTATTCTCTAAGTCAAAATGCCAAAGAGAAGCTATTATTGAAGCCGGAAATTGTTTGGGAATTAAAAAAGAAGTAAACGATTATTTTTACAGTATGGGTTTTCGATGGTATCACATTTTGCCTCATATAATAGTAAAAAAACCCCAAACCTTTTTTACAAAATCATATTGGTTGTCCACTTTTTTTGTTTCAAATTACAAAAGCAAATATTTTTATTGGTGAGAAAGCTAGAAATCCAAAACATGGCGCTGAGCTATGGCAATCAAAGAATTTTAAAGGGAATTGATTTTGAAATTACCGAGGGTAAAATTACCGCACTCATTGGCCCTAATGGAGCCGGGAAAAGTTCTGCTTTTAGAGTTTTAGCTGGATTGGTTGCACCGGATAGCGGAAAACTATTTTTGGATGAAAAGCCACTAAAAGATTTTAATGCTCTGCGAAAACAGTGTGGCTATTTGCTCGAAACAGCCGACTTTTATCCCTATCTCAGCGGGAAAAAAAATCTGGAACTTTTTATAGGGCTTACCAATTCAAAAGCTAATACATCGAATTTATTAGAAAAAGTGGGACTTAGTCAAGCCGCCAATAAAAAAATACAATACTATTCTCGTGGAATGAAACAACGATTGGGATTGGCACAAGTATTAATTGACAATCCTTCTTTTTTAATTTTAGACGAACCTTTCAATGGATTGGATCCAGAAGTCAAAGCGCAAATTCTTACCCTTTTGGTGGATTTAAAAAAACAGGGAAAAGGCATTTTGGTTTCCACTCATCTTTTAGAAGATATTGAAAGCATTGCAGATGATTTTATACTATTGAATCAAGGCGAAATCTATCTTTCCGGAAATATGGAAAAGTATCGAACAGACAAGCAAAATGTTATCTTGTATTTTGAAGAAGCCTTGCCAACTCTTCTTGAAATCGGTTTCGAATATACTATAAAAGCCAATACATTACTAATTAGTGCAAGCATTCAAGAAACGAAAATGGTGGCGAAAAAACTCCAAGAATTGGGTTTTATTCCATATAAAATAGAGCGCTCCAGCATTTTGTATGACAAATATATGGAAATAGCCAAATGAGACAATTGCTAAAATTTGAAGTCGTAAAATTGATGCACCGGCCAAGAACTTTTTTAAGTATTGGTTTGATGTTGGTTTTAGTTGGACTCATTTTTTGGGGTTTAAAATCAGAAGGAGAAAATGCCTTGGGGTATTTATTCCAATCGCTAGGCGATAATTTTTTGATGCAGGGCAGAATCCTCAATGGCTATATGGCCAGTTTTTTAATTTTGAATACGCTGTGGATTCATATTCCTGTTCTAATTGTTATCGTAACAGGTGATTTATTCAGCTCTGAACTCGAATCAGGAACCATTCGTTTGCTTATGACAAGACCCATTAGTAGGAATCGAGTAGCACTTGCCAAATTTTGTACAGCTGTGTTTTATGTATTCTTTTTTGTCTTGATTTTTACCATTATTTCATTGGGTCTTGCCTTGATTTTATTTGGCAGTGGCGATTTGATTGTGGCGTTTAATGGGTTACAAATTATTCCAGAAACTGATTTGTTGTGGCGGTTTGTTGCTGCTTTTGGATATGCTTTTTTGGCGATGAGTACTTTTGCCATTTTATCGGTTACGGTTAGTTTTTTTACCCGAAAATCCTTGGTGGCAATTTTGATAACTTTGGGAGTAATTGTCATTAGCACCTTATTGCAAACCTTGGCAGCATCCTTATTTGTCGGATGGGAATTCTTCCTGATTACCTATCATTTTACGCAATGGCAATTGTTTTTTTATTCCGAAATAGATTGGATTTCTTTACTGAATTCCGCATTTTGGTTGATTGGATTTTCGACTATTTGTATTGTCGTTTCATTGATAAGATTTAATACATTAAAAATTACCGAATGAAACATTTTATATTGATAACGGTTCTTCTTTTAAATTGTTTCGGTGTTAAAGCCCAAACAGAACTCGCCGACAATCTCAAGAAAAAATACACCATTAATCGAGGTTTTGAAACTATGGTCAACATTAGCATCGATGTTCCGGGACTCACAATTCCGCCAAAAGACATCAGTGTTATTTACGAAAAAGGCAAAAAGCCACAAATCAAAGGCAAAGGAATTTTGTTGCTTCCCAAAAAAGGATTTCTGAATCAATTTTCAGATTTGTTAGATGTTCAAGCACATTGGATTTTAATGGAAGAAAAGGGCAATTTAATGTGCTACAAATTAGTTTCTTTAGACCCAAAAAGCGATTGGGTTACAGCCGATTTAAAAATTTCGAAAGCGAATCTTCGCATTGACGAAATCAATTTGACTACCAAAGAATCTGGTGTGTATTTAATAAAACATTCCTACGGAAAAGGTGTTTTTCCAACCGCAACCGAAATCAGTTTTTTGACCAATAAATTCAATATTCCGCTGAAGTTTTTAGGAAAATCGAACATTAAAAACATAAAAGACAAAGACGGAAAAGTTAAAGGAAAAATATTTCTGAGGTTTACTAATTTCCGTATTTTGTAAATTCAACTTCCATAAAAAAAGGTCTAATTCTAAAACTTTTAGAACTAGACCTTTTGCTATTTTTTATCTCAGATTCTTCAACATTTCAACAGTCATACTTTCTAAATCAAATTCGTGATGCCAATTCCAATCTTCCCTAGCTTTGCTGTCATCAATGCTTGCCGGCCAACTATCCGCAATTACTTGACGAAAATCGGGTTGGTAAGAAACCGTAAATTCAGGAATGTGTTTCTTAATTTCGGCGGCAATTTCGGTTGGAGTAAAACTCATTGCGGCCAAATTATAAGAAGACCGAATCTTGATTTGTTCCGCCGGTGCCTGCATAATTTGAATGGTTGCCGTAATCGCATCGTCCATATACATCATCGGCATTTTGGTTTCTGAGGATAAAAAACACTCGTATTTTCCATCGCTCAATGCTTTATGATAAATATCCACAGCATAATCCGTTGTCCCGCCACCCGGAGGAGTTGACCAGCTAATTAATCCCGGATAACGAACGCTTCGAACATCAACCCCAAAATGAGTATGGTAATATTCACACCATCTTTCGCCAGATTGTTTGCTAATGCCATAAACCGTTGAAGGTTCCATAATGGTAAATTGTGGTGTATTTTCGCGTGGAGTTGTTGGCCCAAAAACAGCAATGCTCGATGGCCAGAATATTTTTTTTATTTTCTTGGCTTTGGCCAAATTCAAAACGTGAAAGAGCGAATTCATATTTAAATCCCAAGCAAAAGCAGGATTTTTTTCGGCTGTTGCCGATAGTAAAGCCGCCATCAAATAAATGTCGGTGATGTGATGCACCTCGACAAGATGTTCAATTTGATTAAAATCCAACGCATTTATCACTTCAAAAGTGCCCGAATTCACAATATCATTATTCAACTTTCGAATATCAGAAGCAACGACATTTTCGGTTCCGTAGAGTTGACGAAGTTTATGCGTTAGTTCCGTTCCAATTTGCCCGCAAGCACCTATAATCAGTATTTTAGGATTCATCTGAATGGTTTTTGATACACAAAGATACTGTTTTTAGAACATCAAAATTTCCAATAAAAAGCATAAATTTTTGAATTTTAGCAGTAATAATCTTGAATAAATTCTTAATTTTCATTCTGTAATTGCAAGGAATTTGACTTTAAGATATTAGATTGTTATTCTAAATGTTCGAATTCATAATTGTAAATTTACTTCGTAACTTTGCGACTTAACTTATTACGAATGAAATTTAAATATATATATGTCTTTTTATTGATTTTCGGTTTGTTTTCTTGTAAAAACGAGAACGAAAAACGTCAAGTAGAATCTATAAAAGACATCAAAAAGAAAGAATTAATCTTTGCGATTATCGATAAAGCTTGGGTTTTTAATGCCAAACCTATCAACGAAACTTCACGATCTTCGGCATTAGCCTGGAAAGAATTGCGGGAGTTTCTCTCTGAATTAGATCAAAAACCAAAGAAAACCATCGGAGCTTTTCAGAAAAAATCAGCCGAACTTTCTAAGAAAGTATTGGCTTTGAATAACCAAATTCCATTAGAATTCAACAAACCTCAAATAAAAGCCAGAATTGCCATTTTGATTACTAAAGTGCGAATGCTGGATTTATACATTCATTTAAGTGACATTCCCGAACAGAAAGTTATTGCTTTGATTCCTGAAATCAACATCCAATTAATCGCTTTGCAAAATCAAATGGACAAAATTGTTCAAAAAAGTAAAATTCCGCTCGAAGAAGGAGAGTCGGATTTAATCAAAATGCTTGATTCTGCAAGAGCTATTCCAAATTCGCCACAAATGCCTATAGACCCAAATATCCCTCGCGTTGAGTAAATCAGTCTTATATAAAACCTACGATAATTCGCCAAAAGTCAAGCAAATTGTTGATAGTTTGCAGCAAGCCGACCAAAAAATCCAGTTGAATGGATTGATAGGTTCGTCGCTTTCGTTTGTGGTACAATCGCTTTTCAAAAAAATCGAGAAACCGTTTTTACTTATCCTGAACGACAAGGAAGAAGCGGCTTATTATTTGAACGATTTGGAGCAAATGATTGGCGAAGAAGACGTGCTTTTTTACCCCGGTTCTTATCGCCGTCCGTATCAAATTGAAGATACCGACAATGCCAATGTTTTGCTTCGTGCCGAAGTGTTAAATCGTATCAATTCTCGCAAGAAACCTGCGATAATTGTCACCTATCCCGAAGCACTTTTCGAGAAAGTGGTTACCCGAAAAGAGTTGGATAAAAACACTTTGAAAGTGGCTGTTGGCGACAAAGTTTCCATAGATTTTATCAACGAAGTTTTGTTCGAATACGAATTCAAAAGAGTGGATTTCATCACGGAACCCGGCGAATTTTCGGTTCGTGGAGGAATTGTCGATGTGTTCTCCTTTTCGAATGATAATCCGTATCGGATTGAGTTTTTTGGTGACGAAGTCGAAAGTATTCGAAGCTTTGATGTAGAAACCCAATTGTCTATCGAAAAGCAAAAGAAAATCACGATTATTCCCAATGTCGAAAACAAGTTTTTTCAGGAAAACAGAGAAAGTTTCTTGGAATACATCAACAACCAAACGGTTCTATTTATCCAAGATACGGATTCGCTTTTTTCTAAATTGGATAAATTATTTGCCAAAGCCACCGAGATTTTCGAAAATCTGAATGCTACCGTAAATCACGTTGCACCGAACCAATTGTTTTTGAACCAAAAAGAATTCATCAAGAAAAGTCTGGATTTTTCGGTTGTTGAATTGAGTTCAAAACCAATTTATAAAACCAAGAAAGCATTTGATTTTCACATCAAACCGCAACCCTCGTTCAACAAACAATTCGATTTGTTGTTGAATAATTTGAATGACAACCATTTCAATGGCTACAAAAATCATTTGTTTTGTTCTAATGATGCGCAAGCCAAACGCTTTCACGATATATTTGAATCTTTGGACGAAGAAAACTCCGAGAATATTCGCAAGCAATACAACACGATTGTTTTACCCATTTATCAAGGATTTATCGACGAAGAAAATCAATTGGCTTGTTATACCGATCATCAAATTTTCGAGCGGTATCATAAATTCAGCATCAAAAGTACTATTTCGAAGAAGCAGAATATCACTTTAAAAGAATTGACGACTTTGTCCGTTGGCGATTATGTAACGCACATCGATCACGGAATTGGACGATTTGGAGGTTTGCAAAAAATTCAAGTCGAAGGCAAAACTCAAGAAGCCATCAAACTCGTTTATGCCGATAATGATATCGTTTATGTGAGCATTCACTCGCTTTACAAAATTTCGAAATACACCGGAAAAGACGGAACGCCACCCAAAATTTATAAACTAGGTTCGAATGCTTGGAAGATTCTGAAGCAAAAAACCAAAGCTAGAGTCAAACATATTGCGTTCAATTTGATCCAATTGTACGCCAAAAGAAAATTGGAAAAAGGATTCCGTTTTGCGCCCGACAGCTATTTGCAAAATGAATTGGAAAGTTCCTTCATCTACGAAGATACGCCCGACCAAACCAAATCAACTGCCGAAGTCAAAGCCGATATGGAAAGCGATCGACCGATGGATCGCTTGGTTTGTGGCGATGTGGGTTTTGGAAAAACAGAGGTTGCCATTCGTGCTGCTTTTAAAGCTGTGGATAATTCCAAACAAGTCGCTATTTTGGTTCCAACGACGATTTTAGCATACCAACATTATAGAACTTTTACCGAAAGGTTGAAAGATATGCCTGTTTCTGTGGGTTATTTGAACCGATTTAGAAGTGCCAAACAAAAAGCGGAAACCCTCCAACAATTGGCCGAAGGTAAACTCGATATTGTCATTGGAACACATCAATTGGTCAACAAAAATGTAATTTTCAAAGACCTTGGATTGTTGATTGTGGACGAGGAACAAAAATTTGGCGTCAACGTAAAAGACAAACTCAAAACCATTGCTGCCAATGTTGATACCTTGACATTAACAGCAACGCCAATTCCGAGAACCTTGCAATTTTCGTTGATGGCAGCACGCGATTTGTCAGTGATTACAACACCTCCGCCCAATCGTTACCCAATTGAAACGAACGTCGTTGGTTTTAGCGAAGAGCTGATTCGGGATGCGATTTCCTATGAAATTCAGCGTAACGGACAGGTTTTCTTTATCAACAATCGAATAGAAAACATCAAGGAAGTTGCCGGAATGATTCAGCGATTGGTTCCTGATGCCCGAGTGGGAATTGGTCACGGCCAAATGGACGGCAAGAAATTGGAGGAATTAATGTTGGCTTTTATGAACGGAGAATTCGATGTTTTGGTTGCAACAACCATTATCGAAAGCGGATTGGATGTTCCCAATGCGAATACCATTTTCATTAACAATGCAAATAATTTTGGACTGTCTGATTTGCATCAAATGCGCGGTCGCGTGGGTCGTAGCAACAAGAAAGCGTTTTGTTATTTCATTTGTCCACCATATTCGGCGATGACGGATGATGCTCGAAAACGAATTCAGGCTTTGGAACAATTCTCGGAACTGGGAAGCGGTTTCAACATTGCGATGAAGGATTTGGAAATTCGTGGTGCGGGAGATTTATTAGGTGGCGAACAATCTGGTTTCATCAACGAAATTGGTTTTGACACCTATCAAAAAATTATGAACGAAGCCATCGATGAATTGAAGGAAAACGAATTCAAGGATTTGTATGAAAACGAAGATAGCGGAGTCGAAAAAGAATACGTTAAAGATTTGCAAATCGACACCGATTTTGAGTTGTTGTTTTCGGATGAATACATTAATAATGTCACAGAACGTTTGAGTTTGTACAACGAATTGGGCAATGTAACCAACGAAGAAGAATTGGTTGTTTTCCAAAATAAACTGATTGATCGTTTTGGACCAATGCCACCAAGAGCCTTGGCTTTGATGAACAGTATTCGCATCAAATGGATTGCTACGAAAGTCGGAATCGAAAAATTAGTGATGAAAAAAGGCAAGATGATTGGTTATTTTGTTGCGGATCAAAACTCGGATTTTTATACCAGCAAACGCTTTCATCAGGTAATCCAGTTTGTTCAAAAAAACAGCGCTATTTGTGTAATGAAAGAAAAACAAACGCCTGCTGGATTAAGGCTTTTATTAACTTTTGATAATGTAAAAACCACTAGAAGAGCTTTGGAATTGATGGAGATGTTGGGGAAATAAAAAAAGTTTCCAGTTTATAAAAAGCTAGTAGCTTTGGAGAACGTTATTTACTATTCAATTACATCGAAATTTTGTTAGAAAGAAGTAAAAGAAGCTTGTCAGAAATACGGTGGATTCTATTTGGGTTCTATTGGTGGTCCAGCCGCTATTTTGGCCAAAGAAAATATCCTTTCAGTCGAGATTGTTGATTTTGAAGAATTGGGAATGGAAGCCGTTCGAAAAATCACGATTAAAGATTTTCCGGCTTTTATTATCACTGATGATAAAGGAAATGATTTCTTCGAGAATTTGTAGGATTTAACCACGAAGGCTCTAAGTTTTTTACTTCGTCAGTTTGACTTTCAGTCTCGGGTCACTAAGTACACAAAGTTTTTACCGCAGATTCGCAGATTTTAAAATTTATTAAAAATCTGCGAATCTGCGGTTAATTTTTTAATCAATCACCATTTCGGGAATTTCTCCTTCGATAATTAAAGTTGCTTCTGTGGAAGCGGTGACGTGTGCTACAGAAACTCCCGGAGCACGTTCTAAGAGTTTAAAACCCTTTGGAGTAACTTCGAGAACGGCTAGTTCGGTTACAACTTTTTTGACACAACCAACGCCTGTTAAGGGTAAAGTACATTTTTTGAGAATTTTACTTTCTCCCGCTTTGTTCACGTGCATCATGGCCACGATAATATTTTCGGCTGAAGCTACCAAATCCATTGCGCCGCCCATTCCTTTGACCATTTTTCCGGGGATTTTCCAGTTGGCAATATCTCCGTTTTCGGCAACTTCCATCGCGCCAAGAATCGTCAAATCGACGTGTTGCCCGCGAATCATTCCGAAACTCATTGCCGAATCAAAGAAAGAAGCGCCTTCTAAAGTCGTAATAGTTTGTTTTCCGGCGTTGATTAAATCAGCGTCTTCTTCGCCTTCAAAAGGGAAAGGTCCCATTCCCAGAACGCCATTTTCAGATTGAAATTCTACTTCAATTCCTTTTGGGATATAATTGGCTACCAATGTTGGAATACCAATTCCGAGGTTGACAAAGTATTTGTCTTTGACTTCTTGGGCTATTCTTTTGGCGATGTCTTCTTTTGTTAGCATAAATGTTTTTTTAAACCATTAAGAAAAATTAAGAATCATTAAGTTTTTGAATTTTAAAAAGTAAAAAAAAGTTATTTAAGTTTTGGTTTAATGAAGAAATCGTTTTTCCGTTAAGCCAATTCACTAAATCCGTAGAGTAGTTAACACACATTTTTATTGCCTTTCTTTAAATTTTCTTCCGCCCATAAAGGTTGAAGATTTGTAAAATGAAAGCATTTATTTTGGTCTTCATTTTTTGTTAAGTCAAAACTTGAACAAGGAATAATATGGTCAATATGCCAACCGTTGATCCCGTGATTTTCCCAATTCATCCCCTCTCTGAATTGTTTTTCAATATGGACTCTTACTTCTTTAATTGAACAACCTAATAATTCTAAAGTTTTTGCAGATTTAGTACCTCTTTGGTCATAAATCGCTCTTCTAACTCTATGACTTAATAATTCTCTTAATTTAAATTCTGGATCCGTTTTTAATCTCTTTACTTTTGCTAAATAACCTTTTACTAAAAGTGTTTTTTTGTTTTTTATGTAATATTCTTTACTCCGTATATTACTTTTTTCTTGTTGTTCAATTTGTGATTGTTTTTTACAAGACATACAAATGTCTGATAAACCAAATTTTCCAACTTGTGATTTTCTAAAATTTTCTCTTGTTTTAAGCAGAAGACATTTTTTACATTTTTTAGATTCTACTTTTTCATATTCTTCAAGTTGTTCTTTTCGTTTTTCAAAACGATATTCTTGATTTTGTTGTCTAATAGTGTCTTTGTTTTGCTCGTAATATTCCTTACCTCTTTTGTTTAGTACTTCTTTATTTTCTGCGTACCAATTGTTTTTGTAATTAGCGTAATATTCAACCTTTTTTGAAACTGCTTTCTTCTTGCTTTCGGCTATTTTTTCAGGATTGTTTTTTCTGTATTTTTCAATATATTTTTCGTTACAAGTTTTGCAACTGCTATATAAACCATCTGATTTATTTATATCCTTTGCAAATTCAGAACGTTTTTTTTCAACATCACATTTTGTACATTTTTTTGTTTCAGGTAATTCACTATTCTCAAGTAACTCTTTTGTCAATAGTTTTCTTAATTCTAATTTCTTTTTCACACAACCTTTACAATTAGAATTTCTCCCATATAGTCCATTTTTCTTTAGACTGAATTCAGCTAATTCTTTATCTTGGTTGCAATATGTACACTGTCGTTTTTTCAAAATGTGCGAAAACTAATCTCTTGTTCTGGTTGTACGTTTCTCAATCCTCTTATCGTATTTCTCCCCTTGAAAAATGCGTTGCACGAAAATTCCGGGAATATGGATCTGGTTGGGGTCGAGTGTTCCGGCTTCGACTAATTCTTCGACTTCGGCGATTGTGATTTTTGCAGCGCCAGCCATACAAGGGTTGAAGTTTCGAGCTGTTCCCTTGAAGATGAGGTTTCCTGCTGTGTCGCCTTTCCAGGCTTTTACTATGGAAAAATCAGCTTTGAAAGCGAGTTCCATTACGTGCATTTTTCCGTTGAATTCACGTGTTTCTTTGCCAATGGCGACTTCGGTTCCGAAACCTGCTGGCGTGAAAAAAGCAGGAATTCCGGTTTGGGCTGCTCGGCAACGTTCGGCTAAAGTTCCTTGTGGAATGAGTTCTACTTCGAGTTCGCCAGAAAGCATTTGGCGTTCGAATTCGGCATTTTCTCCCACATAGGAAGAAATCATTTTTTTGATTTGGTGTTTTTGCAACAGCAATCCAAGACCAAAATCATCGACTCCAGCATTGTTGGAAATACAGGTCAGATTGTTGGTTTCTTTTTTGACGAGTTCGGCAATGGAGTTTTCGGGAATACCACACAATCCGAAACCACCTAACATAAGGGTCATTCCGTTTTCGATTCCTTGGAGTGCTTCTTGTACGTTGTTAACTTTTTTGTTGATCATAATTAACCACTAATTTAAACAATAAAAAGCGTTTATTTCAAAATATTAAGGATTTTGAAGGCTTGTTTTGTTGCATTGATTCTAGCCGAGTAAAAGGCTTCATTAACAGCTTCCTTTTTCAAAGGTTCGAGATTTGTAGCAAAGAAATAAACTTTGTTTTTCACTTCAAAATAACCAACAAACCAACCATTATACAAGTCATTTTTTACGGATAAACCTGTTTTTCCGCTAAAGGTATAATCTTTGGTTTTTTCGATTAACATTATGTTTTTTACTATTGATGTTGTTTTTTTTGAAATGGGTAATTCAGAAAAATAGAATCTTTTTAGGAACTGAATTTGTTGGATTTGAGTTATTTTTGATTCGCCTTCAAGCCAAAAATTGTCAATGGAGGTACTATCGAAAATCATTTCTTTATAATTGATTTTATTGAGATAGGATTTCATCCTTTCGACACCAATTTTTCGAGCGACTTCCTGATAACAAGGCACACAAGAAACCTGAAATGCTTCTTTGAAAGTTAAATCTTGTTCCCATTTTTTATTCCATCTTTTTTCTCCGTTCCACTTAAAAACGTCAGACTCGTTCTTGATTACACCTGTTTCAAGTGCAATAATAGAGTTTGGAATTTTGAAAGTTGATGCGGGAATTATTCCGGTTTTTGCCCAAGAAAAATCATTAGAATAATACGTTTTATCTGAAAAAGAGTAGATTAAAATGGATCCTTTTACTTTTAAACTGTCTAGTATTTTGTTGAATTCAGGAACAAGAGTCTCTTTGTCCCGACTGTTTTTTGTTTGACAAGACATAGATAAACTCATCAATAAAATCCAAAAAACAGCTATTCTTTTCATAGATACTTCAGTTTATATTTTGAAACGAATGCCCTAGCCCTGAGGGGAACGGCATCCTTTTGTGGTCTCGTCCTTAAAACGAGACCACAAAAGATACAGTGTACAGCAGGGAAAAGCTCCTAGAAATTACATTTCGAATTCTTCGGTTTCTTGTTCTACTGCCGTGGTGTCTTTTACAACAGCTCTTGGTCTGTAACAATCTACTTTTATAGAAAGATTTGCGGGTCTGTCGAAGGGTTCTTTGGAAACTTTTAGGGTTTCATCTTCATAGCATTTTTTCATAAAATAAGCCCAAACAGGAAGTGCTGCTGTTGCTCCCTGACCATAGGTTAAGCTTTTGAAACGTGCCGAACGGTCTTCGCAACCTACCCAAACACCGGTAACTAAGTTTGGTACCATTCCCATAAACCAACCGTCGGATTGGTTTTGTGTGGTTCCGGTTTTTCCTGCGATTGGGTTTTTGAACATATACGGATAGCCTGTCCACCGATTGTCACCACTTCCTCCGCCTTCGGTTCTTAATCTTGCTCCTGAACCACTTTCGGTTACGCCTTCGAGTAATTTAATTACGGCAAAAGCAATGTCTTTATTCAAAACATCGTGTGATTCCGGGATAGGTTCGTAGATAACAATACCGCTTTTATCTTCGATTTTAGAAATGAATTGTGGTTTTACATAAACGCCTTGGTTGGCAAAAGTTCCGTAAGCAGCCACCATATCTTCTACGGTAATATCAACTGCTCCGAGAGCAATAGAGGGTTGGGCAGGAATTTCGGATTTTACACCTAATTTATGGGTTAATTCGATAACAGCTTCTGGACCTGTTTTGTCTATTAATTTAGCCGAAATGGTATTGATGGAATTGGCTAGTGCTTGTTTTAAGGTGACCATTCCGCGATATGAATTGTTGGAATTTCTTGGTTCCCAATCTTCGGTCACGTGATGACGCCCTTTTCGAATCATAAACGGTCCGTCGAGGATGGTATCGCAAGGGGACATTCCTAATTGCTCGATAGCGGTTGCATATACAAACGGTTTGAATGTAGAACCTACCTGTCTCGCACCTTGTCCTACGTGATCGTATTGAAAATATTTGTAATTGATACCGCCAACCCAAGCTTTTATACTACCCGTTTGAGGTTCCATTGCCATTAAACCAGATTGTAGAAAATGCTTGTAATATCTTATAGAATCCAAAGGAGTCATAATGGTGTCTCTTTCGCCTTTCCAAGTGAAGACTTTCATTTTGGTTTTTTGGCTGAAAGAAGCTATAATTTCTTCTTCGCTTTTATCCATTTCAGCCATTACAGTCCAACGGTAAGAGGCTTTCATGGCTTGCTTCATTAGGCGATCCGTTTCTGCTTGTGAAATATTTACAAAAGGAGCATTTTTGTTGGTTTTAGCTTCGTCAAAAAATTGTATTTGTAGGTTTGCCATGTGTTTTTCAACGGCTTCTTCAGCGTACAATTGCATTCTGGAATCGATAGTGGTGTAGATTTTTAGTCCATCTTTGTAGATGTTATAATCGGAGCCATCGGCTTTTTTATTTTCTTCCACCCATTTTTTCATATAATCACGCAAATATTCTCTGAAATAGGTTGCTGTTCCTTCGCGGTGACTTTCGAGTTTGAATTTTAGTGTGATAGGTAAGGCTTGCAGTTTTTCTTTTTGCCCCTCGGTAATAATTCCTCCTTTTTCCATTTGAGAAAGCACTACATTTCGGCGATTTTTAACTCCTTGAGGGTTTTTTACAGGATTGTATAGCCCTGAATTTTTGAACATTCCGACTAAGATTGCCGATTCGTCAATGGTTAAATCTTTGGGTGCTTTTGAAAAATAAGTTTGCGCAGCCGAACTCACTCCAACCGAATAATTTCCAAAATCATAGACATTACAATACATTGCGATGATTTCGTTTTTGGTATATTGTCTTTCTAATCGAATGGCGATAATCCATTCCTTGATTTTTTGAACGATTCTAAAAGGGAGAAATTTGGAACCCTCGCCGTGGAATAATTGTTTGGCTAATTGCTGCGTTAGTGTACTTGCTCCACCGCTTGTTCCTAAGCTGAAAACAGCTCTTAAAGTTCCTCTCCCATCTATTCCTGAATGCTCGTAAAAACGCACGTCTTCGGTTGCTACCAGAGCATCGACAAGGTTTTTGGGTAAGTCGGAATATTTAAGTTGTGATCTATTCTTTTCGAAATATTTACCTAGAATTACTCCATCCGATGAAATAATTTCGGTAGCTAAATTCGAATCTGGATTTTCTAAATCTTCGAATGAAGGCATCGAACCAAAAAGTCCCCAAGAGGCAAAAAGGAAAAATAATAATAATCCTCCAAGGCCATAAAAGAAAACTTTCCAGAATTTCTTTTTATAGTAGTTGATGTCTTTTTCGGTGTTTTTTGTCTGAATATTGTTTTTTTGACTAGCCATAATTACTTTTTAATCTCTGTTTTCTATTCTAAAACCAACTTCTGTGATTCCGTCTAAAGCAGTTACTCCGGGAACTTTTCTGTTTTCACGTACTGCTTGTTTGATGTGAACTTTGTATTTTCCTCTAAAACGTACATTTTCCTTATAAAAAAGTTTATTTTCCTTGATGTCCGAAAAACCATCTCCCATTAGCGAGCCGTCGGGATTTGCCATTTCATACTCAAGGGTGTCCACTTTTGTAAAACCATTTGGCATTTCCAGCGCCACAATCAAAAACAAATTGTTGAATGGATAATCGTTGTTGTCTCTCAAAGTTACAAAAAGATTGTATCGTTTTGTAGAATCTAATTCGGGTAAATCGAAAGTTACGATACTGTCTTTGTGCCAAGCAGTTCCCACGGATTTGTATTCGTCGAAAACTCTTTTTTTGTCACACGAAAAAAAGAGAAATGCAACTAAAAATAGTACTGCGCTATTCCTTTTTCTCATTTTTAGTAATAATTATAGGTTTCCTTGCAACTACAGGTTTTTTATCGTTTACAACATCAGGTTTGACATTGTTATTTGGCTTATTCCTATTATTATTTTGCCTGTTATTATTATTGCCATTGTTACTGCTATTGCCATTGCCGTTGTTATTATTATTTGCAACAATTACATTTTCGCCGTTTTTACGTTTTTTATTCGATTTTTTCTTTTTCTTAGGCTGGTCAAAACGGGTTAAACTTTCTTGTCCCATGGCGTTATTAAAGTGTTTTTCAGGCTCTACAGTAATCACAATTTCAAAATCTTCGAGAGAAGCAACCTTGTTTTTTAATTTATTTTCGGCCACAATTTCTCGGACTTGTTCGATTTTTAAAACGTGCCAATTGGCAAAATCATTGGTATAAGCAAACCACATCAATCCTTTGAAAATATCTTGTTTTTGACAAATAGCATCCCCTTTTTCGGTTACTAATTTAGTGTCGAAATCAGGGAATCCTTTCAAGGCATCCATATAAGTATCAAGCTCATAATTCAAACAACATTTCAATTTTCCGCATTGTCCGGCCAGTTTTTGTGGGTTTAAAGACAATTGTTGGTAACGCGCCGCAGAGGTATTTACACTTCTAAAATCAGTTAGCCAAGTGGAACAACACAATTCTCTTCCGCAAGATCCAATGCCTCCCAAACGAGCCGCTTCTTGTCGCAAACCAACTTGTTTCATCTCAACTCTGGTGCCAAATTCTTTCGCAAAGTCTTTGATTAACAATCTAAAATCGACTCTGTCATTGGCCGTGTAATAAAAAGTTGCTTTGGAGCCATCGCCTTGAAATTCGATATCCGAAATTTTCATTTCTAGTTTTTGAGAAATGGCTAATTCACGAGCGCGAACCTTCATAGGTTCTTCTTTATCACGTGCAATAGACCAAATATCGATGTCTCTTTGGGATGCTTTTCGATAGACTTTAG
>Ga0209717_1000208_pt1 | contig 75536 bp, 69 predicted proteins | sample AD_UKC048_MetaG_FD_184418 | JGI IMG/M metagenome (GOLD analysis project Ga0209717, IMG submission 184418) | Active sludge microbial communities of municipal wastewater-treating anaerobic digesters from USA - AD_UKC048_MetaG (SPAdes) (version 2) | ecosystem: Engineered > Bioreactor > Anaerobic >...
AAACGTGACCGCTATGCGGGGGAGTTTAGAGGCGAGAGCCCATGTCGGTCTGCTGGTGTTTATGCCAGGAGGCGACGATCGGACACGTCTGCGTACGGCACGTGTTCGCCATGGCCTTCGTAATCGAAGTGCCGGCGATGCCGTCGAGATGTTTGAGGGTCCGATTCATGAGTGAGCGTGCTGACCATGCTCAATGCAGGCCGCGTGCCAAGTGGGAAATGAATTTTCTCCGTGACCTTTTTATGGCGAAGAGGGGCCGCTGCGGTTCTGCGTCGCCAAAGAGGCGTTGGGTTGGCATGCGTTGGGACAACCATTTACCGCGCATGTCTGCCACCGATGCCACGACCACGCTCGCCGAGCTAAAAAAACGCATCCTCGCCTTCTCCCACGAACGCGAGTGGGAGCAGTTTCACGCCCCGAAGAATCTGAGCATGGCGCTGGCCGCCGAGGCGGGAGAGCTGATGGAGCACTTTCTTTGGGCGACCTCCGAGGCGTCGCGCACGACTGTGCAGGATCCCGCCAAGCGCGCCAAAATCGAGGAGGAGCTGGCCGATGTGATCATCTACGCGCTGGAGTTTGCCAACATGACCGGCATCGATGCGGCGGCTGCGATCGAGCGCAAGATGGCCGCCAACGCGAAGAAGTACCCGGTCGAGAAGGCGCGCGGCCGCTCCGATAAATACACCGAACTCTGAGTGACTCAGCGCCGGCCGTGGCGCGCGCCCTCACGGGCGCAGCACGGCCTTCGGCGGCGGATCGTAGCGCCGGAATGTCACGCTGTCGCCCGCACGGAGTGACGCGCTGACCGCGGCATCGCCTCCGTGGCGCGCCAGGCAGGTCGTGCCGTTGGCATCGGGAAACGCGACCCATTCGCCGCGTTTCACACTGTCGAAATCGCGTCCCATGGCGACGCGGATGGTGCGCTCGCCGGCGCGCATCTCGACGTAGCTTTTCCGGCCGAGACCGAGCTGGTTGAAATCCTCCGGGCGGATATCGAGCGTGACGTGGCCGGAGTAGGGGGCGACTTCGAGTACGCACGCGGTGAAGCTGCGGCGGTTGTCGGCCCAGACGACGGTCGAGGGCCCGGGGCGGGGCGTGCAGGTGATGTCGAGATCGGGGGATTTCTCAATGGCGCGCCAAGGGGTCGAGTAGCCCGCCAGTTGGCGGTTCTCGGGCGAGGCGTAAGCTTCCCGGCCCTGGTCCATCCATGCATGCAGGAGGCGCAGCGCGACGAGACGCTCGGCGTCGTTAATGTTCGTGCGGCCGGTACGGTCGACGCGCGCGATTTGCGGGCGGACCAGCTGGTCGTCGAGGGCGACGGGCACGCGTTGCGTATACTGGAGTATGGGCTGGTAACTGGTGCGTGTGGCGACGAGCAGCAGGGGAATGTGCGGGCTGTGTGTGATGCCGGTCATCGAGTTGGGCTCGCTCATGTCAAACGCGGGCACGAGCGCGAGCGCCCCCGTGTAGCGTTCGCGCAGGCGCTCTGCCATGATTGTGACAATGGTCCCGCCCAACCCTTCGCCGACGAGCAGGGCCTGGCTCGGGCGCCCATGGGCTTCGATCAACACGTCGCGGAGCGCGTCGAGATCCTCAATCGCATCGCGGACGACGATGCCGTTGCGCCGGAAACTCGTGCTCGCGACCATCCAGCCGTCCTGGATGAGCGGGCCATAGACAGGGTCGTCGAGCCGCAGATCGGCTTGGAGCGGCGCGGATTCCGGCCGGTAGTCGTGGGCGACCAGCAGCAAGGTGTGATTCCACTTGGCCGGTATCGCCACGGCATAGCGGGCGCCGGCGATCTCGCCGGTCTCGATATGCGGACGGACCGGGGCGGCGCACAGGCCCGCGCCGAAGAGCAGCGCGCAGAGGGTGGAAATACACCGGCGGAACGAAAGCATGGTCACAGGGCTAAACGGACTTTCATTCATGTCGAATCCCGTTCATTCGTGAGCACGATGAAACTCGAGTCTTTGGTCAACCCCTCCGTCCTGACGCAGCCGGTGTACGAGCCGGGCAAGCCCATCGAAGATGTGGCGCGCGAGCTCGGTCTCGATCCTGCGAGCATCGACAAACTGGCCTCCAACGAAAACGCCTTCGGGCCGTCGCCCAAGGCCATCGAGGCCGCCAAACGCGCCCTGGCCGAGGGCCAACTCTACCCGGACGGCGGCTGCGTCGTGCTCCGCCAGAAACTCGCCGCCCGCCACGGGCTCACCCCGGCGCAGATCACCGTCGGCAACGGCTCCAACGAGCTGCTCGAACTCGTCGGCCACGTTTTCCTCCGCCCCGGCGACGAGGTCGTCATGGGCCTGCCCGCCTTTGCCGTTTATAAACTGGTGACGCTGCTCTTCGGCGCCAAACCCGTCGAGGTGCCGCTCGCGAATCAGCGCCACGACCTCGATGCGATGCTGCGCGCCATCACGCCGCGCACGCGCGTCGTCTTCATCGCCAGTCCCAACAACCCGACCGGCACGGCCAACACCGAGGCCGAGCTGTTGCGCTTCGTGCGCGCGCTGCCGCCGCACGTCGTCGCCGTGTACGACGAGGCCTACGCCGAGTACCTCGACAACCCGCCCGACCTGCGCCCGCTCATCGCCGAGGGCCGCCCCGTGCTGTGCCTGCGCACGTTCTCCAAGATTTTCGGCCTTGCGGCCCTGCGCGTCGGCTACGGCTACGCGAGCGCGGAGATGACCGCGCTGCTCAACCGCGTGCGCCAGCCCTTTAACGTCAACGCCATCGCGCAGGCGGCGGCGTGCGCGGCGCTCGAAGACACCGAGTTTGCCACCCACGCCCGCGTGGAAAACAAGACCGGCCTCGCCCAGCTCGAGAGTGGCTTCCGCAAGCTCGGCCTCGAGTTCGTGCCGAGCGTGGCCAACTTCATCCTCGTGAAAGTTGGCGACGGTGCCAAGACCTTCGACGCCCTGCAACGCCGCGGCGTGATCGTGCGCCCCGTGAAGGGCTACGGTCTGCCCGAGTGGCTGCGCGTCACCGTGGGCACGGCCAAGCAAAACGACCGCCTGCTCCGCGAGCTTAAGTCTGTCCTCGCACTCTGATCGATGAACCCCGCCGCCGCGCAACGCCTGCTCCAGCAGGCGATCGCCTTGCAGCAGGCGGGGCGTCTGGCCGAGGCGGCTCAGACGCTCGCGCAGGCGCGTGCCCTCGCGCCGCGCAGCGTGGACGTCTGGCAACTGAGCGGCGGCGTGGCGCTCCTCTCCGGCAAACCCGCTGAGGCCGCGCAATTCTACGGGCAGGCGCTCCGGCTCGACGCCCGCTCGTTGCCCTGCCTGCTCGGACTCGGCGTGGCGAAACTCGCCTCGGGCGACGCCCCCGGTGCCGAGGCGATGATCCGCGCCGCACTGCGCCTCCAGCCGAAGAATGCCGACGCCTGGGGCCAGCTCGCGCATGCGCAGGCGATCTCCGGGCGCACCGCCGAGGCGCTGGAAAGCCACAAGAAAGCCGTGGAGTGCAACCCGAAGTCGGCGCAGGCGTGGCAGGGCTACGGCCTGAGCCTCTCGCAGCAGCGTCGCGCGGCCGAGGCGCTCGTCTGTTTCCAAAAAGCGCTCGCGCTCGATCCGAAAAGCGCCGCCGCGCGGCATGGCCTGGCCGTCGCCATGCAGGAGAGCCACCGCATCCCCGATGCGTTGCGCGAGTTCGACGCGCTGCTGGCGCACGGGCCGCGTTCCCTCGAAGTCATGAGCCACCGGCTGATGACGCTGAACTATCTGCCTGAGTGGACGCGCGAGCGGCTGTTTGCCGAGCACGTGGCGTACGGCGCGGCGGCGGAGGCCGAGGCGCGCGCGTGGCCATCGCCCGTGTTTTCCGGGCAACGCGATCCCGCGCGGCGTCTGCGCGTGGTGTTTATCTCGGCGGATTTTCGCGAGCACTCCGTGGCGTATTTTTTCGAGCCGATCCTGCGGCACCTCGACCGCGCGGCGTTTGAGCCGTGGCTGTACAACGACCGCACGCCGCCCGATGCGATGACCGGACGTTTCCGCGAGCTGGCCGCCGGCTGGCGCGACATCGCGGGGCAGGTCCACGGCGTGGTCGCGGAGAAACTGCGCGCTGATGCGCCGGACATCATCGTCGATCTCGCGGGCCACACGGGGGCGACGCGCCTGCCGCTGCTCGCCGCGCGCATGGCGCCGGTGCAGGTGACGTACCTCGGCTATCCCAACACGACGGGTCTGCGCGCCATGGATTACCGCTTCGTCGATGCGATCACGGACCCGGAGGGCGATTCGGACGCGTGGCACACGGAGAAGCTCGTGCGCTTCGCACCGACGGCCTGGGTGTACGCGCCGCCGGCGGATGCGCCGGAGCCTGCGCCCGCGCCGAGCGTGGCGGCCGGGCGCGTGGTGTTTGGCTCGTTCAACAATTTCTCAAAGGTCACCGATGCGATGCTGCGCGAGTGGGCCGCGATCCTTGGCGAGGTGCCGGAGTCGCGCCTGCTGATCAAGTCGCCCGGCCTGGCCGATCCGGCGGTGGCGGCGCAGGTGCGCGGACGCCTGCGTGCGGCGGGCTGCGACGAGGCGCGCGTGGAGCTGCTCGATGTGGCGGCGCGCACGGCGGAGCATCTGGCGATGTATGCGCGCATCGACGTGGCGCTCGATCCGTTTCCCTACAATGGCACGACGACGACGTGCGAGGCGCTCTGGATGGGCGTCCCGGTCGTCACGCTGTGCGGCGACCGGCATGCGGCGCGCGTGGGCGCGAGTTTGCTTCAGACCGTGGGGCACCCGGAGTGGGTGGCCACGGATGTGGCGGGCTACCGGCGGATCGCCGTCGGTCTGGCGCGCGATGAAGCCGCGCGGGTGGCGTGGCGTGCCGGGGCACGGAATACGCTGCGGCGCTCGGTGCTCTTCGATCAGGCGGGGCAGGCGGCTCGGTTTGGCGCGGCGTTGCGCGAGTGCTGGCGTGCGTGGTGCCGGCAGGGCTGAACCGGCACGATTCGCAGTTGACCCGTGGAAACGGCGCGCCTCGCTCGTCCCATGGCCCACGTTGTCCTCGAAAACCTCGTCAAAACCTACCCGGAAAAGTCCGGGCCGGGCGCGACGGTGGTGCACGGCATCAATCTGGAGATTCGCGACCGCGAGTTCATGGTGCTGGTGGGGCCGTCGGGCTGCGGCAAATCGACGACGTTGCGCATGATCGCCGGGTTGGAATCGGTCAGCGGCGGCACGCTCCGCATCGACGGGCGCGTGGTCAACGACGTCGCCCCGAAGGACCGCGACATCGCGATGGTTTTCCAAAACTACGCGCTCTACCCGCACATGACGGTGTACGAGAACATGGCGTTTGGGCTGAAGATGCGGAAGCTGCCGAAGGCGGAGATCGATGCTCGGGTGCGCGAGGCCTCCGCGATGCTCGGGCTCGACGAGTACCTGCAACGCCGGCCCAAGGCGCTCTCCGGCGGCCAGCGGCAGCGCGTGGCGGTGGGCCGCGCGATCGTGCGCAAGCCGAAGGTGTTTCTCTTCGACGAGCCGCTCTCGAATCTCGACGCGAAGATGCGCGTGACCATGCGCACGGAGATCGCGCGCCTGCACGCCCGGCTGGGCGTCACCATGATCTACGTGACGCACGACCAGGTGGAGGCGATGACGATGGGCGACCGGATTTGCACGATGAAGGACGGGCGGATCATGCAGGTGGAGGAGCCGCTGCGCCTCTACAACACGCCGGCCAATCTGTTTGTCGCGGGCTTCATCGGCAGTCCGCCGATGAACCTGATCCGCGGCCGCATCGAGCGCGACGGCGCCGGGCTGCGTTTCGTGGCGGCGGGCGAGTCGGGTCTTTCGCTGGCGCTCGACGCCGGGCTGGCGCGCCGGGCGGCGGCGCATGCCGGACGTGCGGTGGTGTTTGGAATTCGTCCAGAAGATCTGGCCGACGCAGCGACGCTGGCGGGCCCGGTGGCGTCTGCGCTGGAGGCGACGGTGGAGGTGGCCGAGCCGATGGGCGCGGAGACGTATCTTTATCTGCGGGCGGGCGCCTCGGAGCTGGTGGCGCGCGTGAAGCCGACGGAGCGGTACGCGGTCGGCCAGCGCGTGCGCATGGCGCCCGATCTGGCGCGCGCCCATCTCTTCGACGCCGGGACGGAAACCGTGCTGGCCTAGTCGAGCTGCGGGACGCGTGAGCGTTGAGGTCATCTGGCACTGTGGCGCACGTTTGACTTTGCCGGTTGAGGGCGTCGCAATCGGCGCACTTCCCCATGTTCGACGCCTACGCCGAAGTCTTTGCCCAGTTCCCGTGGTTTCTGCCTGTGGTGGTGACCGTGTTTGGCACCATGATCGGCAGTTTCCTCAACGTGTGCATCTACCGCATCCCGGCGGGAAAGTCGGTGGTGCGGCCCGGCTCGCACTGCGCGTGCGGGAAACCCATCGCGTGGTACGACAACATTCCGGTGCTTTCGTGGTTGATCCTGCGCGGGCGCGCGCGGTGCTGCGGCGGAAAATTCTCGGTGCGTTACCCGGCCGTCGAGCTGTTGACGGGGCTCCTGTTTCTCGCGTGCTGGCTGCTGCTGCCGCCGGCGCGTGCGGCGGGCGGCATGGTACTGATGAGTGCGCTCGTGGCGGCGACGTTCATCGATCTCGACCACATGATCATCCCGGATGTGTTTTCCATCGGGCTGGGCGTGGTGGGTGTGCTGTTGTCGTTTCTCATGCCGGCGATGCAGGGCGAGTGCAGCGGGGTGTTCGTCGTGGACAGTCTGCGGGCGGTGGTGACTTCGCTGCTCGGGCTGCTGGTGGGCTCGGGGCTCGTGCTGTGGATCGCGCTGGTGGCCGAGGCGGTGTTGAAAAAGGAGGCCATGGGCTTCGGCGACGTGAAACTGGTGGGCGCGATCGGTGCCTTCACGGGTTGGCAGGGCACGGTGACGGCGATTTTCGGCGGCGCGGTCGTGGGCTGCGTGTGGTTCATCGTGGCAATGATCTGGCAGAAGGCGGCGGGTAAAAACGCGCCGGAGCTGCTGAAGGCCGAGACGGCGGAGGGCGAGAAGACGGAGGTCGCGCTTGGGGCGCAGGTGCCGTACGGGCCGATGCTGGCCATCGCTGGCGCGGCGCATTTCCTGTGGTTGCACAAACCGGTCGCCGCCTACTTCGCCCAGATTCAGGAGCTGCTGGTGCGCTGAGCGACGTGCCGGAGCGCGTTCAGTTCTCGTCGAGGACGGCTTGGATGGTGCGCGAAAATTCGCCGATTTCGTAGGGTTTGGCGACCATACCGCGGAAGCCGAAACTGCGGAAATCGCCCAGGACTGGATCGCCCGAGTAGCCGCTGGAGACGATGGCTTTCACGCCGGGATCGAGCTCGCGGAGCTTCTGGATCGCCTCGCGTCCACCCATGCCGCCGGGGACAGTAAGGTCCATGATGACGAGGTCGAACGGGGCGCCTTGCGCACGGGCTGTCTGGTATTTTTTGATGGCGTCGTAGCCATCGTAGGCGATTTCGACGGAGCAGCCGATGCGCTCGAGAATTTTTGAGGCGATGGCAACGATGGAGGATTCATCGTCCATGAAGAGGACTTTGGCGTGGCCCGGAGCGGCGGCGAGTCGGGACCCGGCAGTCGGTGTGGTCGTGGTGGCGGTGGTCTGGAGTGCGGGGAGCCACACGGTGAAGGTGGCGCCCTTGCCAATCGTGGAGGCGACCTCGATGTGCCCGCGGTGTTTTTTGACGATTGAGTAAACGGTGGCGAGGCCGAGGCCGTGGCCCTGGCGTTTCGTGGTGAAATAGGGATCGAAGATTTTGGGCAGATTCTTGGGCGGAATGCCGGAGCCGGAGTCTGCGACGGTGAGCCGGATGTAGTCGCCTGGGATGAGCGGGAGGTCAGTGCCGGTGTGAACGGTTTCGTTGCAGGCGGCGAGGCGGAGGATGCCGCCGCCTGGCATGGCTTGGGCGGCGTTGAGAACGAGGTTTTGCACGACCTGGGCGATCTGCCCCCTGTCGGCATGGGCGGGCCAGAGGTCGTGGGACAGCTCGAATTCGACTTTGGTGGGGAGTCCCGAGAGGGTGAATGCAGTGACTTCCGAGATGACCTGCTGGAGGGCGACGGCGCCGAGGATGGGATCGCCGCCCTTGGCGAAGGTGAGGAGCCGGTGGGTGAGGTCTCGTGCGCGGTTGCTGGCAAGCTCGGCTTCCTGGAGGCAGCGGGCGAGCTCGGGGCGGTCTTGCGCGTCTTCCTGCGCGAGGGAGAGGTTGCCGAGGATGGCGGTGAGGATGTTGTTGAAATCGTGAGCGATGCCGCCGGCGAGTACGCCGATGGATTCGAGTTTGTTGGCGCGCTGCATCTGCTCTTCTAGGCGGTGGCGTTCGGTGACATCGCGCAGGACGAGGACGGCGCCGGTGATTTTTCCGGAGGCGTCTTTGACAGGGGCGCAGCCGCCTTCGACGAGGAGGGTGCGGTGGGCGCTGAGGGTGAGCCGGGTGTATCCGGGAAGCGCCAGCGAGGTGCCGGCGTGGAGGACTTTCTGGAGGCGCGGAGCGACAGGCGATCCGTCTTCGTCGAGCAGGGCGCAGACGGCGTCGAGTGGTTGTCCGACGATGCCGGCTTCGTCGCGGTGGAGGAGTTGGGCGGCGGCCTGGTTGATGAAGCGCACGATGCCGGTCTCATCGAGCGTGAGCACGCTCTCGGACATGGTACGTAGGGTGACGGCGAGGCGCTCCTTCTCGGCGGCGAGGGCGAGCTGGGTCTCGCGACGGTCGGTCATGTCGGTGATGACACCGACGAGTGTCCAGGTATCGGGCGAGGTTGGGGTGATGGAGACCTGTTCGTGGAGGCAGAAGGTTTTCCCAGGGCGGCGGAGGTGGAAGTCCTGCTCGTAGCCGGAGCGCCTCTGGTCGATGGCATCGATGCAACGGCGGAGCATCTCGTCGTATTCGGGGATGTTGTCGTTGGCGGAATCCCAGAGGTAGGTGCGGTCCGGGGCGGGGTCGGCGCCGAAGAGTTTTCTGAAGAGAAGTGAGGGTGGCACGAATATGCGCCAGAGCTGCTGTCCGTCGGGGGCACGCACGACCTGCCCGCGCCAGAGGAGGCAGTCGGCGCCCTCCATGATCTGGCGCAGTTGGGATTCGGCGGCGGCGCGTGCAGTTTCGGCCTCGTGCCGCGGGGTGGTGTCGATGGTGAATCCGATGAGTTGCCACTGCCTGGCTGAGATGCGCGTGATGGAGACGCGTTCGTGCAGCCAGAAGGTGGTGCCATCGGGTTTCACGAGGGGGAATTCCTGCTCGTAGCCGGGGGCTCCGTCTCGGATGGCCTGCGTGCCGCAGGCGTTCATCTGCGAGAGCATGGGCATCTTGAAATCGGCGTAGATCGTCTTGGTCTTGATGGCGGTGTCGCCGCCGAAAATCCGTTTCTGCAGCCCGGATTGGGGGATGTCGAAGAACCAGTCGAACTTCTCGCTGAGGTCGGTGACGGTGGCCTGCCAGACCATGCAGTCGAGGCGGGTGAGGATTTGTTGAAGCTGGAGGGCGCTGTGGGCCTTGGCCTCTTCGGCTTCGTGGTGCTTGGTGACATCGGAGGCGATGCCAACGAGGCTCCACTGGCCTTCACCGAGTTTCTGGATGGCGGTTTCCTCCCGGATCCAGTGCATGCGGTCTGGGCCGAGGACGCGAAATTCGTGTTCGTAGTGGGTGGCGCCACCGAGGACGGCGGCTTCGGCTTCGGCGAGGATGCGTTCGGCGTCGGGCAGGCGGGCGTTGTCCCAGAGGCCGCCGACATCAATGGCGCTGGCGAGGCGGGATATCTCACTTTTGGTTGCCTGGGGAGGAACGTCGAATTTCCAGCGGAGCCGGCCGTTTTCGCGGTACACCTTGGCCCACCAGAGCAGGAGATTGGCGCCGACGAGGATGTCCCGGAGCTGTTCGTGGTCGGCGAGGTGCGCGGCGATCGCAGTTTTCGTGACGGTGAGATCGACGATGAGGAGGCGGGCGCGGGCGAGGTCCTGCAGGGCGCCGCGGATGAGGCAGACGCGCTGCTTGTTGTGGATGTCGCGATATTCGTACTCACCTTCGATGAGCCAGCGGCGTTCCCATATGCCATCCAGGATGAGCGGGAACGCGTCCCAATAGGGGGGGCACGGGGCGAGGGCGAAGTGCGTCTGGAGTTCGTGGAGGTCTCCGTAGTCGGCCGCACTGATCGCGGCGCGGTTGGCATCGGCGATGCGGATGAGGTGGAAGGCGTGCTCGCCCACATCCGGGTGGTCACGGAGGTGCTGGCGGAGATCGGAGACACCAGAGGTGCGGAGGTTTGCGAGGTATTGCCCGACCGCGGTGAGGTCCATCACCAGGACGGGCGCGGGAATCTCTTCGATCTCCGAAAGTGAAGCGGCGGTTGGGCTGGAAGCGGCGGGTCTGCGATGGGCAAACCAAGTGGCTGCGAGGGCTCCGGCCATCGCGCCGAGGCCGAGGAGTCCGCCCCATGAAAGAGGGCTTTCGAATGCGATGGAGGCAACGCCGGTGGGGGCGGCCCAGGCGGTGGAGCAGGAGGCGGCAATGCCGGCGCACAGTGTCGGGGTGCGCGGGAGTCGGTGGAAGACCGGTGGCAATGGCGCCATGGCTGGTGGGTGGCTGACGTTTGGCTACGCAATCCTGCATAGCTCCTGCCCGTGTAGAGGCGAGCCTAAGCACCAAAATTCTAACGTGCGAGGAGTGTGCCCCGTGAGTGCAGGCGTGTGGCGATAGCGGGGCCTGGCCTGCCTCGGTGGAGTCGGTCAGGCCGACGGTTTGCCGATGCCGCAGGCGCGGAATCCGATGGAGCGCAGTTCTTTCAGGTCGAGGATATTGCGTCCGTCGAAGATGTAGGCGGGCTTGGCCATCGACTCGAAGATGCGCGCGTAATCGAGGGTCTTGAACTCGTCCCATTCGGTCAGGATGGCGACGGCGTGGGCGCTCTGGATGGCCTCCATTGGGGAGGCTGCGACGGTCAGCCGCGGTTCGGTTTTGCCAGCGCCGAGCACCTCTTGTTGTACGAGGCTGGCTGGGACGCGGGGGTCGTACACGACGACGCTGGCTTGCTCGGCGAGCAGGTCGCGGCAGACGGAGATGGCGGGCGTCTCGCGGGTGTCGTTGGTGTCTTTTTTGAAGGCGAAGCCGAGCACGGCGATTTTCTTGCCGGCCACGGAGCCGTAGAGCGTGCTGACGATTTTTGCGGCGAAGCGCTGCTTCTGCCAGTCGTTGATGCGCACGACGCTTTCCCAGTAGGCGGCGACTTCCTTGAGCCCAAATTTCTCGCAGAGATAGACGAGGTTGAGGATGTCTTTCTGGAAGCAGGAGCCGCCGAAGCCGACGGAGGCCTTGAGGAATTTCGGGGCGATGCGGGAATCTTTGCCGATGGCGAAGGCTACCTCATCGACATCGGCGCCGGTGGCTTCGCAGAGCGCGGAGATCGAGTTGATCGAGGAAATGCGTTGGGCGAGGAATGCGTTGGCAACGAGTTTGGAGAGCTCGGCGGACCAGAGGTTGGCGGTGATGATGCGTTCGCGCGGGACCCAGCGGGCGTAAACGCTGGCGAGCGTGGCCATGGCGGCTTCGCCTTCGGGAGTGCGCTCGCCTCCGATCAGCACGCGGTCGGGGGCGAGGAGATCCTGGACGGCGGTGCCTTCGGCGAGGAACTCGGGGTTGGAGAGCACCTGGAGTTTCTGGCCGTGGCCGGTGGCCGCAAAGATGTCTTTGATCGTCTCGGAAGTTTTGACGGGGATGGTCGATTTCTCGACGACGATCTTGGGGCCGTTGGCGACCTCGGCGATGGTGCGCGCGACGGACTCGATGTAGCGAAGGTCGGCGGCACGGCCGGCACCGACGCCGTAGGTTTTGGTCGGCGTGTTGACGGCGACGAAGATGATGTCGGCCTTTTCGATGCCGCCACGGACATCGGTGGAAAAGTGCAGGTTGCGGCCGCGGGCGGTTTTGACGATCTCGTCGAGGCCGGGCTCGTAGATGGGGAGGGTGTCGGAGTGCCACTCGGCGATGCGGGCGGCGTTCATGTCGACGACGGTGACCTGGATGTCCGGCGCCTTGTGCGCGATCACGGCCATGGTGGGGCCTCCGACAAAACCGGCTCCGATGCAACAGATGTTCATACGTGGTTGCGACTTTGCCGGAGTCCGCGCGTCGGCCAAGTGCAAAGAGTCATGAAAAGAACGATTTAACGTTTAGACCCACTCGGGCGGATTTTGGAGCTGGGGCTTGAGCACGCCGATGCAGGGGAGGTTTCGGTAGCGCTCGGCAAAATCGAGTCCGTAGCCGACGGCAAATTTGTCGGGGATTTCGAAGCCGACGAAATCGGCGGAGAAGGGGACTTCACGGCGCCCGCGCTTATCGAGGAGGACGCAGGTGCGCAGGGTCGCTGGGTGTAGTTTCTGAAGCATGCCGACGACCATCGCGATGGTTTTGCCGGTATCGAGGATGTCGTCGATGAGCAGCACGTGACGGTTGGTGATGTCGAGGGTGAGGTTATGAATGAGCTGCGGGGTGCCGATCGACTTGGTGTCGTTCCGATAACTGGAGATGCGGATACAGTCGAGGCGGACTGGGTTGTCGATCTGGCGCAGAAGGTCGGCGGTGAAGAGGATGGCGCCATTGATGATGGTGATGACGGTGATCTCCTCCTGGCCGTAGGCCTGCATGATGTCCGCGCCGAGGCGCTTGATGCGACGTTTGATGTCGGCCTCGGTGATGAGGACGGACTCCAGGGCGGGGTGGGTGACGGGCGTTTTCTTCGAGGGCATCGGAGTGCGGGAAAGGGAATTGGCGGCGGGCTCAGGCGGAGCGTTTGCCCATGGTTTCGGCGAGGGCGACGAGGAAGGCATGGTCGCCGGGCAGGCCGCGAAACGCTGCGATGGCGGCGGCGGTTTGCTCGTGGGCGAGGCGCCGGGCTTTTTCGAGGCCGTGGAGTTTCACGTAGGTGGTCTTGTCGGCGCGGGCGTCTTTGCCGGCGGTTTTGCCGAGGGTGGCGGTGTCGCTGGTGGCGTCGAGGACGTCGTCCACGATCTGGAATGCGAGGCCGAGGTGCCGGCCTGCGGTGCGCAGGGTCTCGGCTTGGGCGGGCGTGGCGCCGCCGCAGAGGCCGCCCATCACGAGCGAGGCTTCGATCATGGCGGCGGTTTTGTTCAGGTGGATGTACTCCAACTCGGCCTGGGTGGCGTCGGCTTTTTTCTCGAAAAGGAGGTCCTGCATCTGGCCGCCGATGAGGTGCTGGCTGCCGGCGGCGTCGCCGAGCGTGCGGACGAGGGCGGTGGCGAGGATGGGCTCGGTGGCGTAGGCGGTGGCGAGGAGCGTAAAGGCGTGGGTGAGCAGGGCGTCGCCGGCGAGCAGCGCGGTGGGGTCGTCGAAGGCCCGGTGGGCGGTGGGGCGGCCGCGGCGCAGGTCGTCGTTGTCCATACATGGCAGGTCGTCGTGGACGAGCGAGTAGGTGTGGACGCATTCGAGGGCGATGGCGGCGGGGAGGGCGTCGTGGGCGTCGCCAAGTTGCTCCGCGGCGGCGAGTGCGAGGACGGGACGGAGGCGTTTGCCTCCGGCCTCGATGCTGTAGCGCATGGCGGAGTGGAGGCGGCTGGGGACGGTGGCGGCGGCGGGCAGGTAGCGGTCGAGACCGAGCTCGGTCCGTGCGAGGTGGCGCTGAAATTGTTGGGCGAAGTCCATGCGGGGCACTGATCATGGGGGCGGTGGACGGGACGGGCAAGCGGGGAGGTGTATGAAAGAGACTCGCCAACGTCGCGCGGGTTTTTCATACCGCCTGTTTTGCTATGCCGACCTACGAGTACGAATGTTCCAAGTGTGGTAAGGAGTTTGAGGTCTTCCAATCGATGAAGGACGACCCGCTCAAAGAGTGCACCTGTGGCAAGAAGGGAAAGGTCCACCGGAAGATCGGTGGCGGTGCCGGACTGCTTTTCAAGGGCAGCGGCTTTTACATCACCGACTATAAGAAGTCGGGCTCGTCGTCTTCGGGTGGTGGCGAGAAAAAGGCCTAGCCAACGGCTGTCGTTGAGTTAAAACATCTTTTAAAAACCGCCGGCGGGGATTTCCTCTTTGCGCCGGTGGTGCATTTTGAGAAGCCTTTCCAACCTCAACTACTCCCATGGCCCTTTTCTCCATCAACAGTCGCACTCCGTACGAGCCCAGTTGGGCGGAAATTGTTTTGGGCGCTCTGCTCAGCCTGATTCTGGGCGCGTTTGTCGCCATCCTTTATCTGGCGGTGCAACCGGTGGAGTGTGTGGCGGAGATGCCTGCGGAGCCGGATGAGAAGGTGCAGTATTTTGTGCAGGGGAAATGCGTCTTGGAAAACGCCCGCAACTGGGAGGCCAAGCAGGCGGATTTTGTGGCTGGTCGTTCCGTGGTCGTTTCCGAGGACGAGCTCAACGTGGCCGTCGCGGCGCTCGCGGGGCAGCCCATTCAGCCCGCCGCTGCACCGGCCAAGGCACCGCAGAAAAAAGACCCGAAGGCCGACTCCGCCAAACCCGCCGAGGGCGAAGCCGCCCCCCTGCCGCCCGCCGATCTGCTCACGCCCCAACCGGCCAATTTCCGCATCGTCGATGGAAAACTCCAGGTCGGTCTGCCGGTGATCCTCAACATGTACGATCTGGCACAGACGACGGTCTTGGTCCAGGCCACGGGTGCGTTTCAGAAGGAGGGCGAACGTTTTGTCTTTGTGCCCGAGCATTTCTCCATTGGCACCTGCCCCATGCACGACCTGCCCAAAGTGGGCGATTTCGTCTGGGATCAGCTCAAGGCGAAGGTGGTGCTTCCTGAGGAGTTTCAAACCGCCTGGGGCAAGCTGGTCGACGTGAAGATCGAGGGGAACGCCCTCCATCTCATCGCCGCCGCTCCGGTGCCGGCGCAATAAGTCTGCCGCCCCGCTGCCTGTCGGCTCTCGCAAACCCGCGCCTTTCCGGACGCGGGTTTTTTTTGGCACGTTTCCCGTGACGGCCTGCTGGCACGGCACGAACGAGGCGGCATCGTCTGCGCGTGCCCGACGTTTTGATCCGGTGACTTGCCAGTTGCGAAGGGCGGGTTTCGTTCCGCCGTCCCTCATCCGGATCGACTGAATACTCACCCATGAAAACACCTCTTCGTTTCGGCGGTTCGCTCACCACCCTTCTCTTATTTGGTCTCGGCGGCGCGACGGCCTACGCGCAACCGACTGATCGCGGCGGGGACTTTGAATTGGCGGCGCGCTACAGCCACACGGACGCTTCTGACCTAAACGATGCCGGGCCAGGCGCGGAGGTCGGAGTCGACTCTTTTAGCCTGGCGCTTCGTGCGAGCGCTTCCCTCGGCGAACAGACACGTTTGCTGTACGGCATGGAGTGGACACGGCACGACCTCGCCGGCACCCACTGGCTCCCTGATGATCTCTCATCCGTTGCGGCACCGCTCGGTGTGTCTCACGCGTTTGACGACATGTGGCGCTTGCTCGTCAGCGTGACACCTCGGCTGGCTGGCGCCGATGGCGGGCTGTCCTCCGCGGGTCTGGATGTCCCCGTGCTGGCAGTGGCCAGCTACACGGTCAGCCCCGAGCTCACCTGGAGTTTTGGTCTGCGCTATGGCCCGCGGTCCGACACCGCCTTGCTGCCGATCGCAGGTGTCGTGTGGCAGTTTGCCCCTGATTGGAATCTCAAGGTCGGCTGGCCTGAATCGGGTGTGAGCTGGCGTGCCACCCGGCATCTCACCTTGCGCGCTGTCGCGACAATCCATGGCGGAGACTATCGTCTTGGTGCTGATCCACGCTCCGTGGCGGACCGCGTCGGCCCGTCGCTTGGCGACACTTGGCTCGAATATCGTGAGATCCGTGTGGGCCTGGCCGCCGAGTACGCGATCGGCAGCACGCTGAGCCTGCGGGCTGATTTGGGGCAGGTGGTAGATCAGCGCTTTGAGTACACGGATCGAAATGTGACGTTGGACGGCGAGAGCCCGCTTTATTTTGGAGGCAGCGTGGTCGTTCCGTTTTGAACCGGGCGGGGATTCTACCGGTGTTTACGCGGTGCGGCACTGGTGCCGCGATGTGGGGCTGGGGGCGGTCGGTTCAGATGCATGCAAACTTGCCTTCTGCCTGTAGCTTGGCATGTTCCTAACCCATCCGCCCCTTATGACCCCTAGCGTGATCTCCGGCACTGTGCTTGGCGGCCTCATCGGCCTGGCCTTGGGCGTCTGCGGCTACACGTTCATCTACGCGCGAGGGTATTCCTATCTGTCCAACGACCCGCAGGCGTGCGCCAACTGCCATGCGATGAACGACCAGTACTCGGGCTGGCTCAAGTCGAGTCACCACTCCGTGGCGACCTGCAACGACTGCCACACTCCGCACAACCTCGTCGGCAAGTACGCGACCAAGGCCGAAAACGGCTTCTGGCACTCCTTCTATTTCACCACTGGCTGGTACCCGGAAAACATCCAGGCCCGCGAGAAAAGCCGCCGCATCACCGAGGACGCCTGCCGCCGGTGCCACGCCGACATCGCCGAGGATGTGCGCACGATGCACCCCGCTGCCGACGACCTCTCGTGCATCCAGTGCCATGGCCACGTCGGCCACATGAAGTGACACCCCATTTCCCCGTCTGCTTTCTTAACACGCCCCACTGCCCACGCCGTTGCCCGCCATGAACACCCCGAATCCGTCCCCGAGCCACTCCCGCCTGAACGTCCGCTTTTTCCTCGCAGCCGCCGTCTCTTCGCTCGTTGCCGTGGGCGCGCTCGTCCTGCTGATGAATATTTTCGAGCGCAAGCAGGAGGCGAAAAATCCGTTCTTCCGCGTCGTCGAGCTCACCGACGAGACGACCGATCCTGCGGTCTGGGGTAAAAACTTTCCGATGCAGTACGATGACTACCGCCGCACGGTGGACATGGTGCGCACCCGCCACGGCGGCAGCGATGCCCTCCCTCGCACGCCCACACAGGCCGATCCTCGCAGCATCGTGTCGCAGTCGAAGATCGAGGAGGACACCCGCTTGAAACGCATGTGGGCCGGTTATGCCTTTGCGGCGGATTTCCGCGAGGAGCGCGGGCACGCCTACATGCTCGAAGATCAGGCCTACACCGAGCGTCAGCGGGTCGCGAAGCAGCCCGGCGCCTGCCTCAACTGCCACGCCTCCATGTACACCGCCTATCGCAAGGTCGGCGACGGCGACCCCTTCGCCGGCTTCGCGAAACTCTGCGCCATGCCCTATGCGGAGGCGGCCAAACACGTCGAACACCCGATTTCGTGCATCGACTGCCATGATCCCGCCACGATGGCTCTGCGCGTTTCACGGCCCGCCTTCATCGAGGGCATGCGCAACCTCAAGGCCTCTCAGGGCGTGAAGGACTACGACGTCAACCGCGACGCCACCCGCCAGGAGATGCGCAGCTTCGTCTGCGGCCAGTGCCACGTGGAGTACTATTTCAAAGGCTCCGAGAAACGCCTCACCTATCCCTGGCACAACGGCCTGAAGGTCGAGCAGATCGCCGCCTACTACGACAACGCCGGCTTCAAGGACTGGACGCATGCCGACACCGGCGCGCCCGCGCTCAAGGCCCAGCATCCCGAATTTGAAATGTGGAACCAGGGCATCCACGCGCGCAGCGGCGTGGCCTGTGCCGATTGCCACATGCCCTACAAACGCGAGGGTGCCCACAAGATCAGCAGCCACCACGTCCGCAGCCCGCTCCTCGATATCAACCGCTCTTGCCAGACCTGCCACAAATGGCCGGAGCAGGAGCTGCGCGCGCGCGTCGAGACGATCCAGGATCGCACCTACAAACTGCGCAACGTCGCCATGGATGCCCTCATGGAGCTCATCGACGATCTGAAGGCGGCCAAGGCCGCCGGCGCCGGTGACGAGCAACTCAAGGCTGCGCGCGAGGCCCAGCGCCACGCCCAGTTCTACCTCGATTTCGTGGAGGCGGAAAACTCGACCGGTTTCCACGCGCCTGACGAGTCCGCGCGCATCCTCGGCGAATCGATCGATTTCAGCCGCCGCGGCCAGAATTCCCTGCGGCGGCTCCCGGCCTTCACGCCGGCGACTGCGGCGCCCGCGGTCCAGTGACGCCGCTCAGGGCCGCTCCGCTCCGCCACCACCGCAGCGGCAGCCGCCCGAGCGCGATCACTGCCAGTTGCGAGAGCCAGAAGGCCACGAGCCAGGCGAGCGCCGAGTCCATGAACCCGTAGCTGTGCAGGCCCACGCCGAGCATGTTTACGCCGAACCAGCTCGCCGCGGTGATGCAGTTGCCAAAAACGGTCAGGCCCATGATGCCACGCGTCCCGGCGAGGCCCGCCCAGCGCGCGTGCAGGATCGCGGCGTTCCAAAGTACGATCACGAGCGCGCCGTTTTCCTTCGGGTCCCAGCCCCAGAAACGGCCCCACGCCTGGTCGGCCCAGATCCCACCCGTCACCGTGCCGATCAGGCTGAACAGCGTCGCGAAACACAGCGTGCCGTACACCATCCGCGAGAGGGAATCGGCCGTCTCGCGGTCCAGCGAACGCGTGAGCGTGCCGCGCAGGATGTACACCAGCGCCAGCGCGCCCGCGACAAAGCCCGCGCCGTAGCCCATCGTGATCGTGACGACGTGCACGCTCAGCCAGAAGTTGGAGTCGAGCACCGCTCGCATCATTTCCATCGTGTCGCCGGCAAACGAGAGGTGGTGCGCCACCACCAGCGAGAGAAACCCGAGCGCTCCGGCGACGACGCTGCCGATGCCATTACGCCCGAGTCGCTCCATGAGTAACGCGAGGCCCGCGCCGACCCAGCCGACAAATAGGGCCGAGGAGTAGAGGTTGGTGACCGGCGGCCGGCTCTCCACGATCATGCGCGCCACGATGCCCGCGCTCGTGAGCAGCCACGCGACGCCGCCGACCGAGAGCGCGCAGCGCGAGAGCAGGCCCGGCCACATCAGCCAGGAGACAAATGCGAGCAGCAGCGCCAGCACGTAGAGCGCCGCCGCCCAGTAGAAGGGCTCGGCTTGGTTGAAGAGAAACTCGAGGCCGAGCCGGAGGCGTTGCCCCGCGCTGGTTTTCTCGGACGCTGCGCCGAGAGCCGCCACGGTTTGGTTAAACCCAGCGGCATCTCCGGCGCGCCAGGCTTTGCCGAGCGCCACGTACTCGCGCACCGCCGGCGCGAGCTGCCCGGCGTGAAACGCGCCCACGAGGGCGTCGCCCATCGTCTGCCACGCACCGGGGCGTGCGTCGCTGGCGGGCGGCACGACAAGCAGGCTCGCGTGGTCGCGGAGCACCTGGAACTGCGCGAGCGTCGAGGCGAGTTCACGCAGGACCGCGGTGTCGGCCTGACGCCCGTCTATGTGCGCCTGCGTGGTGGTGTGCGCGGTGGGGAGTAGTTGCTCGAAGCGCCCGACCAGCGCCGCGAAATCCGGGTGCAGCGGAATCTGGAAACTGCAACGCAGGCCGAGGTAGCGCGCGAGACGGCCTCGCAGCTTGAGCAGCTCGCGTTCGTAGGGACTGCGTTGCGCCGGCTCGATCTGCTCCGCGCGCGCGGCGTGCCCGGCGATGGCAGACAGGTGCGGTTCGAGTTGGCGGAAGGAAAACCGGACGCCGTGGTCGCCGTCGTTCGCGGCGAGCCGGAGCAGCGCGAGCACCTGGTCGTTGTCGATTCGGAAGACTGCGTAGGTGTCGGCGCGCTCCGGGCGGAAGCAGACGTCGAGCAGCCACTGGCGCGGGGTGAGCGTGGCGCCTTCGGGCGTGCGCACGCGTTGGCGGTTCTGAATCAGGAGCAGCCCGGTGCGCGCGATGGTATCGAGCGGTTTCACGCGGCCGTCGTGCAACACGGGCAGCCGGCCAAAGTCCGCCGTGGCAAATCCGGCCGCCTCGCGGCGCGGGAATGCCGCGGCCACGACGAGCAGCAGCGCGAGCCCAGCGACGAGATGCGGCAGGTAGCGAAGCGCGTGCGGCGAGCCCGGCGCCGGTTGTTGCCCGGTGGCCGCTGCGGTGCGTGCCTCTGTGCGGGCTGCGGCACGGCGTGCGAGATGCCGGGTGAGCATGAGCGCAAAGTGGTAGAGCAGGCCGAGGCCGAGGAGGCCGCTCGCGACGTAGGGAATCAGGCGGCCTGGGTTTTGCACGACCTGGTAGGTGACGGCGTCGGGTTCAAAGCTGCTCTGGTAAAACGCGAGTCCGCGGTGCCGCAGCGGGCGGTTCATCCGGATGTCGACCTCGCGCTCTGCGCCGCCCGCCGGGGCGAGCCGGAGCCGGCTGGAGTAGTCGCGGACGATCTCCGTGCCAGGATAGGTCTCGCTGTGCATGGAGAGCAGGGTGAGGGCAAAGTCGGGATAGCGGTGCGTTTCGCCGGGGCGCAGGGTGAGCCGGCCTTCGGCGGAGACGAGCCCCGAGAGGAGTTCGCCGACGAGCAGCAGCGCGAGCCCCGCGTGAGCCAGATGCAGGCCGAGCTGCCGCCACGTCGGTGAGAGGCGGCGAAACTGCGCGCACAGGAGGTTGGCCAGGAGCGCGCCGCCGACGAGGTAGCCACCCGGAAACACGGGTATCTGAAACGTGGAGCCGGCGGGCGTGAGGGTGACGACGAAGGTTCGCAGGTATTTTTGTTGGGCCGCCCAGACGCCGAGGTTGATTTGATCGAGCGTGGCGAGGACGACGAGGACGCTGGCCAGCACGAGCAGGGCGATGGTGAGGCGCAGCGAGGCGAGGGACGCGACGATGTCGCGGAGGAGGGCACGCGGGGTAATCATGCGGGGGACTCGCAGTAAGTCGCGCTCCGGGCAGTTTTCAACCGGCAATGGGGCTCGAGTCGGGTCCGCGTTTATCGCCGAGGCGCACGACACTGGGGTGGCGGTAGGCGTACATGAGCACGAGGGCGATCAGACTGAGCGCGGCGCAGACGTGAAAGACGGTGCGATGGCCAAACCCGGTGGCGAGCGTGCCAAAAAGCAGGTACCCGATCGTCGAGCCGATGCGAGAGGCGTTGCTGTAGAGGTTGGTCGCTGTGCCCGGCAGGTCGGGCAGGTAGCTTTGAAAGAAGGTGATCGCGACGCCCATGGTCACCGCCGTGATGGCGGCACTCAGGATTTGCAGCGGATAGACCTGCCACGGCGCACCGACGAGTGTGAGCAGCGCATAGTACACGACGGCGAGGGTGACGCCTGTACGGATGATGCGCGCCTGATCGCCCTTCGAGGCGAGCATGCCGAAGAAAAACATAAACGGGAGTTCGAAGACTGGGGCGACGCAGTAGGCGATGCCTACCTGTTGTTCGGAGCCGCCGAGGGTTTTAAGGATGAGCAACGGCAGGTTCATCATTCCCATGGTCGCCGCCGCATAGACGAGAGTGAATCCCGCGAAGTATGCGAGCAGGTCGGCGCGGGCGAGGGCTTGCCGCAGGGGAATCCGCGCCGCCGCCTGCGCTGCCGGGGCCGGCGGCAGTGCCGGAATGTAGCGCAGCACGGCGAGGAGAAACACCAGATACACGCCTGCGGCCGCCAGAAACATGCCCCGATAAGAATAGCGGACCATGATCCATGCACCGATCGCCGGGCCGATGGTCCATGCCAGTGCGATGAACATGCGAAACACGTTCATGTAAAGCGGGGTGTCCTCCTGGGGCACATCTGCCCGGCGGATGACTTCGCGGGCGTGGGCGAAGAGTTGCGAAAAGGTGATCGACGAGATTCCGAGCACGGTGGCGCCGATGACGGTGAGCCACAGGGGATCGCGCAGAAAGGCAAACGCCGTGTAGCCGGCCACGCCGCAGAGGCTGCCCAGGATCAGGATTGCCCGCCGCGAGCAGCGCGTATCGGACCAGTGGGCGAGGGCGGTGCTCAGCGCCACGGCACCGAGCGAGTTGGTCGTCATGAACACGCCGAAAAGGAGCGGAGACATCCCGACTTCGATCGTGCCGAACATCGAGAAAAACGGGCCGACGAAGGAGAACGCGAGCCCGAGCAGGAGGTTGCAGACCAACAGGACTCGGAAGTCGTGCTGGCGGAGAATGATTCGGCAGGGTGCCAGAATGCGTTGCATGAGGGGCCGGCTCGCGACCGGTGTGGATTAACGGCAACAACCAGTTGTTGCGGGCAGGATTCTTTGGTGCGTGACCATCCTGACCGGTTGCCGGTGATGCCGCTCCGGCGCAAGGCGGCGCCCGGTCTTACATGTGCCAGACTACGGCGCGGGATGCCGCATGCGGGCGATCACGGCGCCGCATCTGTTGACGTGCGGCAGATCGCATGAGCGCGCAGCGGCGCGTGGTGGGCGGCCTCATGGCGCCGCCCGAGCGCCGATCAGTCGGCGTGTTTCGCGCCAGCCGCCTTGGTGTACGCAAACTTTCCGTCGAACTCCTGCGTTGCCAGGCGTGTGGCCTCTTCGGCGCTCTTGCCGGAGAGGACGAGATCGGCGGCACGCTTTTCGATCCACCGCGCCTTGAAACTGGTCTCCAGCTCCGAGACCGCATACGAGGGCTTGGCGGGCTTGTTTTTCTTTTTCCAAAACATGCAACCGGAGGCAGACACCGCCACAGTGGCGGCCAGAAGGAAGAAAACAGCGCGAGGCATCATGATGGGTAGATGAGGCGAGGAGTGTGGGGGTGGTTTGGCGTACGGCGAGCCCATCTTTTTGTTTTAAGTTGGAACAAAAAGCGCTTTTCTCGCGGCTACATGAGTGAAGAGCCCAAGCTTCCGTCGCTGAAACTCAAACCCCGAGCCTCTTTGCCCACCGAGCCTGCGGAGTTGCCCACGCCAGCCCCCGAGCCCACCCCGCCACCTCCGCCGCCGGCAGGCGCGTCCAAGTGGAAGTTGCGCGTCGGCGATTCTTTGCCGCCGCCGCCCGAGCCCGGGGTTCAATCCTCGATCCCCGAGCCGACCGAACCACCGCGACTACGCGTCAAACCGAGGTTTCCGATGCCTTCGGAGCCACCCGCTCTGGAAGAACCGGTTGCACCCAGCGAGCTATCGGCGGCTGAAGCCCCTGCGGTCTCCGAGTCTTTCCCCGAGCCAAGTGCCGTGGCCGAGCCGCCGGTGTTGGAAGACGCCGAGCCGTCGCCCCTGGAGGACGCGCCTTCGCCAGTGGAGCCGGTTGTGACCGCCGAAGAGGTGCCGCCTCCGCCTCCTCCGTTGCCGGATACCATCCCGTTCCCTCCAGAACCGGCGGCCACAGTGCCGCCTGTGCCCCGACTCACGATCAGCCCCAAGGTGGTGCCGCACATTCGGGCTGTGCCCACGGAGCCGCCGCCAGGCGAGGCCGAGGTGCCTCCGATGCACCGCCGCAGTTTCAAGATCGGCGTGCTGATCGCGGTCGCCGGAGTGGCCCTCCTGTTGATCGTCGGCGCCCTGGTCGTTTGGAAAATGCTCGGGTCGGATAGCTCCGCACCTGTCGTGGCGGATAATCCGCCTGCGCCCGTCGAAAAGCCCGCCGCGTCTGCGAAGACGCCGGAGGGCCCCACGCCTTCGGCCACGTTGAACGAGGTGGCAGCCATGCCGAAAAAGACGATCGACCATGCCAAGTCGGTGATCGACCAGCGGACCGCGCAGGAAGAGTCGCGCGCGGAAGAGGCCTTTGCGTTGGAAAACCCCACCGTGCCGCAGCCTTCTGCGCCTGCACCCTCAACCGCAGCGCAGCCTGCCAAACCCGAGACGGTCCAGCCTGCTCCCGCGCCGGCACCGAGTGCCCCGCCGCCGCCTGCGCCCGTCGTGGTGCCCAAGGCGAGCAATGCCTTCAAGGCCTTCGTCTCGGAGGCGAAGATCAGCGGCGTCTTTCAGGGCACGCCTCCGCGGGCCCTGATCAATGGTCGTACGGTGCGCGCCGGCGAACTCGTCAACAAGGAGCTCGGTGTTTCCTTTGAGAGCATCGACGTCTCCACCAAGACGATCACCTTCGTGGACGAAGCGGGTGCGCGCGTCTCGCGCCGCTATTGAGCCAGTCGGTTTTCTTCGGCCCGCTCCGCTTCATGCGGCGCGGGCTTTTTACTGGTTCCACGTCTCGCGCAGAGCGCGGAGCAGCTCCGGATCCGTGGCGGCGTCGCTCACGCCGTTGACGATGAACTGTGTGCCGATGCACAGCAGGAGGAAGCCCATGATCTTGGTGAGTGCGTGCATGCCATTGGCGCCGATGAGTCCGACGATGCGCCCCGATAGGCTGAGCACCACGTGACTGATGGCCGCCACGATGACGATGCCCACGACGATGGCGGCGTAGTCGCGCCATTCCTTGGCGAGCGAGGCCAGCCCGATGGTCACGGCGATCGAGCCGGGGCCGCTCAGCATCGGCATGGCGAGCGGCGAAAACGAAATATCGGGTTTGGCGCGCGCCTCGGCGCGGCGTTGCTGTTCCTCGGGGTGGTCCTTTTTCGGTCCGGCAAACATCGAAAGGGCAATGCCGGAGACGAGCAGCCCGCCCGCGATGCGCATCCCGGGGACGGAGATGCCGAAGAAATTCATGATAAAGGTGCCTCCGAAGAGAAACGCCACGAGGATGCCCACCATGTAGAAACAGCCGCGGGTAACCTGCGCACGGCGCCGCTCCTCCGAATCACCTTCCGTGATGGCGAGTAGTACGGGAGTGGCCGCGAGCGGATTGATGATCGGCAACAGTGCGATGACCGTGGCGAGGATCAGTTCCCAAAAGTGGGAGAGCGTGTGCATGCCTGCACTGTGCGCGGCCTCGCGGCGGGCGCACGCCGATAATCCTTTTTTTGCCGATCACCAGCGGTCCACCGGGCCCTTGGGCACGGGGATGGCGGCGAGTTCGTCGGCGTTGGCCGGATCGAAGGCGTTGAGCAGCGGCGCCGGCTGGAAACGTGGCAACAGTTCCCCGCGCTCGTCGCAGAACTGCGCCCGCCACGTCTGGTACTCCGCGAGCACCGACTCGAAATCGGCGCGTGAGGCGATCGTGATGATGCGCTGTTTGAAGAGCTTTGCCGGACCGAAACGCCGCGAGTACCATGGCGCCACTTTGCGGAAAAACTTCGCGCCGCGCTCCTCGCCGTAGAACTCCACGTAGCGCTCAAAATGCCGCCGCATCACCTGCACGCGCTCGGCAAACGTGGCGTCGGGCAGCATCTCGCCGGTGCGCAGGAAATGGTCGGTGCGTTTAAAAATCCATGGATCGTAAAATGCGCCGCGGCCGATGGCGACGCCGGTGCAGCCGGTCTCGTCGATCATGGTCTTGGCGGCCTCCGGCGTGGTCACGTCGCCGTTGCCGAATACCGGAATGGACTTCACCGCCTGCACGACGGAGCGGATGCCGGCGAGATTGACCTGGCCGCCGAAGCCTTGGGCGCGTGTGCGGCCGTGTACGCAAAGTGCGGCGACGCCCTCGGCCTCCAGCACACGGGCGAGCTCGGGCGCGGTGAGGTTGTCGGCATCCCAGCCAAGGCGCATTTTCGCCGTTACGGGGATTTTCACGGCGGCGATCATGCCGCGCACGAGCGCAGCGGTCTTGCCGAGCTCGGTCATCATGGCGGAGCCGCCGCCGATCTGCACGACCTTGCGCACCGGGCAGCCCATGTTGATGTCGACGGCCTCGGCGCCGAGCTCCTGGCAGATGACGGCGGCGTCGCGCATCTCCTCGGCTACCGAGCCGAAAAGCTGGATGGCCATTGGGCGGTCGTCGGGGTGGCGCGCGGCGAGCTTGAGCGCGGTCGGGTTGCGCTCGATGAGCGAGCGGGCGTTGATGAGATCGGTGACGCCCCAGCCGAGCCCGCCGAGTTCGCGCACGGTGAGGCGCATGGGCAGGTTGGTGTAGCCGGCCAGCGGCGCGAGGCTGAGGTTGGACGAGAGCGTGTAGGGACCGAGGCGCATGGCGATCAGCGCGGGAGTGCGACGACGGCGTGTTTCATGCGGCGCAACGCCTCGGTGAGCGTGCTGCGCGCGCAGCCGAAATTGAGCCGCACGTACTGGCCGCGCGGCGCGCCGAAGTAGGCGCACTCGGAGAGGCCGACGCCGTGCGCCTCGAAGTGGGTGATGGGGTCGTCGAGGCCGAGTTGCGAGACGTTGATCCAGGCGAGGTAGGTGGCTTCTATGGGCGCCTCGATGGTCAGTTGCGGCAGCTCGCTGGCGAGCGTGGCGACGAGCAGGTCGCGATTGCCGCGCAGGTAGGCGAGCAGCGCCTGCCGCCACGGTTCGCCGTGGCGAAACGCGGCCTCGCACATCGCGTAGCCGAGGCAGTTGACCTCCGCGACGATGCCCGCTGTGGCGCGGACGAAGCGCGCGCGCAACTGCGGGTCAGGGATGATCGCGAGCGAGGTGCCGAGGCCGGGGACGTTGTAGGTCTTGCTCGGGGCCATGAGCGTGACGGTGCGACGCGCGATGTCGTCGCCGAGTGTGCCCGTGGGGATGTGCGGCAGCGTGTCGTCGAGGATCAGGTCGCAGTGGATCTCGTCGCTGCACAGCACGAGCTGGTGGCGCAGGCAAAAGTCGGCGATGCGCGCGAGCTCGTCGCGCCGGAAGACGCGGGCGACGGGGTTGTGTGGGTTGCAGAGGAAAAAGAGTTTCGTGCGCGGGGTGACGGCGGCTTCGAGCGCAGGCCAGTCGATCTCCCAGCGGCGGGCGGCGCGGTCGAGCGTGAGCGGTACGGTGCGCGCGATGCGTCCGCTGTTGCGCGGCGCGGTCATGAACGGCGGATAGACGGGCGTCAGGCAGAGCACTTCGTCGCCCGGCTCGGCAAAGGCCTGCGCGGTGACGTTGAGGCCGACGACGAGGCCCGGCAGCCAGACCAGCCAGGACGGATCGATCTGCCAGCCGTAGTGGCGCGCGCAGTAGTCGACCACCGCCTCGGTCGTGGAGGCGACGGGGCGCGCGTAGCCGAAAATCCCGTGTGCGGCGCGCTGCTGGATCGCCTCGACGATGGCGGGTGCGGAGACGAAATCCATGTCGGCCACCCAGAGCGGCAGGATGTCGCGGCCGGCGTACTTCTGCCATTTCTGCGAGTCGGTGCCGACGCGCGAGGGCGCCGTGTCGAAATTAAAGTCGGACATGAAGGTGCGGATGGGCGGCGGGAGTTTTTCGGAGCGCCCGGTGTCGGGAGGCCGGTCGGATCGGTTGCGAGGCGGTGTGAAAACTAGCCTGGAGGCCAGGCGAGTTTGCGGCCGGAGAGTAGGTGGACGTGCAGGTGCGGCACGGTTTCGCCGGCGTCGGCGCCGTTGTTGACGACGAGGCGGAAGCCTGCGCCGAGCCCGAGTTTCTTCGCGAGCAGGCCGGCGGTGACGATCAGGTGGCCGAGCGTGGCTTCATCGGCAGTGGTGGCCTCCTCGGCGCGCGCGATGAGGCGCTTGGGGATGATGAGCAGGTGTACGGGGGCCTGCGGGTTGATGTCGTGGATGACGATGCAGCGGTCGTCCTCGTGCTCGATCTTCGCGGGGATTTCCCGGTCGATGATGCGTTGAAAAAGGGTTTTCGACATGACGTGCGATAGATGGCGCGGCGTGGTGCGCGTTTCGAGGCCTTTTTCTTGGGACGTGCGAAGGCGGCTTGCCTGCGCCGAGATTTGAGCTGATGACTTGGCCCCGCATGCCTACCCCGGAAAACCAGATGATGGCGGCTGCCTTGAAGGTGCCGCTGTACGCGAGCGATTTGCTGATGCCCGAGTATCGGGCCGGAGAGTTTGGCGAGTGGCGCCTGATGGTGGGCGGCGGCGGGCTCGACCGCGGGTTTCACAGCGGCATGTGGTTTGTGCCGAAGATGCCGATCCTGATGCGGCGAAAGGAAGGGCGGGATTGGGAGACGTGGATGTCGCTTTCCGTGCACGAAATCGAGAGCCAGGAGCTCGGCTGCCGCCACGCATTTGGCACGACGGTGGTGATGGGGCTGGGCATGGGCTGGATCGCGCTCAACGCTGCGCTCCGGCGGTGATCGGGTTGTTTCACGAGAGCGGGGCGGTGGAGTCGTTGCCCGAAGCGTTGCGCGGCAAGATCGAGATCGTCGAGGCCGACGCGCTTCTCTGGCAGCCGTCGGCGCCGGTGGATTTCCTGTATGCCGACATCTGGCTGACGCTGGCCGAGCCGGAAACGCTCGATCAGGTGCGGCGCATGCAGGCTAATGTGCGAGCGCGTCAGGTTTATTTCTGGGGGCAGGAGATCACGTTGTTCGCCCGGGCGGCCGCCTGGCGAGAGGCCGGCGAGGCGTGGACGATGGACTTGGTGCGCCGGTGTGCGGCGGAGCAACTCGGATTGCCGCTGCTATTGCCGGAGGGTATCGGTTATCCGGAGATGATCGACCGCGTGGTGGCCAGCCGTCGCCTGCGTGGGCTGCCGGTGCGCTAACTTGCCGCACGCCATTCGAGCAGGCGCCAGATGGCCTTCCGCAGTGTTAGCGGGCGCCTTCGCCGGGCGTGATTTGCTCGACCTCGATGTGGAGAGCCTGGCCGGGGGCGCAGTCGGCACGCAGGGCGACGAAGCGGTCGCGGTACTGGTCCCAGATCGGCCAGAGCGCGGTGCGGTCTGTTTCAGGAATGGGCAGGGTCTCAATCGCGCTTCTCGAAAAGAAGCCGAAACGGCCCTCGTCGATAGTCGGCGGGAGGGTGTCGATCGGGTTGCGGCAGCGGAATAAAAACATGAGCCAGTGACCGGCGCCCTCGTAGGCTTTTTCCGCGATCATGCAGAACAAGTGCAGGTCGGCGGGCGAAATCGCGTGGCCGGTTTCCTCCATGGTCTCGCGGGCGGCGCATTCGAAGGGCGATTCGCCGAGGCCCATTTCGAGTTTGCCCCCGATGGGGCTCCAAGAGCCGAGGTTCGGGGCCTTGTTGCGCAAGATCAGCAACAGCTCACCGGCTGAGTTTTCCAGGAAGACGAGGACGGCGATTTTATAGGAAAGGGAGGTCGCGGGCAGTTGAGCAGCCATGGGAGCAGCACACGCGAGTGCGGAGGCGGCGCAAGGGCGAAGCAGCGTGTAACTAGGGGATGAAAACTTGGCTAAATTCCGTGGGGTGGATGGTTGCGCTTGCGACGAGGCAGGTGCCGTTGTTCTTCAAGGACGAACAATGGTGGCAGCCAGCTCCACTAACGTCGTTTTGGGCCCCAGCCGTGCCGTGTGCGGACGCTTTGCGTCTGGGCGGCTGCGTCTGGTGTTGCGCAATTATCGCGTGGTGTCTCTGGAGACATTGGCGGGGGCAGAATGGGCGGATCGGGCGGGGCATGCGCTGGGAGAGCTTGGAAACGCTAGAGGTTGGCGCGGGCGTGTGGCGGTGGCGTTGCCGCTGACGGCGGTATTTCACATGCGGGTCGGGCAACTGCCGGCGGCTGCAGGGGCCCGGCGCGTGCGGCTGGCACAGCAGGCACAGGATGCGTCTGGGCTGCCTCTGTCGGAACTCACGTGGGCGGCTCAGCCGGTGGGCGATCCGGCCAGTCGGGAGGCAATCATGGCCGTGGCGCGTAGCTCGGAGGTAGCGCTGCTTCACACGCGTGGAGTGGCCGCAGGTGCCCGCGGCGTGTGCTTCATGAGTGCCGGATTCGCATTGTGGCGGGCGTTTGTGCACAACTATCCCGAGCAGGTGGCGCCGGCTGTTTTTGCAGCGGTGGAACCGGAGGGCCTGCACTTGCTTTTCGTTGACGGCCCCAGGTGGCAATTGCGTGCCCTTCGTTGGAGTACTGCGGGAGACGACGTACTCGCGCTGGCAGAGCTGGAGCTCAAGCGCGCGCTGGCACTTCATCGACACCAGGGAGAGTTGCGCGTACCTGAGGTTTTGTTTTGGGCTGCGCACCAGCGGACGGATGACGAGGCATTGAACCGGCTGGCCCAGGTGTTGGCTTTGCGCGTCGATCGATTCGATCCCTTTCGCCGGGTTGGCCGGAGCCCGGACTTGGTTCTCGACGATGACCTCGTCGCTCAGGGCAAACTGGTTGGTCTGGCGCTTCTGCGCCATGCTCGAGAGGTGCAGAAGCTCGATCTGTGCCCAGCTCACTTGAAACGTGAGGAGCGCCAGCGTGTGCTGCGACGCGTGGGCGTGGCGTTGTTTGTGGCGGTTGTCGCCGGACTGTGTTTCGGGGCAGGGGTTTTACGGCATCAGGCTGCTGTAGAAGCGAACGCGGCACGGGCGGCTCATGAGCGGTTGGCGATGGCCCGAGCCAAGGCAAGGCAGGCCGATCTGGACCGGGCAAGGCTCGCTGATTTGCGGTCGGAGTTGGCCGTCCTCTCGCATGTCGTCTCGGCGCGGCGAGGCTGGGCTGAGCTTCTGGCTGACTTGGAACGACGCCTCGCGGTGGTGGGCGATGTCTGGCTGGATGAACTCCACTATCAATCTGGGACGGCGGATTTGCAGGAGGGCAAAGGGGCTCGGCTTGTCATCAAAGGGGTTTTCCTCGGGGCGCAGGGGGCGCGTTCTTCATCGGATACGTCCACCCGGGCCCGGGCGTTGGTTGGCCAGTTGGCACAATCAGCGGGAGTGGTCTCCGTCTGCGAGGAGCATTTCGACGAGGATGAGCCTGGGCTGGTGCGTTTCGGCTGCACGCTAGTGTTGAAAGGTGCTCCATGAGGGCGGGCCTTCAACTTCCACGTTTGGGACTGCGAGGTGCGGGGTTGCTGGTGCTCGGCTTGCTCGGTGTGTGTGCCGTCTGGGATATCCGACATCGTTGCGCGGAGGTTTCTCGGAGCCGCCGACAGCAGAGCGCCTGTGCCGCGGAGTTAAGGCCACTTGTCAGTGCAGCTGTCGAGGACGTGGCAGCGGCGATCACGCAGAGTGAGCAGGCACTCGATGGCGCAAGGAGGGACTGCGGGTTGCTCGCGGTGGAGCGTGCGGCGTCTGCGCCGGAGTATTTCGAGTTGTCCGAGCGGCTGGCGCGGTGGCGGGAGCAGGCGCGTGTGGCGGGACTTCGCATCAAAGAGGGCGAGCGTTTTGGCTTCGCCGTGCGGGGAGCCGATTTGGGCGAAGCAGAGTCGCCCGGCCGATTGCGGCGCCGGTTGCGGGCGATGGATCGGATGGTGGAGTCGGTTTTGATCGCTCGACCGGAGGAGGTTCTTTCGTGGCAGTGCGTGGAGCCTGCAGACGGGGCTCTGGCGCCATGTCTTGCCGGGGGAATGGTTGCTGGGACGACGGTGCGGGTCGTGTTTTCTGGGGATACGGATACGCTTCGGGGCTTGCTCAATACATTGTCAGGGGCCGAACCCGCGTGGATTATCCATTCGGTCGACGCAAGACGCCGGCATGTCGCGCAGGGCTCTCCGGTCGTTTCAATGGCCCGTGAGGACGACGCTGCGTCGTCATTGGTGATGCGGGCCGAGGCTGTCTCCCCCAGGGAGATGCTGAATGGGCCAAATCGGCGGGTGTTTCCGGTGGGTGTGATGCACTTCGAGGTGACTGCGTCGTTCCTGGAGTGGACAGGCCAGGCGAGGCCGAGGCCATCCATCGGCGCTGAGTGGAAGTCCCCGTGGCCTGCGGCGGAGGCGAGCGCGGGCGCGTTGTTTACGCCACCAACACTCTGGTTTGATGATGATGTGCAGCGCTGGGCCAGGGCTCAGCTGGAGAAACAAGATCCCAGGCCGGTTATTTTGCCTGTGAAGGTTCTCGGTGTGATGCCCGAATTCTTCCGTCTCCAACTGAGCGGCTACATCGGGGACGAGCATGGCGGCTGCGGCGTGTTTACCAATCAAGAGACTCGGGAGTCGTTCCTGGCTGGCGTGGAGGCGGATGTGCCCGGGCTCGGCGTTCGCATCCTGAAAATCTCACGCGACCGTGCCCACGCTAAGACGACTGCGAGCGTGCTCGATGCCCGTTGCGGCGAGGAGCTCGAGTTGTCCGACCAGCATTGGAAAGAGACGGGCACCCTGATCGCAGCACTTGAGGTGGCCGGCGTGTACCGTCGGGTGCGTGTGGATGATGACTTTTCAGTGGGTGGAGTCCGCTACCATGTTGAGTCGATTCGTGATGCACCGGCGTGCGTTGAGATCACGGCGGAATCGCCCGCGTGGCCCGGTCGCGTGGTGCGCACGCTCAAGCCCCCCGAACCCTTTACCCCATGAGTACGCATACCCTGTTCCGATGTCTTGTTGTGATGGCTTCCCTCTCGGGCCCCTTATCTGGGGCAGTCGCGGAGCCTCCGCCGCCGAGCCCTCGCACGGCGGCGCGCGCCGAGATGATGCGCTCGGTGGAGCAAAGTTGGGGGCACGTGCCCGGCAGGGATGTCGTGGCGCTCGGATCGGCGAATTCGGAAGTGAGGAGTCCACTGGATAGGAAACTCGACGAGATCGTGTTGCCGGAGGTGAGTTTCAATCGGGTGGAGCTGGCGAGTGCGGCAGGGTTGCTCGGCGCGGCGTCGGTGGCGCACGATCAGTCAGAAACTGGTCGGAAGGGCGTGAATATCGTGCTGCTCGACCCGCAGCGGAAAGGAGCGGCGGTCACGCTGTCCGTCAACGGGCTGACGTTGCGTCGCGTGATCGAGCTGGTGGCGGCCGCCGGTGGGTGTCGCTACGAGGTGCAGGCCGACGCGGTGGTGCTGCGCCCGCTCGGAGATGTGGGCGAGGTCGAGATGGAGTTTTTCCCGGTCGCACGCGCGACGGTGTTGCGGATGACCGGGCAGTCGGGATTGGCGAATTCCTCCAAGGGCGCGCCGGCGCAGCAGGGCGAGGCGGAGGCGATCCGGGCGTTTCTCCAGCAGGCGGGCATCGTGTTCGACGCGACGCCGGGGGCGAGTCTGGCCTACGATGGGGCGTCGATCATCGTCTCGCAGACGCCGCGCAATCTGGAGCGCATCCGAGGGCTGCTCGCGCGGTACCGGGAGGTGCGGCAGGTGGAGATCGAGGCGAAGTTTATGGAGGTGCAGGAAGGGGCGCTGGAAGAGTTGGGTGTCAACTGGCGCGTGACGCGGCGCGGGGTGGCGCAGTTCGATCCGGCGACGGGCGCGCCGGTGATCGATGGCAGCGGGCGGCAGGTGTACAAGCCGCAGGAGGTGTACGACACCTCGGGATCGAACCGCAGCCTGCCGGGCGCATTTTCCGGGTCTCAGACGACGAGCGACATCCTGGTCGATGGCGAGGCGGTGGCGAACATGGCCGCGCCGACGCTGCCGGGGGCGGCGCAGCTCGCGGACAAGGCGGCGCCGCTGGCCACGATCTCGGGCTTCGTGGGCGAGTTTGACGTCGCGGCGGTGGTGCGGGCGCTGTCGCAGCAGCAGGGCTCGGATCTGCTGAGCGCGCCGAAGGTGACGGTGCTCTCCGGCAATGTGGCGACGATCACCGTGGCGCAGGAGCTGCGGTATCCGCAGAGCTATGGCGAGATTCGCAGTGAAGTGGGCACTTCGAGTGCGCAAAACAGCGGAAGCGCGGGCGTGACGATCACCTCGGGTACGCCGCAGAGTTTTACGACGCGCAACGTCGGCGTGGAGTTGCAGGTGTTGCCGACGGTGGAGGAGGACAACGACGCGATCAGCCTCGATTTGCATCCCAAGGTGACGGAGTTCGAGGGCTTCGTGGAGTATGGCGGGCCGAGTCTGGCGATCTCGGGCGGGCGCTCGGTGACGGTGCCTCCGGGGTTTTATCAGCCGATCTTTTCGGTGCGCGAGGTGACGACGAAGGTTACGCTCTGGAACGGCGCGACGCTGGTCATGGGTGGGCTGACGCGCGAGGAGGTGAAGACGGTGAACGACAAGGTGCCGGTGCTTGGCGACATCCCGCTTCTCGGGCGGTTATTCAGGTCGAAGGGCGAGAGCGCGCAGAAGCGCAATCTGCTGATTTTCGTGACGGCCAATCTACTCAGTCCAGGCGGTGCCCTGCGTCCACAGGTTGCGGCGGCGGGGGCGGTGGATGGGCACAAAAAAGCCGACCGGTGAAGGTCGGCTTTGGTAAAGCGGGTTGCGCTTAAAACGGCACATCTTCGTCCACGTTGCCCTGACTGGCCGGGGGGGGCGCGGCGGGGCGGCGGGCCGGAGGAGCGGAGTAGCGGGGGGCTTCGGCGGTCTGATCGACCTCCTCGCCTGAGCCGCCACCTTGGGCACCGCCTTCGCGGGCACCGACGAACTGGAAGTTTTCCAAGACGACCTTCAATTTGCTGCGCTTCTGACCCGAGGTTTTGTCTTCCCACGAGTCGAGCTTGAGGCGGCCTTCGATGAAGAGCGGCTTCCCCTTGGTGCAGTATTTGGAGATCGTTTCGGCCTGACGGCCCCAAGCCTCGATATCGACAAAGGTCGTCTCGTCGCGGGTGGCGCCAGATTCGTCTTTGAACTGGCGGTTGACCGCGAGGCCGAGCTGACAAATGGCGGTGCCCTTCGGCGTGACCCGGAGCTCGGGATCGCGCGTCAGGTTTCCCAGAAGGATGACTTTGTTGTAGGAGGCCATGGGAGCGCGAGAGGCTTAGGCCAGCTGAATGTAGGTGCGGTAGACCTGGTTCTTCAGGCGGAGGCGCTCCTTGAGGGCTTCCGGGACAGTGGCGGCGGCCGCGAAGTCGATCTGCACGTAGGTGGCGGCGACGAGCTTCTTGTCGGTGACGCGAGCGAAGTCGCGTTTGCCGAGGTTCTCGACTTTGCCGACGACGCCTTGGACCGCGACGATCTCGGCCTTCACGTCTTCGATGATCTTTTCGATGGTGTCTTCCGTGCCACGATTATCGAGGATGAAGGTCGCGCGGTAGTTGCGTTGATTGGTGCTCATTTTGAATTTCGACGATTAAGTTGATTCATGGCTTCGTCGACTCCGCGATCAAGCAGGAGGGCGAGGCCGGAGAGATGGGATTCGAGTTGCTGGGCTACGAGGATTTGCTGTTCGGGAGTAAATTTTCCGAGGACGAAGTCTTTGAGGTCCATTTGAGAGGGCACTTTGGGGCCGATGCCGAGGCGGTAACGGGCGAACCCGTTGCCGACGTGCTCCAAGAGGCTGGCGATGCCGTTATGGCCGCCGGCGCTGCCGCTGGCGGAGATTTTGCGCAGTCCGAGGTCGATCGTGAGGTCATCGTAAACGACGGCGATCTGCGCGGGCTCCAGCTTATGGAAACGTTGCAAGGCTCCGAGGGCCAAGCCGCTTTCGTTCATGTACGTCAGCGGTTTGACGAGCCAGAGAGTCTTGCCTGGCGCTCGATCCCAGCGGGCGACTTCGGAGTGGAAACGCGGTTGGGCGCTCCATGAGAGACCGTGTTTGCGCGCGAAGGCGTCGATCACGATCCAGCCGAGGTTGTGCCGGGTATCGGCATAGTCGCGACCGGGGTTTCCCAGGCCGGCGACAAGCAGGATGGACATGTCTCAAAGAACAACGTCGCGCCCCGCAGCGGTCAAGCGGCGGGGCGAAACGGAAAGGGCTTACTTCTTGGCAGGAGCCGCAGCTTTGGCGGCGGGGGCAGCGGCCTTGGCGCCAGCAGCAGGAGCGGCAGCCTTGGCATCGCCCGCGGGGGCGGCACCAGCGGCAGGAGCGGCGGCACCAGCGGCGGGCGTGGCGGCGGCCTCTTCCTCGATCTCGGTGATCGAGACGACCGGCTGGCCGGGGAGATCGCGGAACTCAACACCGGCGACTGGCTTCAGGCTGCCGACCTTGATGGTCTCGCCGACCTTGAGGTCGGTGACGTCCACGCTGATGTAGTCGGGAAGGTCTTTCGGAAGGCAGCGGATGCGCAGCTGGTGGGTGGCGATTTCGAGCACGCCGCCCTCGGTCTTTACACCGTAGGCTTCACCGGCGATGACGACCGGCACGCGGATCTCGAATTTCTCGTCCGCCTTGACCTCCTGGAGGTCGACGTGGAGGTAGGCGTCGGTGATCGGGTCACGCTGGACTTCCTGCAGGAAGGCGAGGGCCACGTCCTTTTTGTCTTCGCGGGTGAGCTCAATGATCTTGGCGCGACCGGCGACGGCTTTGAGGAGGCGGACAAACTCGGGTACATCGATCGAGAGTTTTTCCGGGTTGGTGTGCATCCCGTAGATAATTGCGGGAATGCGCTTAACCTTGCGCAGGCGGCGCGAGGCAGAACGGCCCGTTTGAGCACGGGAAGTGACGGAGAGCGTGAGTTTTTGTGTCATAGTTTCGTTCCCCCTATACCCCCGGGAATCGGGAGCAGGCGTAGTAGAAAGGGTGCAGGTGATAGGTCGCCCTAGGGGGAACGCAACTAAATCTTTCACCGGGGCGGGGCCGGCCACGGGCTCAGCGCACGATCATGACGCCGACGCGCCATTGCCAGGGCAGGCGCTTGTTGTAGTCGAGGATCGTTTCGCCCCAGCCGTTGAAGTACTGGAGGTGCAGGTAGCCGTGGCGGAGCACAAAATTGTCGTAGTGCAGGAGCGAGGCGAAGGGGTAGCTGGCGTCGATCTGCACGCTGCCGTAGTGGCCCTTCATGCCTTTGCGCAACTTGGCCTCAATCTTGAGGCTGTCGATGCGCTCCCAGCCGACGATCAGATCGCAGTAGCCGCGATAGTCGGCGATGTCTGCGTTCTCCTCTTTTTCCAGATAGTAGTAGGTCTTGGCGGAGAGGCTCAGGCGGTTTTTTTCACCCAGGGTCCAGCGGAGACTGGGGGTGGCGTAGGCGATGTTGATGCTGCGGGAGTTGAGGTTGTCCTTGCCGTTGGACTCGTGCTCGACGCCGGTGGCGATGCCGAAGTCGGCGCCGAGGAAGTGCCCGGCATGGACTTTCTGATAAAAGATCGACGGGCGGTAGGAGGAGTCGCGGAAGGGCTTGGAGGTGGACTCGAGGTCCCACACCGAGGTTTGGGTAAACGCGAAGTAGAAGCGGTCGGTGAAGAATGTGCCGTCGTCGTCGGGGTCTTCCGGGCCCGTCGGGCGGAATTTGAAGCTTAGTTGGAATCGCGCACTGGTGGTGTCGTGCGTGCCGACGGAAAAGTAGATCGGCTCGTGAGGGAGGATACCGAGATGGAGCGATCGGGGGAGGAATGGCTGTGCGGCTTCGGGCGCTGGGCCGGAGGCCAGCGCTGAGGCAGGGGCGGCGCCGGCTGGGTGTCCGGAATCGTGGTCGAGGTGTGGCGTCGACGGGGATGCCCCGACGACGACGGGCACCGGGTCGATACTGCCGACGAGGAGGGTTTTTCCGTTAGCCGGCAAATCGGAGGACTCCAGCCGATAGACGTGTTTCACGAATGAGCCTGGGGCGATGGTGCTCGGCGCGGGCTTGTCGACGAGGGTGGCGGTGCGTGCGCGAGTGTCGCCAGCGACCACGACAGGCACGGTTGTCGCGGGTGAGGTCGAAATCGAGCGGTCGGTGTCGTTTGCGACGAGTTCTTCGAGGAGGACGGTGCCGGCATCCTCGGTGACGGCCCTCCACCACGAAGTGGCCCATGCGGTGTTGCTGGCTGCGATCAGTGCGAAAAGTACGAGGGGAAGTGTTTTCATAGGCTGGCGCAGCAGATAGCTAAATCAGGCTGGCGGACTTGCCAATCGTGGAGGCGCGAAAGGGGCACGTGAGGAGACATGGCGTCCCATCGGATGCAACTTGGCGATCAGGCACAAAAAACGCGCCCGGTTTTGGCCGGGCGCGTGAAGTGGTGAGCTGAGCCGTCCGGCGGGGCCGGGCGGGCTTGGGCCGGTTAGGCGTTGGCGAGTTTGCGCTGCTGCGGGAAGACTTCGCGCAGCGTGGTGCTGAGCTTGTCTTGCAGGGCCTGGAGCTCGCGGTAGCGGGCGACGTTGGCTTTCTGCGGGAGGCAGCGGGTGGACTCGTTGAGGGCGACGATGCCGGTCGTGAAGTCGGTGATCTTGGCCTTGCGGTTGTCGCGGCGGGCGAGGGCCCACGCGGCTTGGAGCGCGCCGCCGAGGGCTGCGCCTTCATCCTCGACCATGCCGACGACGGGCGTGCCGAAGACGTCGGCCATGAGCTGGCGCCAGACGGGCGACTTGGCGCCGCCGCCGGTCACGCGGATTTCCTTCGCCTTGACGCCGAGGTCGGCGAGGCGGCGCAGGCCGTAGTTCATGCCCATCGTGACGCCTTCCATGGCGGCGCGCGCGAGGTAGGCGGGTTGGATGTTTTTGCCGTTGAGGCCGAGGAACGCGCCCGAGCCGAGCGGGACGTTGGGGGTGCGTTCGCCTTCGAGATAGGGGAGGAGCACGAGGCCGCCGGCGCCGGCGGGGGCGGTCGCGGCGAGTTCGTCAAATGCGCGCGGTTCGAGGTTGAACATGCGGCGGAAGTGCTCGGTGACGGTGGTGACGTTCATCGTGCACAGGAGGGGCATCCAGCCGTCGGTCGAGGAGCAGAAGGCGGCGATCTCGCCCTGCGGATCGACGACGGGGCTCTTGGCGTAGGCGTAGATGGTGCCGCTGGTGCCGAAGCTGGCGGTGACGACGCCGGGGGCGACGTTGCCCGTGCCGATGGCGCCCATCATGTTGTCGCCGCCGCCGGCGCTCACGATGACGTCGGCGGAGAGGCCGTACTTCTGGGCGAGCTCGGGGCGGAGGGTGCCGACGATGGAGTCGGACGATGAGAGCTTGGGCAGCCAGTCGCCGAGGTTCTTGTCGATGGCGGTGACGGCTTCCTTGGACCAGGTGCGCTTGCGCACGTCGAGGAGGGCGGTGCCGGATGCGTCGCCGTACTCCATGAAGTAGTTACCGGTGAGGTGGAAATTGAGGTAATCGTGCGGGAGGAGCACGTGGCGCAGGCGCTTGAAATTGGCGGGCTCGTTGCGCTTCATCCAGAGGATCTTGGGGGCGGTGAAGCCGGGCAGGAACTTGAGGCCGGCCTTCTTGATCACGTTCTTGTCGCCGCCGAATTTCTTGGTGAGCAGCTCGCACTCTTTGACGGTGCTGGTATCGCACCAGAGCTTGGCGGGGCGGATGACGAGGCCTTTTTCGTCGAGGGGCACGAAGCCGTGTTGCTGGCCGGAGACGCCGATGCCGCGGATGCGGCTGGCATCGACGCGGGCGACGACCTTCTGGATGACGGTGTCCATGGCGTCGGTCCAGTCTTGCGGGTGTTGCTCCATGTGGCCGACGGGCAGGCCGCCGATGAGCTGGTGCGGGGCGCGTGCCTCCGCGATGACTTTCTTTTGCTCAAGGTCGAGGACGACGGCCTTGGTGCTCTGGGTGCCGGAATCGATGCCGATATAGAGGGACATGTGAATGGTTGGAGTAAGCGTTAAAAAGGAAAGGGGGAGGCTAGGACGCGTGTGACGCGTAGCAATCGTGCAAACGCTATAATTGTTGAATGTCAGGGCGCGGCCCGGATCTCCGGGCACGCTTCGGTGTGCGGGGGCACGCTGGGGTACTTCACTTTTTCACGAAGCGGAGCAGGTAGGTGAGTGCGAGTGCGCCGACGAGCGCGCAGATGAGCTGCGCGAGCAGGCCGTGGGCCGAAAGGCCGATAAGCCGGAAAACGAAGGCGCCGAGGATCGCGCCGATCACGCCGACGATGAGGTTGCCCGTAAGGCCAAAGCCCGAGCCTTTGACGAGCAGCCCGCTCAGCCAGCCGGCGGCGAGCCCGACGAGTAAAAACAGGACGAGGGCTTCCACGCTCATCAATCAGGGGGCGGGCTCCGTGGTGGATGCCGGGGAGGTCTTGGCCGGGGCGAAGACGATGCGGTTGGACAGGTCGATCAGGCGCTTTTTGAGCACGGCGTTTTCTTCTTCAACGGTGAGGGTGAAGTGGACGCCTTCGATCACGCGCTCGGCCAGCTCGGAGCTGAGGATGTAGAGCGTGTTGCTGTGAATGAAGAGGAGGTTGCCACGCTTGGCGACGGGCAGCTCGTTGACAGACCCGAATTGGTAGATGCGATGGCCAAAGACGGAACCTCCCGGCAGCGCCGTGTAGATCATCAGCGAGCCATTGAAGTGGCCGGGGAGAAAGCGGGCGTTGTCGACCTTGCTCCCTGGGATCGCCTCGCGAAAGTCGCGCAGGACGTAGTTGGAGAAAAACGAGACGAGGTAGTCTTTTTTCCCGCGTGCTTCGAGCTCCCTCAGCTGGACTGAGTCGAGTGGGAGGACCGCAAGCGTGTAGTGTGTGACGAAGGCGTCCGAGAAGGTGACGACGTTTGGCGTGTCGGTGATCCTGCCGCCGAGGCTTGAGAAGACAGGGACCGGAAGGCGAAAGAGGCCGGTGGGCGAGACGTAGCTCGAGCCTTCAATCCGTCCATGCAGGTCGGTGGCGGACACCGCGCGGTCCTGGGCTGCGGCCGGGGCGGCAGCGGCCAGGAGGGCGAGTAGGGGATGGAACCAGCGGATGCGCATGCACCCGAGTTAACTGCTCGCCCCTTGCTGGCAAGCCGTTGCTGTCACCTGGGACGTTTTCGTCACGGCACGGGAAGTGGGATGGGCGGCTATTCTGCGAGTGGGGCCTCAATGCTGATGGCGACCTCGACATCGTTGCCGACGATACCCTGCCCATAGGTGATTCCGAAGTCGCGGCGGTCGAGCTTGGTCGTGGCTTCCCATGCGGAGATCGCTTTGCCGTTCATTCCCTGTCCAAACCCGATGAGGGTGACTTGAAGGACAACTTCCTTGGTCGTCTCCTTGATGGTGAGGTCACCAGTGACGGCAAAGGTGTTTTCGCCCGTGCGCTCCCAGCGTTTGCTTTGGAAGGCGATGCTCGGGAATTTTGCAGCGAGGAAAAAATCGTCGTTCTGCAGGTGCGCGTCGCGCTTGGGCTCGTTGGTTTTGATTGATGAAACGGCGATGGTCGCATGGACCGTGTTGTTGGCAGGTGTCTCACGGTCGACGGTGATCGTGCCTTCAAACTGGGCGAAGCTGCCCGGGATTTTTGTGAGGATGTGGCGGATCGTGAAGCCTACCGATGAGTGGGCGGAATCGATGGTGTAGGTTTCGCTGGCGGCGCGGGTGGCCGGCATAGCGAGCAGGGCGAGTGCGATGACGAGGAGGATGCGTGAGATTTTCATGTGGTATGGATGATTCGGCCGCGCGGTGCTTGCCGCGCGGCCTAGATACCGGATGCGTTTCGCACTATTTCGCAACCGGGCGACGCCACCCTCGCATTCCGCCCTACACGATCAGCATCGCATCGCCGTAGCTGAAGAAGCGGTACTCCCGGGCGATGGCTTCGCGGTAGATTTCGTGTAGCCATGCGATGCCATCGGTCGTGCCGGGGCTGAGGAATGCCGACACCAGGCAGAGCAGCGTGGAGCGCGGCTGGTGGAAATTGGTGATGAGCGCATCCACGCCGCGGAATTTACGCGGGGGGTAGATGTAGATATCGGCTTCCGCGATGTGCGGGTGAGGCAGCGCGGCCGTGTTGCCCGTCAAAAACGCTTCGATGGACCGCACGCTCGTGGTGCCGACGGCGATGCGCCGGCCGGTGCGCGGAGCGAAAAGTGCGCGCTGGGTCTCGACTGGGAGCTCGTAGATCTCGCGGTGGATCGGGTGCTCTTCGACGGTCACGGTGTCGATCGGCTTAAACGTGCCGAGACCGACGTGCAGAGTGACCTCTGCTGTTGTGATTCCCCTGTGGGTAAGGGCGTCGAAAAGTTGTGGTGTAAAGTGAAGGCCGGCAGTTGGCGCAGCGACCGCGACCTGACGTGCGGGGTTGGCGTAAACGGTTTGGTAGCGGGAGACGTCGAGTGCGCGCTCGGCCTCGGTGCCATGGCGGGCGATGTACGGGGGCAGCGGGATTTCGCCGAGCCGGTTGGCGACGTCGGTGATCGGCTCGCTAGCCTGGGTGGTGAATTGCACGAGGGCCGCACCGTCCTCGCGCTTCTCACAGACAGTGGCGGAAAATGCGCCCGATGGATGCGCGAAGGTTGCCCCAACGGGCAATTTTTTTCCGGGGCGGACGAGGCACCACCAAGCGTTGCCGTCGGGTCGGAGAAGAAAGCACTCCACCTGCCCGCCTGTGGGGCGCTGCGCGCGAAGGCGGGCGGGCAGGACTGAGGCGTTATTGCGGAAGAGGGTGTCGCCACGATGGAGATATTCGGGGAGATCCGCGAACAGGCGATGCGCGATGGTATGATTTTGGCGATCGACGACTAGCAGACGCGACTGGTCCCGCTTGGCGGCGGGCGTTTGTGCGATCAAATGCGAAGGAAGCGAATAATCGAAGAGGTCGGTGAAGAGCGGCACGGCGAGAAAGTGGTAAAATCAAGCTTGCGCTCCCTCCCTGGGCGAGTTTCTTCCGCTCCTCACGCCCAAGCCAACATAGCTCAGCTGGTAGAGCAACGCTTTCGTAAAGCGTGGGTCGTCGGTTCAAATCCGACTGTTGGCTCCAGCGTTCCCATCAAGCGGTCGGGACTAAGGCTCCCTTCACTTGCCCCATCAGGAGTATGCAACGCCAGCAAAACGCGTGGGAACTCATCTTCTTGTTTTACATCCAAGATGAATCCTTTCAAAACACCGATTTTCATGCATCAGCCGGCTCGTTTCATACTCTTGTGGATTGGTCTTATCCTGTTCTGGGGCGGAGCTGCGGCTTCTGCGGACGAGGCTTCATGGCAGCCAGCCCAAATGGTGCCAGAGTCCCAGATGCCGTTTTTAGGCGAGCTGCTAGACCATGCCACGAGCCAAGCTCCTCAGATCGTGGCGAAAAATATAGAATTGGCCCAAGTGGAGGCGGCTCGTGTTATAGCCAAGTCAGCCCAACTCCCGTCATTAGGAGCTTCGGCCCGGGAGGTTTATCAAGCTGTCTCCTTGTCCTCGGGGGATGGAGGATATAATACAGGAAACGGTTTTTTTTATAACGCAGCACTCCGGCAGCCGATTTTTCACTGGGGAACGTTGAGCGCGTCGACCAAGGTGGCGGAGTTAAGCGTGAAAATGAAGCAGAGGGAATATGCGGAGGGATATCGCTTGCTTGTCGGCAGTATAAGGTCCCAGTTTATGGGGCTGGTTCTTCAGAAAATGGCGGTTGCAGCACGTGAACAGGCTCTTGCGGAGGTGAAATCTAAATATGAATTGGATAGCCGGAAGGTTGCAGATGGGGTTTTGGGGCGATCCGCATTGCGTGGTGTACAGTTGGCTTTGATGGAGGCTGAGTTGAACTTGCGTCGGGCCAAGAGCGACTACGATAACGGCCGGCGAATGCTTGCAATTTTATCTGGCATTCAAGGCATCCCTGACGAACGTGTTCCGGATTTTATCCCAGCTGCTCCAATTGTGGAGTCATCTCGGGCTGCCGGTGTTGTAGGCTCGGGTGTGCGGACGGAGGACCTGCCAATGGCTCAGTTTTATAAAACCAAAATTGAACAGGATGGTCTCGATTATAAGATTGCCAAGTACCGGTTGTATCCCAGGATTGATTTAAATATAAATACAGGTCTTGATAATCAGATTAGTACATCGAGTAAGACGGTTGCTCAGGATTCGACATATAGGCATAATGTCGCATTGACGGTCAGTTGGAGTATATTCGACGGTTTCGCGACGAAAGGGGCCAAATTGAGGGCACTGGCTGATAAACGTGCCTCCGAACAGCAGCTTAATTCCTATATTAAGAATGCGGAGGCGGCGCGTATCCTTGCACTTGAGCAATTGGATATTGTGCTTGATGCGGCTGAGTTGGCTGAGGCGCGTTTAAACGATGCACGGGGCAGCCTGAAATACGCTGAAGGTGAGGTTCAAGCTGGTCGCATGGCAGAGGGGCAACTGGGCAATATCCGAATCGGGCTGCAAAATACTGAGGCTGCGGCCGCAAAGGCGCGCATGGACGTTTATGTTAAGTGGTCTGAAATTTTGGGGACAGCATGGGCTGACCCGATGCTAAAGAAAATTCCATCTTCATTCCTCTCTTATGATCGGTAAACCCTCCATTCCTATTCGCCTAGCTATTGCTGCCGCGGTGCTCGCCATCGTCATTTGTGGGGCGTGGTTCGTGTCTCGCGGAGAGGCCCTTGTCGCAAAGGCGACATCGGGAGTCGCGGTTAACGCAGTGCCCGGGAGCGTGGCCGTTGAAGCCGAGTATATCATGGAGATTAAGAGCGAGATCGGCGGTCGTGTCAGTGCGTGCAATTTGTTGCCTGGCACGCACGTGAAGGAGGGTGATGTTTTAATCGAACTGGATACTCGAGACGTCGCGTTGGAGGTCGAACGTATCGAGACCGATTACGACGCAGCCAAGAAACGTATCGCTGTCGGTTCGGCCTTGGCCGTTGAACTGGCCAATGTTCGGGACGATGTGGCGAATGCGGTTCGCCTTCATGGGTTGGGGCAGGTTTCCGATATGGATTTGAAGCGCACCAAGCGCTTGCTAGCGACGACTGAGCAGCGAAAGGCCTTGGAGGAAGTGAATAATGAGCAGTTGATCAAAACGTATGAGAACACTCTCCAGGTGAAGCGCCGACAGATGCAGAAGATGACTGTGGTCGCACCTTTTGACGGGGTTGTTTCGTTTGTCGGCGTGGATGCGCGTAAGGGATCGTTGATTGGTGGAGGCGCGCTGATTGCTAAAGTGATTTCCAATACACGCACGGTTATTGCAAAGATCAGTGAAGAAAATTTTGCTGGAATCAAAATCGGCCAGAAAGCCAAGGTTCGTTTCCTGCCCTATGGATCGGAGTTGTTCGATGCGACAGTGAGTAAGATTCTGCCGACTGCAGACCCTGGAACACAGCGTTATATTATTTATCTCGATGTGAACATTGCGGCTGATCGGCTTCGGCCCGATATCACAGGCGAGGTGACGGTTACGGTGGATGAGCGCCCCTCTGATACGATCATTCCGCGTCGCGCGCTGTTTGGTAGAAATGTATATGTCGTCAGGGACGGGCGGGTCCGCTTGCAGCCGGTGACGGTGGGATTTGTGAGTTTGACAGCTGTGGAGGTCTTGAACGGTCTCTCGAAGGGCGACTATGTGATTATCGATAAACTCGACCAATTCCGCGATGGCGACAGGGTTCGCATCAAGGAAGTCGACGCTCTTTAATCCCATAGGGTTCAATCATGTCCCCGAATTTTCGTATCGCCCTGCGCTTTCTAACGGCGAAGAAGCGCGCCATGCTGATGAGTCTCTCCTGTATCATCTTGGGGGTGGGCTTGTTTGTCGTCACTCAAGCTACAACAAGTGGTTTCGAGGAGTTCTTTATCAAGACGATATTGGGGACCAATGGGGCGCTCCGGATTGAGGATAAGATCCAGGAGACGATACGCAGCATGGCGGCTGGCGATGGTGACACGATGTTTTCGATCGCGCAAAAGGAGGGTCGGAAGTACATTGAGGGAATTGAGGAGCCCAAGCTTTTGATTGAGGCGCTGAATCGTTTCCCCAATATCTCTGGCGTTTCGGTCGTCGTGCAGGGATCCGTCACCATTCGTAGTGCATTTAAGAATGAAGTGGTCCGTGCGTATGGGATCAATATCGACGATCATTTACGTGTTTCGGACCTTGGCTCGCAGATCGTCCAAGGCGAGCTTAGTCGGTTTCGCAGCACGCCATCGGGAGCATTGATCGGCAAGGAGATGGCGGATCGTGTGCAGTTGAACGTGGGGGATTCGTTTCAACTGGAGGCGCTGGGGCAAGTTCGTCGATATCGGGTCGAGGCGATTTATGAAACCGGCGTGAGCGATATTGATCGGCAGCGGGTTTATCTGAATTTAGGTGAGGCGCGGTCCCTCCTGCAAAAGCCGACTGGGGCAACTTTTATCCAGGCGAATCTCGTAGATCGGGATCGTGCTCCTGCGGATGCAATGGAAATGCAGGAGGTGCTCAAGCACCGTGTGGCTCCGTGGCAGGAGCGTGAGAAAACTTGGCTGGAAGTATTTCGTGCGCTGCGGATTTCGACGGCCATAACCGTTTCTGTTTTTACGCTGATTGCGGGCTTGGCCATGTTTAATACGCTCGCAATGATTGTGATGGAGAAAACGAAGGAGATCGCGATCTTGCGATCTATGGGGTATACGCGGGAGGATATTTCTCGGATCTTTTTGTGGCAGGCGTGCATTGTGCTCGTGATCGGTGCTGTCGTGGGCTGCTTATTGGGCGCCTCGATCACCTTTTCGGTCTCACAAATGCCGATCCGTATTCGCGGCATTTTTGCTTCTGACACCTTTATCGTCGCGTGGTCGATCTGGCATTATATAGCGGCGGTGACGACCGCGGTGACGATGGTCATGCTGGCGAGTCTGGTCCCTGCGCGTCGCGCGGCGAGATTGGAACCGGGTGACGTGATTCGCGGAACCGCGCAATAAGGAGTTTATACATGGGACAATCCTCGACATCTCTCGCGTTGCGTTGCGAAAGCTTGCACCGCTATCTAGGCCAGAATGAGGGCCGTGTACATGTATTGCGCGGCGTTTCGTTTGAGGCTAATCGCGGGCAGGTGTATGCGATCGTCGGGCCGTCGGGCTGCGGCAAGAGCACGCTGTTGTATTTATTGGGTCTTTTGGACAAACCCGACGATGGCCGGATTTGGATCAACGATAAGCTGATGTCGAATAGCAGCGATGCGGAGAGAACCGCGGCTCGCGGTGAGCATATCGGTTTTGTGTTTCAGTTTCACTTTTTGATGCAGGAATTCACGGCATTGGAGAATGTGATGATGCCCATGCGAAAACTCGGTCGCCTCACTCCAGAGCAGATGAAGGACCGTGCGCATAAGCTGCTGGATTCGGTTGGCTTGGGCGACAAGTCGCATCGGCTCGGGAATCATCTTTCTGGTGGCGAGCAGCAGCGTGTGGCGGTGGCCCGTGCGTTGGCGAATCAGCCCGCGATTATTCTCGCGGATGAGCCCACTGGAAATCTCGATGCGGCTAACTCCGCGATGATATTCGACTTACTTACAAAGCTGGCCAAGGAGAACGGTCAGGCAGTGATCTTGGTGACGCATAATCCGGAGATCGCACAGCGTTGCGACCACATCCGGCCGATGCGTGACGGGCTTTTCGTGTAATATTACATAGCCCGTTTAATGCGGGCTATGTGCGATGTGCTGCTTTTAGAAGCGTGTGAGCGCGCTGAGTGCGCGATAGCGCTGGTCGATGACTTTGCGACCTGCGCCAGAGAGGCGGTCGACGCTGAAGCTCTCGACGGTGAGGCTCGATACGGCGGTCGCGTAGGCGACGGCTTTTTTGAGCGTCGGGAAACTGGTGGAGTTAGCCGCAGCAAGATATCCGATAAGCGCTCCGGCATAACTATCACCCGCACCTGTTGGATCGATGAATTTAGTGACGGGATAGGCGGGGATGGCGAAGTTGCCGTCGGGGTGGAAGAGGAGCGAGCCGTGGCCACCTTTCTTGATCACGATGATGCGCGGCCCCATCTTGCGTAGTTTGCCGGCGGCGATGGCGGGGTTGCGCTCGCCTGTCAGGAGTTGCGACTCTTCTTCGTTAATCACGAATAGATCCACGCGTTTTAACAAGCGCTCCAAGTCTGGGCGGGTGGTATGGATCCAAAGATCGAATGTATCGGCGAGGATGAAAGGTTTGTGCTGTTTCTCTTTCGTGAGCTGATCGATGACGTGGTTTTGGAGCGCGGGCTGGATGGCCCCAAGCATGACGAAGGGCGTGCCTTTATAATTCGAGGGAAGCTCCGGCGAAAATTTGTCGAAGACGTTGAGTTGGATCGTGAGGGTGTCGCGGCCTTCGAAGTTCTCCCGGTAGCGGCCAGACCAGTAAAACGTTTTCCCCGCTGGGTCTATCTGGAGGCCTTGGGTGTCGATACCGTGTTTTTTTAAACGCTTAAGAAAGGCTGCAGGAAAGTCCGCGCCGACGACGCCGACCAAGCGTGTGGGGGCAAAATAGCTGGCGGCGATCGAGGCGTAGCTGGCCGCTCCGCCGAGAATGTTGTCGCTCTGGGCAAAGGGCGTGGCGACCGAGTCGATGGCAACGGAGCCGACAATGAGAGCGGGGCGTGCAGTTCGCGGATAGGTGGGAGTGGGCATGTTCGATAAAAAGGATCAGGTGGTGACGGACAGGGTGGTCGCGAGGAGGGGGGCGTCGTCGATTTTGATGATGAGCACGTAGTCGCCTGCTTGTGGAAATGAAAGACCGCGGATTTCGCTAACCAGATTGATGCGGTGCTGGGGCCCTTGAGATGAGAATGGGCGGGAGAGCAGTTCCTTTGTCGAGGTTGCCGTCGGCCCCATGGAGATTTGGAGTCGGTGGTCTCCGGTGGTGCAGCCTGCCACGGAGAGAAACCATGTCATCGTGGGGTGGACGACTGGGAATTGTGTGGCCCGGATGCTCGAAAAGACCCCGAGGATCGTGTGTTTGCCAGTGGCGGGGTCGACGTGCACGGCGTCGCAGGTGAGCCAGCTGAGGAGTTGGGGTTTGGGTGCCATGCTGCCAGTTGGCTGGGGCTTTATGAGTGGGGCAACTTCTTTGTGTGCCCATTGGTCCGTGCTTTTTCTTGCGCGCCGTGTTTCCGGACGATTTACCCCATGCGATGAAATATATCTTCGTCACGGGTGGTGTGGTATCCTCCTTGGGCAAAGGCCTGACGGCGGCTGCGCTTGGAGCGCTTTTGGAGATGCGTGGACTGAAAGTCCGCATCCAGAAGTTCGATCCCTACCTCAATGTCGATCCGGGCACGATGAGCCCCTTTCAGCATGGCGAGGTGTATGTACTCGAGGATGGTGCGGAGACCGATCTCGATCTCGGCCACTATGAGCGATTCACAAGTGGGCGCCTGTCCCGCTTGAACAACCTGACTTCGGGCCAAGTGTATGAGACGGTGATCCAGAAAGAGCGTCGCGGCGACTATCTTGGAAAGACGGTGCAGGTCATCCCTCATGTGACCAACGAGATCAAGCAGCGCATCCATGCGGGTGGCAAAGATGTCGATGTGCTGATCACCGAGATTGGTGGCACGACGGGAGACATCGAGGGACTGCCCTTTCTGGAAGCGATGCGCCAGTTTGCCCTGGAGGTCGGGCCTCGGGACGTGATTTTCCTGCACGTGACGCTTGTGCCTTTCTTGGCGGCGGCGGGCGAATTGAAGACGAAGCCCACGCAGCAGTCGGTGGCCAAGCTTCGCGAGATCGGTATCCAGCCACATATCGTGGTGTGCCGCTGCGACCACCCGCTCGACCATGGCCTGCGCGACAAGATTTCGATGTTCTGCAACGTGCCGACGAAGGCGGTGATCGAGTGCCGCGACGTGGACTCTTCGATCTACGAACTTCCCCTCCAGTTGCAAAAAGAAGGCTTGGACTCGCTCGTGTACGAGCTCTTCGGGCTCAATCTGCCTCCGCCGAAGAAAAATGTTTGGGTGGACATCGTGAAGCGCATCAAGAATCCCGTCCACACCGTCACCATCGGCGTCGTCGGCAAGTATATCGAGCTTCAGGATGCCTATAAGTCTGTTTACGAGTCAGTCACGCATGCGGGCATCGCCAATAATTGCCAGATCGACATCCGGCGCATCGATGCCGAGGACCTTGAGAAGAAGGGCGGGCTGTCGCTCTTGAAGGGCCTCGATGGCATCCTCGTCCCGGGCGGTTTTGGTGATCGTGGCACGGAGGGCAAGATCGCGGCTGCCCGGTTCGCCCGAGAAAACCAGGTCCCCTACTACGGCCTGTGCCTCGGCCTTCAGATCGCGGTGATCGAATTTGCGCGGCATGTCCTCGGCTTGAAGGGGGCCAATAGCGTGGAGTTCGATTCCAAGTCGCCTCATCCTGTCATCCACATGATGGAGGACCAAAAGGGCGTGGTCGACAAAGGTGCGACCATGCGCCTGGGCAGCTATGACTGCGCGCTCAAGCCTGGCACCCTCGCGGCCCGTGCCTACAAGGCATCCACCATTCGCGAGCGCCACCGCCATCGCTTCGAGGTCAACAACGCCTACGTCGATCTCATCCAGCGTGCCGGGCTGGTCGTCAGTGGACGCAACCCGAAGCGCAATCTGGTCGAGATCGTCGAACTGAAGGACCATCCGTGGTTCGTCGCGGTGCAGTTCCATCCGGAATTCCAGTCCAAGCCGAATCACGCACACCCGTTGTTTGCCGCATTTGTCGCCGCCGCGATTTCCCAGCAGGGTAAACGCCGCCCGGCGGCCAAGTCTGCCTCACGTCGCAAACCGGCCGCCCGGAAGGCCAAAAAGTAAGCGCCCCGGCATACGCCCGCTGCGCTTCGTCTTCCGCATATGATCTTCCGACCAGGCTCACTCCTTGTCATCGCCGGTCCCTGCTCGTTGGAAAACGAGTCGGTCTGCCGCACGGTTGCCGCCGAGCTGACCAAAATCCGCAACGCGCATCCCGAGCTGAACCTCGTGTTCAAGGGCTCGTTCGACAAAGCCAACCGCACCTCGCTCGCCGGAGATCGTGGCACCGGCATCGACGAGGGCTTGCGCCTGCTCGCCCTGATCAAGCGCGAGTACGGCTTTCCCGTTTTGACCGATGTGCATGATGCCTCGCAGATCGATCCGGTGGCCCGCGTGTGCGATATCATCCAGATACCGGCGTTCCTCTGCCGGCAGACGGATCTGCTGCTCGCCGCTGCCAGGAGCGGCCGCACGGTCAACGTGAAGAAGGGCCAGTTCCTCTCTCCCCAGGAAATGCAGTTTGTCACCGGAAAATTGCGCGACGGTGGCGCGACGGAGATCTGGCAGACCGAGCGCGGCACGACCTTTGGTTATCAAAATCTGGTCGTGGACATGCGCTCGTTCTCGATCATGCGGGCGAACGGAGCCCCCACGGTTTTCGACGCCACGCACAGCGTGCAGCTACCTGGCGCGGCGGGCGGCAAGAGTGGCGGACAACGCGAATTTGTCCCACCGCTGGCACAGGCTGCACTCGCGGCAGGGGCCGATGGACTTTTTCTTGAGACGCATCCCAACCCGGCGGAAGCGATCAGCGATGGCCCCAACATGGTGCCGCTCGCGGAGCTCTCCGCATTGCTCACCCGTTGCCTCGCCATCTGGCGCGCGGCACGCGCCTAGGCCACGTCCACCCCGCTGTTCCGACTTGGCGTTGACCGCACCCGTTTCGGTACACACAAACACCCATTCAATTACCCGTAGCATGGAATCGTTTCTGATCGACGTCCCGGTGCCCTCCATGGGCGCGACCGTTAATGAACTCACCGTGATCGATATCAAGGTGACGGCTGGCACGACGGTGGCGAAAGGGGCGAAACTGGCCGAACTCGAGAGCGACAAATCCGTCTTCGAATTCGAGGCGCCCTGCGCCGGCCGCGTGATCGAATGGAAATGCCGCGCCGGCGACATCGTGCCAAGCGGCACCGCGCTGTTGCGCATGGAGACGACCGATGTGAGCCAGCGCCATCTGCTCGCGGCGGCTTCGGCTGCCACGGCCACTTCCTCGCCGATGCCCGCCCCTGCCGCGGCCCCCGCCGCACCCGTTGGCCTGCAGTGGACGCCCCGGGCCACGAAGCTTGCTCAAGAGGCCGGCCTCGACCCTGCGAAAATCACGGACATTGGGGCCACGGGCCCCGGTGGTCGTGTCTCGGGTGACGATGTAGCTCGTTATCTTGAGCAACACAAAACGGTGCCTGCCCCCGCTGCGATTGCGGCCCCTGCCGCTCCTGTAGTCGCGCCCGCGGGCGACGACACTGTGTGCATCGCCGGCGTTGGCTTTGCCGTGCCGAAAAACGTGATGTCCACGGGCGAGATTCTGAAAAACTTTCCCGACCGCACCGAGGAGGAGATTTTCAAGCTCACCGGCATCCGTGAGCGCCGGTACGCCGGAGAAAACGAGTCGGCGACCGATCTCGCAGTCGTGGCCGTGCAACACGCGCTCAAGCAGGCCGGCATCACCGCCGACTCGCTGGATGGCGTGATCATGGCTACCCTGATCCCCGACCAGCCAGTGCCCTCGATGGCGAGCCGTCTGGCCCGTCAGATCGGGGCCCCGCATGCGCTCGCCTTCGATCTCAACGCGGCTTGCGCAGGCTGGCTCTATGCTCTCGAAGTGGGGCGCGCCTTCATCCGCGGGGGCACCGGGAAACGGATACTCGTTGTCACGGCCGAACTGCTTTCGCGCATCACCAACCCCAAGGACAAGGAGACGGCATTCTTGTTTGGCGACGGGTCTGGCGCTGCGGTCCTGACGAGCGATGCCGGCGGGCACCGCCTGCACCGCATGTCGCTCTCGGGTGATGCCAATGCCTACGATGCGATCCAGCGCACAGGCGGCGGGGCCCTGCGTCCGGTGCCTCATCCGTCCGGTTCCGACCGCGACCACTTTTATCTTCAGATGGACGGCGGTGCCGTCTTCAAGGCCGCGGTCAAGGCTTTTGCCGACAAGATCGAGGTCACGATGAAGCAGCACGGTTTGACCCCCGACCAGGTCGGCTGGGTGGTTCCGCATCAGGCCAACGAGCGCATTTTGAAGGCCGTGAGCAAGCGCGTCGGCATCCCATACGAGAAGTTCGTCATGACGATTTCCAAGTATGGTAACACCAGCGCGGCCTCTGTTTCGATGGCACTGGGCTGGGCGGCGGAAGAGGGGATTTTCCATCCGGGTGATCGCATCATCTTCTGCAGCGTAGGAGCCGGGCTGACGTTTGCGGGCGGCTTGCTCGTCTGGTAGGCCCCCGCATTGGGCTAACGGGGCGTAATTTCACAGCTTACTTGCAGAAGGAGGCTGGCGTGTGGCGCCGTGCGCGGCACACTCGGGGTTGAACCACGCCCCATCCGATGCAGCCTCCGGAAGAGTTACCCGCCTCGCCACGATTCACCGCCCATGCCGTCTCCTGCTTCGAGCGTGCGGGCAAAAAAATCTTTCGCGGAGCGACTGCCGCTTCGGCGGTCAGCGAAGCCGATGCCCGGGAGCAGGCCCGGCAGGTCGCGCACCGCCGGTGCGAGCTTGCAGCCGATGGGCAACCCATCCGGCACATGTTGGACCGCTATCCGTACCCGGAACGCACGGTGGTGGAGCCCGTCGTGCAGCGCCTGCCTGCAGCCGACGATGCCGGGCGCGAGCTCGCCCGACTGACGCGCAATGCCTACGGAGCCACGGTCCTCAACGCCTATAATGTCATGTTCGTGGACGTCGATACGACGGACGACACGAGTAACACCGTGGACGAGGTGATCGTGGAAAAGCGGCAGGCGGTCGAGGCTCTCGGTCGTGTGTGCGCGGCGCGCAGCGACCTGCATTTCCGAGTTTATGCCACCAAGGCCGGGTTGCGGTATCTTTGCACGAGCCGGCTGTTCGACCCCACGGCGGCGGAGACGCAGGAACTGATGGAGCTGCTGCTTTCAGACAAACGCTATCGGGTGCTTTGCCGGGTGCAGAAGTGTTTTCGTGCGCGCCTGACGCCCAAACCGTGGCGTTGCGAAGCGTCGGCGGCCGCTGCGCCGTCCGGCGTGATGGGGGCTCTCAAGGCGCTGTTCCAAGCGAGAACGCCTGGCCTTGCAGCCGCGCCTGCGTCGGAATTTGTCGCCTGTCGTTTTATGGAGGAGGTCGGGCGCTCACCCGTGCGGCATCCAGACGCGCAGGCCGTCTTTAAATTGCACGATTCGTTGAGCGGCGCGTTTTCCAACAAGCCACTGGCGTGATGCGGCGCTGCGACGCATCGTGCGTCGTTAGGTGAGAGCAATGCGCTTGCTCAGGCTTTGCCCGTCCGGCTAATGACGGTGACAGATGCGCCCCTCCTCCATTTGGAAAAGCCTGGCTATTGCCCTTTGGATTGCCGCGTTGTTTTCGGCCTACCTGATCCGCCAGCCAGAGCCGTCCTCGGGCGTGCTGCGGGTTGTCATGGCCGCAGAGGCGGGACATGCCTTTCAGGTGTATTTCGATACGGGAGACGGGTACAGTGAGTCCGCGTCGGTGCGGTTGCCCCTCGTCCGTACCGATGGGGTGCCTGCCGAGTATGCCGTGCCTCTGCCGGCTGCGCGGCTCAAGGCGTTGCGTTTGGATCCGGTCGATGCGGCGGGTACGGTGAGGCTGGATCGTGTGGTCGTGCAGGATCGTAGAGGACGCGTCCTGCGCGAGCCGGTGCCCGGGGCATTGCAACCGGTTAATCAGATTGCCTCGATCGAGCGCATGGCGGAAGGCGGCTGGCGTTTCTCCACGGTAGGGGCGGGCGACGATCCGTCCATTCAGTGGGAGCTGACGCCGCCCATGGACCTAACTGTTTCTGAGTGGGGCTGGGTTTCTCCACTTGGGGCGGCGCTCGGTGGAATTTGGGTCGGGGTACTTGGCCTATGGTGGCTGGGACGGGGACGGTGGGTGCGGTCGGTGCTCGGTTGGCTCGATGCAAATTGGTGGGTGCCGAACGTGATATTGGCAGTGATGGCGTGGTCGGTGCTTTTTGATGCCCCGCTGCCTCCCATCGCGGAGCTCGATTCGTCGTGGCAGCAGGTGATGGGCCTGGCGGCGGTGAAACACTGGGCGTTTGGACGCGAGGTCGTGTTCACAGGTGGCCCTCTGTCATTTCTCAATCTGCCCTATGCCATCCCCGAGACGGTGATGGTGCGGTTGGTGTGGGACTCAGCCGGGAAGCTGGCCCTATGCGGGCTGATGTTGTGGATGATCTCGGGCCTTTCGCTTTGGCGGCGCATGGCGGTTGTGTGGATCATTATCGGGTTTGGGCGGATGTTCAGCGATGGGGTCTATCTGTTCATGGTGGTCGCGTATGTCGTGGGGGGGCTCATCCGGCCGGCTGCTTGGCCCAAGACTGCGTGCGCGCTGGCCGGCGTGGTGTTCTTCGGGTTGGTGAAGTTTACGTTCCTGATCGTGGGGGCGGTGGGCGTGGCGATTGCGGTGGGTGCGGCTATGGCACGCGGCGAGCGGCGCCGCGCGGTCGGTCTTTCTGCTGCATTCTTGGCTGGCTATGCCGTCATCTGGATGGCGGTGGGGCAGTCTCTGGCGGACCTGCCGGCCTATGTGGCGAATAGTCTCGTGGTGAGCGGCGGGTATCCTTGGGCGATGTCGCTGGAAGAGCCCCGCAGTGTCTTTTTTTGCGCGATTGCGGTCCTGGGTTTGCTCGGTTGCGGACTCGTCTGGGGACTGCGCCAGCTGGCGTGGCGGGCGTACCTCACGGAGTGGGCGGTCGCGCTTTTCGCGGGTGCGGCGTTGGTGCTTTCCTGGAAACATGGATTCACACGGGCCGCGGGGCATGTGCTTGGGTTCTTTTGGTTTTCCGCGCTTCTAGGGTGTGTACTGCCGAGTTGGCTTGGCGCGTCGCGTCGGCCGTTCCGCTTTGAGATCGTAGTGCCAGTCGCTCTGCTTGGCGCATGGCTTGCATTCCCGGATGTGATGTGGAGCACGCCGCATAATACGTGGGGGCGGATGCGCTCCTGCTGGAGGACGCTGCAGGCCCCGGGGGCGTTTCTGAGTGGTTGGCACGAGAGAACCGCTCGTGAGGTCAAGGCTGCCGCCTTGCCTGCCGTCCAGTCGGAGGTCGGGGCCGCACCGATAGACAGTTTTAATTTTGATCAAGGTAGCCTGTTACTGAACGGGCTAAACTATTGCCCGCGTCCGACGATTCAGGCGTACACGGCCTATCTGCCATCCTTGCAGGAGTTGAGTCTCGACTGGTTGCGCTCCACAAAAGGCGCGGATTTTATCCTCTGGCGTACATCGAGCGTGGATGGGCGTTTCGCACCGCAGGACGAAGCGTTGTTGTGGGCGTTGTTGCCGGAGCTGTTCGAATGCAGGCTGGAAGAACGTGGGTTTGCTCTGCTCAAGCGGCGTCCAGTGCCACGGGTGGTGACCGGCGAACGTCGCGAGGTGGTGCAACGCCGTGCAGCGCTGGGCGAGACGATCCCGGTCGATGCATCCGGGCGGCTCTGGCTTCAAATCGCGGCGAGTCCTTCGTGGCTGGGGCGGTTGCGCGCGCTGCTCTACAAGCCGGCGCAGCTGGAGCTGGTCATCGCGGATTCGTGCGGGCGTGAGTTGCGCCATCGTCTCCTGCCCAAGGTGGCCGAATCGGGATTTTTGATCAGCCCGGTAGTCGAAACTCAGGCCGATTTCCTTGCATACATGAGGGGCGAGGGTGGGGCTGAGGTGCGCAGTGTGCGTGTCGAGGCCCCATCAGGGCATGCGAAATTTTGGGGTGGTGTGGACGCCCGGGTGTGGCGTTTGCCGGCAGAGGCAACTGGCCGTTGAGTGCGCAAACCGACGGTGTTTTTCGAGGAAACTGTGTTGGCCCAAAAAAGCCGTTGACGGCGGGGGACCGGTTTGACCTAGTGACCGTCTTTCGCCGCAAACCTTTCCGTTCTGACATGTCCATCGAGATCAAAATCCGTAAAAACGAGCCCATCGATCGCGCGATCCGTCGCATGAAGAAGAAGCTCGATCGCGAGAACATCATCAAGGGTGTTCGCGCCAAGCGCTACTACGAGAAGCCCTGCGAGAAGCGTCGTCGCAAGGAGAAGGTCCAGGCCTTCACCGCCATGCTCCGCCGCCGCCACGCGGACTGAGCCTACCTCGTCTGCATTGATTTTCCCCGCCGCGCCCGGCCCTGTCCGAGCGCGGCATTTTTGTTGTCCCATGCCGGCCCTGCTGGCTTTTTGAAGGGTCTGTGACTCCGACTCTTTCACTTTCCACATGCTGGTGCTCGCATCGTCATGACGATGGTTACGCCATGTTGCAGGAAATGGCGTGTTTGGGTTTCTCTCATGTCGAGTTGAGCCATGGGGTGCGGTTGACCTTGGCGCCTGGGGTGCTGAGGGCGGTCGAGGCAGGGGTGGCGCGGATCAGTTCCTGCCACAATTTCTGTCCTTTACCACCAGGCGTGGTCCATGCAGCGCCCAACTTGTTTGAACCCTCCGCCGTCGGGCATCGTGAGCGGCTCCAGTGGGTGCGGCAGACAAAACGCTCGATCGATTTTGCGGCGCAAGTCGGCGCCCGGGTCCTGGTCTGCCATCTCGGGCATGTGGACTTTTTCTGGTTTAGCCCGCTGAGCAATGTCCGGCGCTACTTGCGGGACCATCCACGCGCGCGCCTTGTGGACGATCCGGCCTGGGCGGTCGTGCGCGAGCGGGCGTTGGTGCGGCTGCGTGCGCGGCGTGCCCGCCACTGGCCGCACGTGCTTGATTGCATCCGCGAGGTCCTTGGTTACGCGGTGGAAAAGGGAATCACGCTTGGTTTCGAGAATCGCGAGGCACTCGATGAGCTGCCGCTGGACGAGGATTTTGCGGAGTTGTTTGCCTCGTTGCCGACGGGCGCCCCGGTGGGCTACTGGCACGACGCGGGACATGCCGCGATCAAGGAGTCGTTGGGCATACTTGATCACGAGGCACATCTGGCTCGCAATGCGGAGCATCTGGTCGGCTGGCATCTGCACGATGTGGATGCGGAGCGGCGCGACCATCGGCCAATCGGCGCGGGACTCACGGATTTCAGAAAGCTTAGTCGTTTCTGGAAGCCGGAGCACGCGTTGGTGCTCGAGTTGTCGCCGGGAGTTCCGGTCGAGTCGGTGATTGCGTCGCGCGAGCGCATCGCGGCCTGCCTGCCTGTTTGATGCGCCTGTCCAGTTGCGCCGGCATGCCGGACTGCTACTCTCAAGGCCTACCTTTATGAAACAATTCATCCGTTCGTTACTCAGTGCCGCCGCCTTTGCGGCCATCGTCACGTGTGGCCAGGCCGCAGAATCCGAGCCTCAAAATACGGCGCCAGACACGCCGGTGGCGCAGACTGCGGATACCGAGCTGGGGGCGCTGGTGCAGAAGATTCAGGCGAAGCTCCAGGCGGGCGAAGCCTCCGAGACCCTGCTGGCCGATGAGATCAAGGGCTTCGACGAGATCCTGGCCAGGCATGCTGGCGAGAAGACGGATGCAGTGGCAGAGGTACTTGTGGCGAAGGCGATGTTGTACGTGCAGGTTTTGGAGGACTTGGACAAGGCGCTGGTCGCTCTTAAACAACTCGCGGCAGATTTTCCGGAGACGAAGTGGGGTAAGGAGGCGCCTCGCTCGATCATCGAAGTCGAGGAGATGAACGCCAAGTTGAAGATGTCTGCGGCTCTACGGCCGGGCGTGGAGTTTCCCGATTTTTCCGTCACCGACACGGATGGAAATCCCCTGTCGCTGGCACGCTTCAAGGGGAAGTTGATACTCGTCGATTTTTGGGCGACTTGGTGCGGCCCTTGCGTGGCGGAGATGCCCAATGTCGTCGCGGCCTACCAAAAATATCACGAGCTCGGGTTTGAGGTGATCGGCGTCAGTCTCGACAAGGACGAGGACGCTCTGAAGCGCTTCGTGAAGGAGAATAAAATGATCTGGCCTCAGTTCTTTGACGGGCAGGGCTGGCGCAATGCGCTCGCGACGAAGTATGGCATCCAGAGCATCCCGGCGACTTTCCTCATCGATGGGGATGGCAAGATCGTCGCAAAAGATCTGCGCGGCAGGGCACTGGAAGCTGAACTGGCCCGCCGGTTGGAGAAAAAATAAGTCGTGGCCACCTCTCGCGTCGTGAGGCCGTATGCTTCATGGCGCGGCGCTGCGGGCTCAGGTCGCGCGTGTGTTCCCCTTGGCCAGCAGTTCCTGGACCCAGCGCCGGTGAGGGCCGGAGAGTGTGATGTTTTCCAACTCGGCCAGCGGCACCCAGACCAGCCCGTCGGCCAGGTCGCCTCGTGGCGACGGTGCCGGGTAAATGGTCTCGGTGATTTGAAATCGCGTGATGCTGCGCCGCTTCTGCGCGAGCGGTGCGACGCCGGTGAAGTGTGCCGGGGCCAGCCCGAGATGTTCGGCGGCGGGCAACTCGTGGAGATGCGCGAGCCGGCGTGCCTGCGCGGTGGCGCGGTGAAGCAGCAGTCGGCCGGCGTGCACGCACCACACGCGAGTGACCTCGCGGCGCTCGATGCGTTTCGCGGCGAGGCGTGGCAGCGATTCCGGCGAGCCGGCATTCTGGCCTGCACAGAGTGTGCGGACGGGGCAGCGATCGCACGCCGGGTTGGCCTTGGTGCAGATGGTCGCGCCGAGCTCCATCATGGCCTGATTGTGGTCGCCCGGTTCCTTCGGGTTGAGCAGCGCCTGGGCGAGCGGCGTGAACACCTTGGCGGCGCTGGAGCTGTCGCGAAACTCCGTGGCGTCGTCCGTGAGGCGGGCGAGGATGCGCACGACGTTGCCATCCACACAGGCGGCCTGTGCGCCAAACGAGATGCTCGTGATGGCGGCGGCGGTGTAGGGGCCGATGCCGGGCAACTCGCGCCAGGCGTCGGGCGTTTTTGGCGGCGAGGGCATGGCGACGACCGCGCGGGCGAGCTTGTGGAGATTGCGGGCGCGCGAGTAGTAGCCGAGGCCCTCCCATAGCTTCAGCACCTGTTCCTCGGAGGCCGCGGCGAGGGTGGCGAAATCGGGCAGCTCGTCGAGCCAGCGGGCAAAGTAGGGGAGCGCCGTCTTGATCTGCGTCTGCTGCAGCATGAGCTCGCTGACGACGGTTTTGTAGAGCGAGGGCGCTTCGCGCCAGGGCAGCGTGCGCCGGTTGGCCCGATACCACGCCAGCAGGCTGCTTCGGAATGTTTCGGCTCGGGCCTGCAAACTGTCGGCGGTGGAGGGCATGCCGCGACAAAAGGCGATGCTCGCCAAAACAGAATCTTTTTTGTGCTGTAGGGCGTATGGCAAAGAAGCCCGCCGAAGCGGACGAGACTCCGAAGAAACTCTCCACCTATACCATCAAGCTCAATGACGCGCAGATGGAGACGCTGCATGGCATCCTGCGGTCGCGCGGCTGGCCGACGGCGGAGGTCGCCTACACGCGTTTTGCGTTCAAGGGGCCGTCCTGCAACGTGACGGCCTACACGAGCGGCAAGGTCGTGATCGCCGGCAAGGGCACCGAGGAGTTTGTGCTCCACACGCTGGAGGCAGAGGTCACGCAGGCGCCGAAGCTCGGTTACGATGAGGTGTTGCATCCCGACTGGTTCGAGCCGCACGCAGGGCTCGACGAGAGCGGCAAGGGCGATTTCTTCGGCCCGGTGATCGCGGCAACGGTGATCGCGGATCGCGCGGCCATCGAGGGCTGGATAAAGGCCGGCGTGCGCGACTCAAAGAAAATCACCGATTCGCAGATCGTGAAGCTCGACGAGATGATCCGGAACACGCCGGGCGTCACCGTGAAGACCGCCTTTTGTGGCATGCCCAAATACAACGAGCTGATGGGCAAGCCGCACGCCAATCTCAACCGTCTGCTCGCCTGGCTGCACGCCACGGCGCTCTCACAATCGCTGGCGGCGCACTGGGTGCCGTGGGGCCTGCTCGACCAGTTCACCGAGCAGCCGCTCACACAGCGGGAGCTCGCGAAGAAGGGCGTGGCAAATTTCGAGCTGCGGATGCGCACTCACGCGGAAGAAGACCCGGTCGTCGCCGCGGCATCCGTCGTGGCCCGCGCGGAGTACGTGCGCCAGATGCACGCGTTGTCGCTGCGTTTCGGCGCCAAACTCCAGAAGGGATGCAGTGCGCAGGTGAAGGAGCAGGCGGCGGGCATCATGCAGAAATTTGGCGCGCGGGCGCTGGGCGATTTCGCAAAACTTCATTTCCGCACCGCCTACGAGGTGGTGTCGGCGGAGGGGAAACTCGACGAGCTGCCACTGCCCGAGCCGAAGGCGCGTTTCGGTTTCGGCCAGGAGTGAACGACCTCTGCGCATGCCTCCGGTCCGCAGACAACTTCGCGGTTTCGATCTGAAACAGATTCAGGGCTACGAGTGCCTGCTCGGCGTCGATGAGGCCGGGCGCGGCGCGCTCGCCGGTCCCGTCGTCGCTGGAGCCGTCTTGGTCACCCCGAAGTTTCTCGAAGGCCGCTGGGCGATGACGCGTGCCGGGCGCGTGAACGACTCGAAACAGCTCACGCCTGCGGAGCGCGACGAGCTTTGGTTCGAGTTTGAAACGCTCGCGGGCCAGGGCGAGATCCACGCTCAGTTTGGCGTGGGTACGGTCGAGGAGATCGAGACGCACAACATCCTAGGCGCCACGAAACTCGCCATGCGGCGCGCGCTGGAGGCGATCTATCCGCCGAGCGCCTTCGAGCGCCGCGTCGAGCCCGATCTTTTCGCCTCGCCCGAGGAGCGCGCGCAGTTTCAAGCGACGGTCAACGGGCGTATCCTGATCGACGGTCTCGCGCTCAAGCATTTTCCCTATCCGCACAGTGGCGTGGTCAAGGGCGACGCGCGGTCGCTGTGCATTGCGATGGCGTCGATCATCGCCAAGGTGACGCGCGATCGGATGATGGACGATCTCGACCGACAGTACCCCGGCTATGGTTTTGCCCAGCACAAGGGCTATGGCACCGAGGTGCATCGCGAGGCGGTCCTCCGGCTGGGGCGTTGTCCGGAGCACCGGGAGATGTTTTTGAGGAAGCTGCTCGCGCAGCGCACCGATCCCTCTCAAATGGACTTTCTCGACGAATAAGCGCCATGCCTCCCAAACGACACCCCACGTTGGACCGCGTGCTCGGCCGGCTCGACACGCTCGACTCCGTCAACCTCGCCAACCTCGTACAGCGGCTCGCACGGGAACGCGGGCTTTTCGAAGATATTTTCAACGCTTTGCAGGAGGGCGTGCTCGTGATCACGGCCGATGGCGAGATCGAGTATGCCAACGCCGCGGCGCACCGGCTCATCGGCCTGGGCGACGGCACGCTCGCCGGGGAGACGCTCTGGCGGCTCGTGCCGGGGCTGCGTCCCTCGCTGGGAGATGTCGATGACGATGCGGCGATGCCCGTCGTGGCGCGCGAGTTTGCACTGACCTACCCGGAGCCGCGCGTGGTGCGGTTGTACATGGTGCCGTTTCGCAGCGATGGGCGCGTGGCATCGCGGCGATTTGCCGTGATCCTCAATGACATCACGCGCGACAAGGCCACGACGGAGGAGCTGCTCGAGAACGAGCGCACATCGTCGATTCTCATGCTGGCGGGCAGCGTGGCGCACGAGCTCGGCAATCCGCTCAACTCGCTGACGATTCACCTCCAGTTGATCGAGCGGCGCCTGAAAAAACAGAAGTCGACCCGCGAAACCGAGAGCCTGACGGACTCGATTTCGATCTGCCGCGAGGAGGTGAAGCGGCTGGATGGGATCATCAGCAATTTCCTCAATGCGATACGCCCACAGCCGCCGGATCTGGCCGAGATGCGTGTGGTCGAGGTGCTCTCGGAGGTGCTGCACTTCCAGCAGCGCGAATTGACGGATCGGGGCATCACCGTGGAAGCAGAGACGTCCGACGATCTGCCCCCGATCATGGGCGACCGCAACCAGCTCAAACAGGTCTTTTTCAACATCACGAAAAACGCCATGGAGGCGATGGAGCCCGGCGGGCATCTGCGGATCAAGACGCGGGCCGACGACGACAGCGTGTTCCTGCTCTTTGGCGACACGGGCAGCGGCATCAAGCAGGAGGATTTGATGAAGCTCTTCCAGCCCTACCACACGACCAAGCCGGGTGGCACGGGGCTGGGCCTGATGATCGCGCAGCGGATCATGCGGGAGCACGGCGGGCAGATCGGCGTGGAGAGCAAGGAGGGCGTCGGCACGCTGATCACGCTGCAATTTCCCAGAAAGGATCGGCGTGTGCGCATGCTGAAGGGCTGAGCCGATGAGAACCCAATCGGTCTTTGCGGTCCTGGTGTCGTGTGCATGGCTGGCCGGTTGCGCCCAGATCCCGGCGACGCGTGAGCCCGTGAATCTTTCCACGGCCAAGGCGGCCGTGGTGCGGTATCACGATTCAGGCGAGTACGCGCGCGAGCTGGCGGAGGTGGCGTCGCGGGCGACGCGCTGGATCGAGCAGCGTGCGGCGGCGCGGCGAGCCGGCGAACGGCTTGCGGTGGTTTTCGACATCGATGAGACGGTTTTGTCGAACTACGGGCACATGCACGGAGAGGACTTCGGCTATAAACCGGAGGTGTGGGCCGCGTGGGTGGCCAGGGCCGAGGCGCCGGCGATCGAGCCGGTGCGTGAGGTATTTCGGACGGCGCGGCGGTTGGGCGTGGCCGTGGTGTTTATCACGGGCCGTCGGGATCCGCGCGACCGTGCTGGCACGGAGCTCAATCTGGCGCGCGAGGGGATGGGCGATTACGAGCGTTTGATGATGACGCCGCAGGACGGACGGTCGTTGAGCGCTGCGGCGCGCAAGGTCGAGATGCGGCGGGCGCTGGCGACGGACGGGTTCACGATCATCGCGAATCTCGGCGACCAGCAGAGCGATCTCGCGGGAGGTTTTGCAGAGCGCGGGTTTAAACTGCCGGGGCCGTTTTATCGGATCGATTGAGTGGCGCGAGAGGCGCGCGCCGGGGCACAAAAAAGCCGCACGCTTGCGGCGTGCGGCTTGGGGAATGTGAGGTCGCGGCTTATTTGCCGTTCTTGGCCTTGGCCTCCGGTTTCGCGGCGGGCTTGGCCTCGGTCTTTGCGTCCGCGGCTTTGGGCTCGGCGGCTGGCTTGGTCGGCGTGGTGGCGAGGGTCGTCGCCGGGGCGGCGGAGTTGGCCGAGACGGTGGCGTGCGGTTGTTGCGACTGGATGGTGTTCAGATCGTTTTCGATGCGCGTCATCTTGGTGACGAGCTGCTCTTCGATCTTCTTGCGGTCCGAGCCGCTGACGAGGCTGAGCTTGGAGGCATCGCGCACGACATTGGCGGGCAGGAGGAGGAGGCGGGTCAGTACGCCCTGATCCTTGAAGGTGCTCAGGTAGAGCGCGGTGGCCTCATGGGAGAGGGCGAGGGACTCGCGGGCGAGGGCCTGTGAGGCGATCAGGTTGTTGTTGAGCTGTTGATTCTTGGCGAGCTCCGCGGTGAGCACGGTGCCGACCTGATCGGAGATGCGCTGGGAGTATTTGGTGATCTCTTCGCGGGTGAGATTCTGATCCTTCGACATCTCGGAGAGGATGGGGTTGATCTTCTCGGCGAGGCGGCCGGAGACCTTGTCGATCTGCTCGTTTTGGAGCTTCTCGGCTTCCTCGGGGGTCTTGGGCAGCGGCATGTTGGGCTGCATGCGGTTGGCGATGGCCTCGGCGAGTTTCTCGACCTTGTCGGCGTTGGCCTTGGCGAGTTCTTCGTCGGTCATGAAGACGTCGGCCGAGCGCTTTTGGATGGCGTCTTTGAGGAGCTTGTTGACGGCATCGATCTGGCGGCGGGTGTCTTCGGCGGAGGCCTTGAGCTGGGCGTCAAACTCGGCGCGTTGGGCGGAGAGCTCGGCCTGCTGGCTTTTTTCCATGGCACTGACGGTGCGGAAATGGATGAAGAGCGCGGCGACGACAATAAGCCCGGCGGTCACGAGGATGACAGGCATTTGATCACTGATCTGTTTTTTCCACATAGTGTAAAAAGTTGGGTAGTTTAGGAGTGAATGGTTCGTTTTGGAGGGGTGGTCAAAATCAATGCCGTGTTTGTGGGGCTTTTACGATTGTTTTCCTGAGAGGCGTTTGCAGGGTGGCGGCATGAGTCTGAACCGGAACGAGCAGATGTTGTGCGACTACGTCGTGGCGAATGCAGACGAGAGACATTTCTGGGAGGAAAAGGTTCGTGCTCGTGCAAAAGAATCGCAGGACCGGCATGCGGTGGCGGCGTCTTTGGCGGAGGAGTTGTGGCGCTATTTCGAGGAGAGGAGCGGGGTGGTGGAGCCGTTTCGGGGGCAGGCGCTCCGGGATGGACTGTCCCGAACGAGCATGCGAAATCTGGCCGATCTGTGGTTGCGACAATGGGCTCCGATAAAGACCAAGGCGGCGCGGACTCCGACGTACGACGGATATTGAGCGCCGCTGTGCCACGCTCCCGGGGTTTCCCCGTAGGGCGCGGCCCCTACCGCCTTCGCACTAAAGGCAGGCAGCGCGCATCCGATATTTTAGGCAGGAACTTTCTTTTAGAGCCACCGTCTTAACCGACGGTTCAAGACTCCCGCCTAGCGGGAATTTTGGGGTAATAAAAGAAAGCCAGTGGCGGGCCGCTTAGGGGTAGGCGGCCCGCCTTCTTTTTTGTCCGCGGGTGGCGTCCCTCACGGACGGTTCAGCACGGCATCGGCGGCGAGGATGAGGAGGAGGTGATCCGTGGTGCCACCGCCGAGCACGTACTCGGTTTGTTGCCAGAGATAGGGCCACTCGAGGAGCTCGGGGAAATCCGGCTGGATGAGCGCAGTGCCCGAGACGCTGCCGCCGGGCAGGTATGAGCGATCCGCGCGGTTAAACCCATACGCTTCGGTCACGGAGCGCGCGCCGACGCCGGAGATGAACGAGGCGGTGTTGCTGCCGGGGTGGCAACCGAGGATGAAATTGAGCGCGTGCAACAGGTAGTCGCGCGGAAAGATTTCCGGAAAGGCGGTGTGGAGGTAGTACTGTTGCACGCCAAAATTCTGGATCTGCCAGCCCGCGCCCCAGATGGCGGGTTCGTAGGGCACGCCATAGGGCGTCTGGCGTGCGATTCCATCGAGCTCGGTCCGGTAAACGCGGACGGCTTCGGTGATCGCCTGCGTGAAGGCGGCGTCGCCGATGAGCGGCAGCGCCCGGCCGATCATCCAGCCGAGGCGGGGCGTGTGTTTACCGGCTTTTTCTCCGCGGATGTTGGCGCACAGTGCGTCGCGCTGGCCGATGAGAAACTCGGCGTAGCGGCGATCTCGTGTGGTGAGCAGCAGCTCGACGGCCAGCGGCACGCGTGGGCTGGGCATGTGGGCGAACCAGGGCGCGACGGGGACTTTCTTTTCATCGGTGTGGCTCCAGATTTCCTCGGCGATGCGCAGGCAGTCTTCGGCGAGGGGATCGTTGTACCCCCGCAGCACGCGTGCCGACGCTGCCAGACCGGAGGCGGCGTGAAACTCCCGCCATGGGTTTTCCTCGGTAAACACCCAGCGGTCGTCGGCCGATCCGGTCACGCCCGCGCCGATCGGTGGTGGATTGGCCGCAGCGGTCTTCGGGTCGAAGATCGCGTTGTCGGTCTGCATGCTGAACTCGCCGAGGTGCGTGTACTGGCGCTTCGTCGGCACGATGATGCCGCGATAGAATCGGCCCATTGCTTTGTAGCCGCCGACGACCGAAAGCGCACCGTGCTCGATCTGCTGGAGCACGTCCGGTTTGCCGTCGGGGCGCTGGATTTCGACGACGCGGTGCTCCTGATCGATGGTGGTGTTGTCGTACGTCACGCCGAAGGTTTCGTAGGCGAGGGCGAGCCCGTGCATCGTCTCGGTCTGCGATTCGATGCGCAGGTCGTCGTCGCCGGCATCGTGCCAGCCCCCACGGTCGAGGCCGGGAACGTGTTCGCCCGGTTGGAATTTGCAGAGTGTCGACGGACCTTGGGTGTAGCCGTCGAAGAGGATCAGATCGGTCGGCGCCATGCGCGCGTCGTCGAGATGACACGCGCCGTGCCAGACCCGGTAGCGCTCGTTGATGCGCATGTGGCACATCTGGATTGGCAGGAAGTATTCAAGCGTCGGTTGCCAGATGCCGTTGCGGTACACGTCGGTGCCGATCTTGAAGGGGGACGATTGGGCGTCGCCGTAGCGCACGAGGTACATGCCGGGGTGCGTGACTGCCGTGAAATCGAGCCGCAGGTACTGGTAGCGCAGGAAACGGCCCCATTCGGCCGGCGTGGCTTCGAGGACGGTTTCGAGGGCGCCGTTTTCGGCGATGCGCGAGACGACGACCGGGTGGCGCTGCGTGTCGTGCGCATCGAGCTCGATCACGGCCCATTTTTGCTGGGCGGGATGGTAGCCGACTTGGGAAACTTGGACAACCGGCGGGGACTGCCAGCCCGGGATCGCGTGGGGCGTGACGAGCCAGTTGACCGCACCCTTCGTGGCGCCGGCGGCGACGAGCGAGCGGACGACAAACCAGCCGTTGTTGTGCTGGCCGCGGCCATCGATCAGTTCGAGCCCGCCGCCGTTGGCGTCTTCGATCAGCAGGCGCTGGCTCTCCGATTCGGGGGCGACGACGAGGCGTTTGCCCGTCGCCATCGCGGCGGGGTGATATTCACCGGCGCCATCGAGCGCACCAGGGCCGCTGGGCTGGAGCGGGAAGACGCCCGACTGCGTTTCCGTCGCGAAGGTTTTCCCGAAGAGGATGCCTGGAAAAAGTTCGAGATTGAAGCCGACTTTGCCGATCCACTCCGCCGGCAGCGGCGCGTCGAGATCGACGACGATGCGAAACGCCGAGCCCTCGGGGCGCACGCGGACCGTGTAGCCGAATTTCAGGTCGGGGTACTCGATGGGGTTGAACCCGACGCGGTTCTTCGAGTCGTCGGGAAACTCGGCGTGCACGCGGATCTCGCCCGTGGCGCGATCGACGACGCGCGGGCCCATCTTCGGCGTGGGGGCCCACTGGCCCGGCGTGCGGTCGAAGCGGAGGTCGCCGTTGGTCGCGACGCGCAGGCCGTTTTGCAGGATGCCTACGCCGCCCTGGTGGCCTTCCGGGTAGTAGTCGTGCGCGAGCATGACGTTGAGGCCTGGCATCTCCAGATACTCTAAATCGTTGATCTGGAGTGATGAGGGCTCGGAGGCGTGGAGGGTAAGGCCCAGCATGGCGACGGAACCGCTAAACCAGGCGAGGGTGCGGGAAAACAGGGGGAGGGAAAGCACGCGCCCAACATGGCCGTTCGTGGGGAGCGCGCAACGACGCGGCCTCCGTCTCATTTGACCGGAGGATAGGCCTCGCGCCAGCAGGGCGGCGGCCTCTCGGGAGGGGGCGGTTGCCACGTAGTTTTCCACCGGGGGAATTTAGGCTTGCGGCGGAGAGCGGGCTCGGGCGACGCTCGACCCTTCGCGGCTGTTCATCGGTCCCACTCGTGTTTGCCGCACACTCCCGCGAGTGGGTGACAGTGAGTTCAACAACCAACCTCGCGACCGCAAGGTCGCCGCGGTGGCCCGACGCTCTGGAGTAAGTGCCGGTCTGCTGCACCCATACGTTATGAGTTCTGTGATGCAAGAACTGCTCGCGCAGTCGTCCTTCGATAAACTGAAGCAGGGCACCATCGTTGCCGGCCAGATTACCGAAATCCGCCAAAACGAAGTTGTCGTCGATATCGGCGGCAAAGCCGAGGCCGTCGTTCCGGCCAATGAGTTCATGGATGTCGGCGAACTCCAAATCGGCCAACAGATCGAAGTGCTGATCGAGAAGCTCGAAGACAAGAACGGCAATCCCGTCGTCTCCTTCGACAAAGCCGAGCAAAAGAAGAACTGGGATAACATCCTCACCAAGTTCCCCGAAGGCTCCATCGCCACCGGCCGCGTCAAGGCCAAGGTCAAGGGCGGTCTCATCGTCAACATCGGCGTGGACTCCTTCCTCCCGGCTTCGCACATCGACGTGCAGCCCCCGAAGAACCTCGATCAGTACGTGGGCCAGACCTACGACTTCAAGGTCCTCAAGATCAATCTCGACCGCCAAAACGTCGTCCTCTCCCGCCGCGAGCTCATCGAAGAGCAGCGCGCCAACAAGCGTCGCGCCCTCCTCGACTCCATCCAGCCCGGCCAGGTCCGCAAGGGTGTCGTCAAGAACATCACCGACTTCGGTGCGTTCATCGACCTCGACGGCATGGACGGCCTCCTCCACATCACCGACATGAGCTGGGGCCGCATCACGCACCCGAGCGAAATGCTCAAGCAGGGTGAAGAGGTCAACGTGATGATCATCGAAGTGAACCGCGAGAAAGAGCGCGTTTCCCTCGGCCTCAAGCAGACCACCAAGAACCCGTGGGATGAGATCGACCGCAAGTTCCCGGTCGGTGCCAAGGTCCACGGCAAGGTCGTCAACCTCGTCCCCTACGGCGCGTTCGTCGAAATCGAACCCGGCGTCGAAGGCCTCGTCCACATCACCGAGATGTCCTGGACCAAGCGCATCACCAAGCCCGGTGAGCTGCTCAAGGTCGGTCAGGAGCTCGATGCCGTCGTCCTCGGCATCCAGAAGGAAGAGCAGAAGATCTCCCTCGGCCTCCGCCAGCTGGAGCCGAATCCGTGGGATATGGTGCGCCACAACTACCCGATCGGCGCCCGCGTCCGCGGCAAGGTTCGCAACATGACCACCTACGGCGCCTTCATCGAACTCGAAGAAGGTATCGACGGTATGGTGCACGTCTCCGACATGTCCTGGACCCGCAAGGTCAACCACCCCTCCGAAGTCCTCAAGAAGGGCGACGAAGTGGACGCGATCGTGCTCGACGTCGATCCGTCGCAGCAGCGTATCAGCCTCGGCATGAAGCAGCTCGCTACCGATCCGTGGTCCGACATCGACGCCCACTTCCGCATCGGCGACGTCGTCACCGGCACCGTCACCAAGATCACCTCCTTCGGCGCCTTCGTGGAGCTCAAGGACGGCATCGACGGCCTCGTGCACATCTCGCAGATCAGCGAAGAGCGCGTCGAGAAGATCAAGGACGTCCTCAAGGCCGGCCAGCAGGTCACGGCCCGCGTCGTCAAGATCGACCGCGAAGAGCGCCGCCTCGGCCTCTCGATCAAGGCCGCCAACTACTCGTCGGAGCAAATCGCCGCCGAGACCGCCGCCTACGAGATGCTCAACCGTCAGAGCACCGGCAACGACATGATGAACCTCGGCGACATCCTCGACGAGGCCTCCAAGAAGGAATAAACCCCTTCGGTCGTACACCGATCACACTTCGAGCGCCCGGCCTCACCGCCGGGCGCTTTTTTGCGCCCACGCCCAGCCGGTGACTGCACGAAGTTTGTAGAGGAACGCGTGAGCGTTTCTCCGCCGGCAAATGCCGCCTCCGCTCCGTAGGGGCGTAATCTTGTTACGCCCTGGCTATGGAGGCCGGGGGATGGAACCTTCTCATGCCGACCGCGGGCTGACGCAGCCTAATCCCGCCGTTGAGGGCTCGACTCCCATGCCAGTCATCAAGCGCGGGGCAGCCGGGGTGAGACGGAGCCATCTTTCATTCTATCGTTTGGCTATCCTTTGGGGACAGGTTCTTTGTTTAGCGCACGTTCTGCTTCGCCCAGCGTGTGCATGATTTGTTCGAAGGATAAAGGCGTCCCCGTGAACATCTGGGCCATTGCCTCGTAGTCCGTTTTTAGGCTTTGGATTCGGCTTTCTGGAGGGACCAATCGGATTGTTCCCGGCGTGGCCGTGGCATAGTTTGCCCACTTGGTGGAGAAAAACCGTGTCTTGTGGGTGCGGACGCGTTCCAGGATATCGAACCGACTGCGTGCAGGGATTGCGGCCTCGAGTCGCCACAGCGCGGCGAAGTCGGCGTAGTGACGGGCATAGCGATCCTTGATCGGTTTGTCCGCAGGTCTGTGAAACTCTGCATGTAGGATCGTCGCTTTTTCCCAGAAGGTCCGTTCGAGCTCGAGGGCCACAACCTCGGTCCTGAAATCGTCGAACGCTCCGGGGGCGAGTTCTCCAACGAAGGCCTGTACTGGGTGCTTTCCAATCGGGCGTTGATCCGTAAGCGATCCGAATTCGATTTTCACCTCGCGGGCGATATAGGCAACGGCGCCACGCGGGAGCGCACCCGGGTAAGTGAAGAAGAGCGTCGGTGAATGGCTCGCTTCGTCCATTCTGTAGCTGAGCCATGTCGTATGGCCTGCCGGTTTCCCCAAGATTTCCTGGAGCTGTTTTTCCAGCGTTGGCTGCCAGGTATTTTCGACCGTGGCAGCGCAGGCCTTTTCAAGCAGGGCATTGCGTTCTTCGCGCTTGGTGCGCGAAGGGGCTTCATCCAAGTCGTTTTCGGACCAGCCCAAGGATGCAGGGGTTATGCCGAGGTCGATGTCCTCGGAGAAGCGTTCGATTGCGTGGAAAACCTTGGATAGGGAGGTTCCGCCTTTGAAAAGGCAGGTGCCGGAGAGTTGTGGGTGCTCAAAGATCCGGGCGAGGAGCCAGCATACCCAGAAATCTTTTTCCACGATGACGGGATCGATGCCTTTGAGGCTCTGGTATTGCCGGAAGAACTGTTCGCGGACCTTGGGTGTTTGTGTCGCGAAGCTACTCATGGGGTTTCCTAGGCTGCTATCGCTCGAAGGTGTGGGTGTAGCCACGCTGGAGCGTGGGCCAAGTCTGTGATCAGTTGCGCGCGATCTTCCTTGGAAAGTGTTCTTCTGAGATGGGCGATGCGCTCAGGGGTGATGTGCTCCTTCCCCAGATAGGTGAGGGCTGTGATCACGAGGCCGCTCGCGCGTCCGGCGGTGGCGGTCTTTTTGGGTGTGGTCGGGCTGAACTCTATTGTGAGCAGGCCGAGTTTGACCTTCCGGGCCCGGCCATTGGTGAGAAATACGACTTTGGCCGGGACTTGTTCAGACAGGCCAAGGAGGTTGGCTGCGTAAGCCCCAGAAGGCTGGAGCTTGGCTTTTTCACTTTTGGCTATCGCCTTGGCGATTTGCTCAATGGAGGGGGCGATTGTGCCCAAGATCGGGTTAACCTCAGGGTAGTCGTAAAGGCCTCGGGCGAGGCGACGAATTTTGCCTTGGCGGTGCAGGCGATGAAGGGCGAGATCGATTGCGCCTCTGCTTCCTACCCCGATAAAATCATTCGGTGTGAATACTGAACCCCTGCCGCGTCCATAAATTCGGCTAAGTACTGATAGCTCGATTGATTGTGGCGACGGAGGCATGTGCTCTTTGTAAGGAAAACAGGAGCGTATTTCTTACTAACTCCGATTCATTGCAAGTCTTCTTTCCGGAGGGGCATTTTGCGGGGCCTGTCCCCACATGCCCCCCCCAATGAAATCAGCGCTCTGGCCGGCGTCGCCCCCTACAACCATGACAGCGGCCAGCACCGAGGCCGACGATGCATACGCGGCGGTCGCACCCGCGTGCGTCGCGTCCTCTACATGGCCGCCGTCGTTGCCACTCGCTTTAATCCCATCCTCAAAGCCTTTTACTCACGCCTGGTCGCTGCCGGTAAACCCAAGAAACTAGCCCTCGTCGCCGTCATGCGTAAACTCATCATCCTTCTTAACCGCCTTATCAAAAATCCTCAGTTCACCCTCGCTTGAAAGACCGTTGCTGTCCCCATATGAGTCCGTAGCCGCTGCGTCTTCTATCGCTTTAATGCAGCCTCAATGGCGTCGTTTAGGTAGTCCTCCCGCGCGACCCTCGCACTAGGATGGTAAACGCAGATTAATAGGGCGCCATTTTCTAGCTCTAGTGTGGATGCCGTATTGTAGGTTTTCCATTGTGCCGTCGAAAGGTCTGCTGCAAGGAGGCTGGCTTGGGGCTCACATGTGAAGATGTGTGTCGGTTCATAGGCGGCGATTTGTTGCAAAATTAGCTCTCGATGCTGCTCGTAGGCCGTTGTTACGTCTCGATTGTTAGTTTTTGTGGATCCTGGCAGCTTACAGACATTGATCAGGGCGATTTTCTGGATGGCCGCTTGCAGGGCTTCTGATCTGTACCCGCGCGGAATGTTTTCTGCTGAATAGACGCCATTCAGTAGGCCAAAGGCTATTTCGCTGGGCCGTTTATAGGCCGGGTTCTTGAGCATTTCCCACGGCATATCTCGAAGTGCTTCTTTTATGGACCATCCTCCTCGGTTATCGCTGTCAATTGGTCCATCGTGAGACTCCTTAAGAATCCAAAGGATTCTATAGTTTGCTTTAACGTATTCGTCTATATCGATGATGCCGTCGGGCTGAGGGGCCGATTTCCCAGTTGGGTCGATATATGTTTTATTGATGGCTCTCTCGATGAGGTCTTCTTCCCTTGCGAGAAGTTCTGGGGTGAGGCTTGGTTTTTTCACGTTTCCTATCTGTTTTGTTTATATGGCATTGTCAGCTTAATTATTTCTTTGTTTTTCGGATGATTTGCCATGAGAGAAGGCCGGCGAGGGCGCCTAGTGAGCCGGCGCGTATGCGCTGGCCAGGCGACTTTGTATTATCGCAGGCGGCTCGAAGCTGGGCGTTGGCGAGGAACGATAGCACCACCACTAGTCCGGCAATAAGCAGTTTGGCTGGAGCTCTTAATGGAAAGATTCGTTTGGGGTGGCACTGTTTCAGCGTGTGATGGCTCCAGATGCAGGTGAGGATGATGGCTAGCGTGGTGGTCGCGCCCGGATCGTCGCTACCGGTGGCAAATTGTATGGCAGCAAAAATCATAGAGAAGGCGACTGCGCCGCTCAAGAAGACGTCTCCCATGCTGGTATAGAGCGCGGCTTTTTCCTCGTAGGCTTGGGCGAGCCCCACGAACGCAAGGGTAATGAGGGTGACAACGGCGGTGGCGATTAGGCAGGCGATCATGATTTATACTTTCTGCCGCCAGTGTAGCACGGCAGTGCGTCAAAATACGTCGCACTCGTCGCGCAGCGGCGGTTGGGCCCAGTGCGACACATTTCGTCGCACCCCTGATTTATGCTGCCGGCATGCAACTCAATTTCGATGCCCAGGGGCTTTCGGAGTTCTTGCTGCCGCCGGTGGATCTGGCGTCGGTGACGGAGCTCACTTTGCGCGGAAACTATCTCACCCGCTTGCCTGACGAGATCGGACGGCTTTCCCATCTGCGCGAGTTACGGCTCGGCTACAATCGCCTGACGGAGCTGCCGCCCTCTCTGGCCGAGCTCCGCGAGTTGCGTGTGCTGACGCTGGTCGGCAATCCGCTGCGGCAATTTCCGCGAGTGGTTGCGCAGCTCCCCGAGTTAGAGGTGTTGAGCTTGGTCCGGGCGGACCTAACCTCACTCGATGGGCTGTCTCGGATGGGCGAACTGCGGCACCTTGCGCTATCGCACAATTCGCTGGTGCACTTGCCTGCCGATTTGGCGGATAAACTTCCCCATTTGCAGTCGCTGGAGTTGGCGTGCAACCGGGTGGCCACGCTGCCGGATGGGTTGGGCGATTGTTCCGAGTTAGTCGAGCTGAACGTCGCTGGTAACGAGCTCGCAAGCGTGCCTGATTCACTGGGCAGTCTGCGGACTCTGGAACGGCTCTGTCTGGCGCGGAATAAACTGCGGCGATTGCCAGAATCGCTGGCGGCGTTGTCTGCGCTACGTGAGCTGGATGTTCGGGAGAACCAGCTCGGACGCCTGCCTGCCGGTGCGGTGCTATGGCCTGCGCTGGAGCGGCTCGACGTGGGGCTGAACCAGCTGGAGGTCTTACCCTCGGCGCTCGGGGACTGTGCCTCGCTGCACAAACTCATCGTGAGCGGAAACCGGCTTACACAGCTCGACGGATCGATCCTGCGCTTGCCTGTGCTGGAAGAGCTATGGGCCGGCGACAACCGGCTTGCCGCCATCCCCACCAGCGAGGCCTGGGGTGCTTCGCTCAAGACTCTCTGTTTGCATGGAAACCCCATCGGCAAGCGCGGTGGAACGGCGGATGCCGGCCTGCCGCCGGACCATGTGCAGCTTTGGCTTTAACTCCTCCCAAACCATGAAAAATCCATCCCTCCTCATCGCCCTCGACATCGAGGCCGCAAGACTCAGCGCACTCGTCGCTCCCGCATCCGGGCCGGACGGCCAGATCTGCCATCACGGCTTTATCGAACTGCCAATCCCGCCGGGCTCGACACCTCAATCGTTGTCAGACGCGCTGTGCCCGATCTTGGCGGCGCATGTGAAATCAATGGGGGCGTCCGAGCGCACCGTGCCTCTGCTCTTTTGTGCGCGGTCTGCGCACACGCCAAATGAGTCTTTTCATGCCGGGCGTCCGCCGCAACCGGGTGAGGATTTCATCTGGCGCTATGCCGATGGCTCGTCGTGCCTGCCGGCCCCCGGCGAGCCACTCGCGCATGAAGCGGGGGATTTCGCGGCGCAATTTGTCCAGCAGCTCGGCGTTTCATTCTCGTCGGGAGAAATCTCCGTGTGGCCCGCTGTTTTAGCGATGGGGCTTGGCGTGACGACTCGGGCCGAGCGCCAGGTGGGGGTACTGGCCGTCGAGGTGGGGCCGGTTTCCTCCGAGTATATCTATTTTGCGCAAGGGCGCGTGGTCTACCATGGGACGTTGACGGCGGGTGTGCAGACGATCACGAATGCGTTGGCCGGAGAGTTGAGATTTCGTGCGCCAGAGGCCGAGGCACTCGTGTACAAGTGGGCGCATCGGGTTCCGCGTGCTGCCGGCAATCCTTCCGGTCTCTGGCAGTTTGGCGACTATCGGATGGGCGACCGATGGGTTTCCTGCGCGGCGTTGGAAACAATTTTGCGCCGAGTGGTCGGTGATGCGTTCTGCTGGCTTAGGCGTCAAATCGAGTCGGCAGAGCCGGTACTGGCGAAGCCTGAGCAGGTCGTGATCACGGGTTGCGGCGTTTACCTGAACGTGATCGGGCAGGTGGTGGCGTCTGCATTCATGCCGGCCGCGGTCCGCTGTGTGGAGTCTGAGGATCGTGGCACGGTCCTTCGCGGCGGTGGCACCAGCGCATTGCTGGGCATGGCTAATTCTTTCGCGGCGGAGGTCCGATGAGCTACGTGATTTTCGATCTGGAAACGACGGGGCTCTCGCCGCGTTACCACGAGATCATCCAAGTTGCCGCCCTTCGGCTTTCCTCGACAGGGGAGGAGTCCGGCGCGGCGTTTTCGACCTTTGTTCGTCCGCAAAGGCGAATTCCCTCTCATATCACGGAGCTGACCGGCATCGACCAATCGATGGTCGCTTGCGCGCCAGCGGTCGCCGAGGCGCTCGTCCGATTTTCGGCGTATGCCAATGGCGCGACCTTGGTGGCGCACAATGGGTGGAGGTTCGATCTTCGCTTCATCGCGTCGCTTTGTGAACGCGCGGGACTGGGGCTGCGCGTGGCTCCGTTTATCGATACACGGCGCGTCTCGCAGGCGATCTGGCCGGAGGCTGAGTCCCACGGGCTCGACGCGGTGAGCGAGCGTTTGCAGCTCAGTCTCGGCGCCGGACGCCGCCATGATGCGCGCGGCGATGTGCAATTGCTGGCGGCGGCATTTGTGCGGATGAAAGCCCTGCATGCAGCGCGTTTTTCGGATGAGCCATTGCCTGTGCTGGAGGGCTGGCTGCCGTGTCTTGGCAACGCGGCGGAAGTGGCGTGCGCGTTGTGACGCGTCGCTGAGGCATTCAGTCGTTGCTCGCCTCCGGCGGTTCATCGCGGTTCGGGGGCATCGTGCAGAGTCGGATGAATTGGATCGCCTCCTGATTAATAAGCCAGGTTTCAAGG
>Ga0209717_1000209_pt1 | contig 75426 bp, 103 predicted proteins | sample AD_UKC048_MetaG_FD_184418 | JGI IMG/M metagenome (GOLD analysis project Ga0209717, IMG submission 184418) | Active sludge microbial communities of municipal wastewater-treating anaerobic digesters from USA - AD_UKC048_MetaG (SPAdes) (version 2) | ecosystem: Engineered > Bioreactor > Anaerobic >...
CACCAATAAGCTTCCTGTATGCCACCTGAGAGATTGCAGTCATCATTCGAGACTAGGGCTTGCAATTCACAAGTAAAAACACATAGGAACAAGGCATCCAGAGGACGTGTACCCGCTGATAATCCAGTTAGTGCCATAGCCAACATAGCCGTCGGATAGTCAGCCGTCAAAAAGCCACAAAATGTGACTAGTGCTAGGACTATTTTAATTAGTTGCATTTGCTTCAATTAAAGGATGAATAATGCAGTCGGGTTTTACGTTTACTCGGTATACGCTTGAGCACCAGTTATGAAACGCAGATCAGCAACGCCTGTAGCGAACATAGCCTGAGAGCTGATGTAGATTTTGCCCTGATCCTTGATGTCCATGCTTTTTTGGATCGTAACCGCGATCGGATCGTCCAGTGATGGAATATCGCCGAAATTGCCACCAAGGTTGATGTTGCGGCCCAATGTCAGGTAGGCGAAATGGTATTGCCCAGTCATGTACTGAGTATATTCATTTGCCTGAGCTTGTGGTATGAGTGGTACATTGTCTACGTAGTATACGTAGATGGTGCTACCCTTCCAAGCAAATTCCTTACGAGTAAGGCGCGGGTTAACACAGGTGATATTGATGCATTGCTCTCGGTATTGCTTAGCAGCCCGGTTGAGCATGCTAGGCGAGCAAACGATCATAGGGCTGGGTACAATGCCATTAATCATGGTACCACCTAAGCCGCCTTCATCCAGAGCATTTTGTAGCGGGCCTTTCGCTGCTTCCTGCAACATATCCTTTACATCCACGATGTCACCTACGAAAGTGTTACCATCGAACATAGCGGCTGTGAAGAAATTGGGGATGTTCACATGGGAGTTACTGGGTTGAGCTCCTACAGTGCGCAGAAGTTCCAGCCAGCCTTTACATGTGCTGCTGGTGCGCACGATGAGGTCTTTAAGCTCATTGGTCACGCCGGCTTTCCAGGTAATATCGTTGAAATTGAACAATTGCCCAACAGCTAACAAATTACGAGCGGCCATCGTGTAGTTAGTGGTAAGCACGGTGTACATTTGGTTGATGATGGCGATACCAGCCGCATCGAGCTTGCGTTGGCCATTATTCCAAGTCCATAGTACCTTCAAACAGTCATTCAGCAATTCGTCATCACACAAGCCCTCATTGAGCTTTGCGTAACACGGTGAGATTTCGGTGCGATCCATACGGAGCGAGCCGGTTTCATCCCAACTACAGCTGGTATCAGGTTGCCACACAAAAGGGTGAGCATACATGCTGTGTAGCACGTATTTCAGCATCTTGTTGAACGGCATCCAATTGAATATGCCGAAAGTTGCTTGGTAAAAATCCGAGTTGTCCCTGATCTCCTGGGCCATGAACATATTGAGCTCCCCTGTAGGAATCTCGATTGTGTTACGTGCACGAGTATAAAAGGGAGCGATACGCAATGGTTGCATTTGATTGAAGTATTAATGCCAGAAAAATATTAAGCATTAACGCGTACGCGTTCGCCGAATGCTTTTTCTGTAACGGTTAAGTAATGATTGTTGTCGCCACCATCGCCGCTTCCCTCGCTATTAGCGCTTTCCAGCACTCTCTTCGAGAGATTGGCTTGTGCTTCCTGTGAAGCAGCTAGCTGAGTTTCGAGAGCTGTCATGCGCTCCAGCAAGGCAGTATTGTCAACTACGGCCGGTTTCGTTTTCAAAGCTGCCTCAAGACGTGTAGTCATATCAGCTAGGCGTTCTTCCATCGGAGCCGTAGCAGTAGCCACAGCTGCGTTAACGCTCTCTTCGAGGCTAGCCATGCCCTCAAGCGCAGTAACAGCTTGTGCCATACCTTCATCGGTGCCTGGTACATTAATGCCCAGCACACGCAATAACTGGTTGCTGAACCTCTGTTGTAAAGTCATATCGTTTGTATTTAGGTTATTAAAGTCATCCTCGTCGAATGAATCGTCTTCGTTACGAGCGGCTAGTGCTGGAGAACTCGCACTAGAGCCGAGTAACATCGAGGTTATTTTAGTTACATCGCTATAACCATCAGCTAGCTCCATTGCCATTGCTGTATCTCCTATATATAATCGGCCCTTTAGTGTATCAAGGCTTACTTTAGGGCGACTAGCTTTTACTTTCTGATGGAACACAGAAGCTAGGGCTGTAAGACGCTTTTCGTATAAATCCGTCTTACCATCGACTATTAATTGCCTGAATTCCTCATTTTTCTCTTGCGAATTACTAGCATAAACATCTAGCACATTCTCACGATATAACTTAAGCATTTCTTTATCCAAAGAAGCCATTGCGCCGATAGAACCTAGGCTAGAGAACTCGCTTTGCATGAAGACTTTAGTAGCTGCGCTAGCCGTAAGGTAGGCAGCTGATGCAGCTAGATGCACTAATGCATATACAGGTTTAGTAAGATTTTTGACAGTTTCGTGCATCAAAGCTCCGGCCAGGGCTTCGCCACCACCTGAATTAATTTCGATCAGGTGCCCTGCTACTTCTGGCATAGCATCAGCATTGCGCAAAAACGAGGATAAAGTCTTAGCTCCAAATGTATAGGAGCCGTCTTCCATGCGCATTACACCACTTAATGACAGATGGCTAATTAATGAATTAGCTACTTCGGACTTACCATCAGAACGCGCTCCAGCCATATTGACAATAACTGGTCGCACGGCTTCACGAATAGTTGAAAACCCTAGATCGGCATACGTTGCTCCTTTTTCTAGCAAATCAAGCTGTGCTAGATAAGCATTAAGCTGCTGTAGGCCCCATACGGGTTCTATTAGCCATTCAGCTGAAAGTAATAGCGCGTCTATCTGTCTGTTAGTAATCATAAGTATGTATTATCGATCATAGTACAATGATAGACAATATACCTGATAAATCCAATAGACGCGATATAATCTAGGGCTATTAGTAGCTCACAATTCATGCAGCTTCAATAATACTTTAATTTTAGCCGTACTAATGCCCACATACTCCGATATGCGTCTATGTGACCAATTCTTTCTACGATAATGTAGTATAACAGGATGTGCTAGGTAATCAGCCTGCATATCCTGAAAGAATAAATAAGTCTTTTCTGGTATATCTTCGAGTCGGTTAACTCTTATACCAGTTAACACAAAATAAGCCTCAAGGTATAAGGCTACTAGCTTTGCGGGTTCCATACTATTTAATTTAATGAGTTAATCCACCATTGCATCCATGCTATATATGTAGCATTATCCAAGCAACTAGCGCAGCTGGCTACTCCAGTAGCTTGCAGAAATCGCTTAGCTTCTACGTGCTCTTCATTAAGCCATAATTGTAACAATTGCTCAGCTTGCTCAATAGTCAGCATGCTAAAATTATAAGTTTTCATATAAAAGCATTTTTAGTTACTGTAGGGCACCCATCGCCGAATGTCACCTCGCGTTTAAATTCATAGGGATAAAAAGCGTAGGGATTAGTACGGCTATCGTCCAATACTTGTAGTATGCTAGAACACCCAGAACCTCCTATATAAATAAGCTTTATAGCTCTTTCAACGATACCAGCTGGCGTAGTACGCACAACATGTACTATAATTGTACCTTCGCCTGCTACTATACCTGTGCTGAAATCTACGCTAGTAACAACATCAGCAAACATAGTTATCAAAGCGCCGGTGTTGTCCAGTAAGTGCACTGAGCCTAATATATCACCACAGCCCGAGGCATTTGTAATAGTTATGATACCACCAGTGCAGCTATATGTGAAGTCCATGAATTCGCGCACTTCACAACCACATAATGGTGCTGTATACTCTAGCCATATGCTATCGCCGACTTTACGATAATATAGCTTATCAGTCAAGCTAGGTGAAGTTATACCAGCTGTCGGATACGCTAATATGCAATTGGTATCACGTGTAAGCTCGAAATTGGGTTCATTATCACAATTATATACAGGATCGCATATCGCATATAACTCGTTCTGTGGCCTAAAAGTAGCATCCGCTTTAGTGCCTGAATATTTATCCAAGCTAAGTAACCGCGCTACCATGTATGTATTGCTAACCTTGATATTGAAGAACCGTCGCATATCGGTCATATCAAAATCAATTGGATTTTGCAACAACTGAATATCAAACTCTTCGTTACTAGCTAATTCTGCGAGAAAGCTACGCCAGAATGTACGTGATAAATCCTGAGCATTAAAATCATACGCAACATTCTGTAAAGCTACTGTAGCTGTCGGGCTAGAACCCAGAGCTTGAGTATTATACATAAAAGCGTACGGTATATTAGTTTCTATACCGGATTTGAATTTCCATTGCGCTACTATATCATTGCCGAAGCTATCTTTACCCCTATACTGCGGTGTTAGCCCGTAAGCTGTCAGCAAGCGCGGTTTTATCTTATTAGCTACTTTGAAATCCGCGCTATCCCAACACGCTGGTATCACTACAGAAGTATCTATAGTAGGTGCAAGTATATTAGTGTGCTGTAAATCTGTAGCTTGGATATTCTCAGTAGCTTCAAAGAACGGATTATTATTATACTCAGTGTCCTCTTCGTATCTAGTACCGAAATCAAGCCTACGAGCTTTGACTGGATTATCATTGTCGAAACCGCGCGATTTCACATATTCATCATCTGGATTACTGTAGCCTAACGAATAGTAGCGTTTATCTACTATACGTCTGTATGTGAATTTGTAGGATGTGCAATCATAAGCTGCATCTACAGTTTGTGATTTGTAGAAAGCCTCCGGCCTTTGCCCGTCGAATAGCTCAGTAGCGTCTGACTGGTATAACCATACTGTTCTGGTAAATTCATCAGATACCAATTTACCTTGTACCGCGTGGACTACGCCTTGTACAAATTTTTCGAACTCTAGCGAACAATCAAGCCAAGCTCGCAATAATACCAACATACCAGCTTGTAATTTCACGCTTACTGGATTAGCTTTCACAAATCCATTACTTATGCGATATATACCAAGCCCTGAACCACCACTAGTGAAAAATACTGTTGTAGTGAAAGCTACACGCCAATTAGGGTTTATATCCAGCTCAGGCGTAGTCCAACGGAATTTACGCACATCGTTAGTTGATATAAACTGCGGTGAGTTTATGGAGCCTACTAAAGCTCCAGGAAATGGTATAGTTGGGTCAAACACTAACATGGTAGCCTGAATTATAACAGTATCTCCGTAATCTCTGGTGTCGAGATCGAATTCTATATCAAAAGAATATTTTCCAGACAAGCCACGTAAATAATAATAATTGAAGCCACCGTCTACTCTTATATCACCCGCTGTATTAGCTATATAAAAGCCAGCATCCGTACCTAACACGCTAGTATCAAGAAATTGTAGCTCGTCGGTGGGAGCTACCCATACTGGATTACCTGGCAAGCTTGGTGGATAGCCTGCTCCTACATTTAAGTAACTCTCAGTCTGGTACGCGGCTACTTTAAAACTTTCTAACGAATTATTGCCGGATAGGTCGACTAGTAAATAAGCTATCAAGCTACGCCCATACTCAGTCTCCAGTATAGGCGATCTGAATTTATAGCCTAGCTTACAAAAACCACGTTGCAATAATGCAAGTATATGTACAAATGGCCTGAAATCAGCTTCCGTAGCTGTACCCATCGACTGTAATAAATCATCATCGTAAATAGCGGGTATTGACCAATTACCATAATGTATTAATGGATAGTAGTAACCAGCATCACCATCATTGTATATAGCATTATTAGCCCAGTTATTGCGCAGATTAGCTTCAGTTAGTAGAAAATTAGGGAAGTCTATCTGGCACAGCTTTAGTTTCTTTATGGATATAGCCCAGAAGTCTTCGGGCATTACTAACTCGGCTTCAAAACCACGACGTGTTTTATTATACACACGCAGAAATATTTGAGGCAATAGTATACCATCATCCCAAGCTTGTACATAAAAGCCTTTGGTTCCTAAGCCCTTTTCAGCGCCTATTGCATTAGTTATAGCCCATGTATTCTTTTCAGTATGCACCAGAAAGAAACCTAACACACCTTCCGATGAAATACGCTCTAGCGATACCTGATCTACTTTTTTGCTACGTTCGAACTTAGGACAGAAATCCAAGCTCAAACTACCATTAGCATCCAGAAAATGCTCAGGAGTGTTTTCTGGTGTATTAAGCAATATTATTCTGTTCATCGATCAAAGCGTATATTAATGAAATAAGCGGTGTCGCGCTGATAGACCACGGTCTCGCCTGGTCGTAGATAGACATCTTTAAATCCTCCATTCTCATAAATCAAATATCTATCTGAGGCTAGAAACCTATACCAGCTAGCTCGAAACTCAGGAAAATTCCTACCTCTCATTGAAAGGATAAAATTTTCAGTTATTTCTTTGCGGGCTATTTTATTTTTGCATGCATCACAATCAGCTGCTATTTCCAGCAACTCGTGACCGTCCTGAATAGCCATTTGATCATACTCGTCAAGCACGAATTGTTTCCAGCCATTATCCAGATACCATACCGGCACGCATCTGCAATCCAAATCTTTGTAACGTACTACTAAACCTAGCGTTGGGTATATTGTAGTAGTGCCTAAGCCATCTACGACATTAGCTCCAACAAAAACATGCCAATAACATGCATCAGTAGGTATGGCTATTGGGTAAGCTAGCGGTATCTGATATACACCGTCACCGCTCCATATAGCCGTAGTAGTTATAGTAGTCCTAACTCCTAGCTCATTATAGAAATCATACGCTATAACTAGATTATTCACACTATAGCCATATTCCTCCAGCGGTAATATTAACCAACGTGATTCTATGGAACCAGGGCATATAGTAATCTCACGTTGCGGTACTAACCAAGGCCATTCACCAACTACGCCGCCGTTATTAGCATTATCACCAAATATTAAATTAAAAACATTAGTTACATTAAATATACCGAAATCGGAACCACAAGCTACACCACGCTGTGAATCTCCATAGCGCACAAAGCCTGCTCTAGTAATATCGTAGTCGATAGCCGCTAGACCGTTAGTCACTATAGGAGCAGGCATTAACGGGTATTTGTATTCAAAGCACTGCCGTATAGATACGCCGTTAGAATATATTACCGGCACATTACTCATAGGCCCGTAAGGTTTATTATCTACAAATAGCTGGTAGTGCATACGATAACCTATCGGGGCATTCGGATTAGAGCCAGGATTTTGAGCTAGTACAGGCGGGAAGCTAAGTCCAGAAAAATCAAAAGTCCAGCTTGACTGAAATTCTTTTGTATAAGCCTCTAATAGTACTTGCCCTCCACCAATACTGGTAGCTATAGCACGTTGGAAAAATTCTGGTCTGGCATTTAACGCGGCAGCTAGATTTATAGCATTTGTACTACCTAGCGCTTGTGTGAGATCACACAATGGCCCGACTACTAATTTTACTCCAGCTACTGTTAGCATCTCATTGAGTACATTAGGCTCAGCATCATCGAATGTAATAAGTGCATAAGCTACTGTAGCTAGAAACTCGTTATCAAAGCATAATTTAGGGCATCCAGCCACATACTTAGGCGGTTGAGCTACTAGGTTCATCCTGTTATCAATTTTAGCCGTGCAAGACGCTCTTGAGCCGTGACTGCATCTTCTATGCCATCAACTATGCCGTCATGTGCAGCTGTTTGTAATCTATCGGCTATTATATTAGCCATTAATTCTATTTGATCAGTGGTGAATAACGCTACGCTAGTAGTGCCTCTATCAGAATAAGACGACGGTGTACCGCCAGCGGGTAATACAAAGCCTCCAGTTGCGTAAGCTCTATAAGGCGCTCTGTCGCCCAGCCGTAAGCGCTCAGCAGCTCTAGCTAGAGCTGAACCTTCTGGCGTCATTAATACTCGCTTCGGCATTACATATTCATCCTCGTGTACCACACCGACAGGACGATGGCCCGAGCTATCAGCTTTACCTTCGCCCTTTCCAGTATAACCACCTCCAGCAAATCCTTTGTTGCGTATATTGTTTACCTGTGTTTTATACTCTAAACTTAATGCTCCGATACGTATAGCTCTGTAAATAGCATCAAATGGTTGCACCAGCGATGATGGAGCTATAAGTATATTTATGATACCCTGAGCATAAGCTATAGCAGCTGCCGCTATCTCGTATTTCTTGCGTTGTTCGAATTCTTTCTTACGTAACTCCTCATTCTTCTTAGCTTTCTCTTCCTCAAGCCGTGTGATCTCTTCTTTGTTACCACGAGCTTTTTCGATCTGCCTATCGTAGTAAGCATCTGACTCTAAGCGCTGGCGTTCAAATACTGAGCCTATATAATCGGATATAGCTGTAGCTGATTCTTTAGCTACATCCAACCACATATTTACCTCTTCTAGTTCAGCTATCGTTTCCTCGCTAAACCCATTAGAGCTACGTCGTGCTTTACGCTCGTTTTCGTGGGCTTCTTGTAGCTGAGCTATAGTATCTAAATGCTGTATAGTCAGCTCTTGCTCCTCTTCTAGCGATCCTTTAAAGTTTTTCAACTTTTCTTGGATCAGGAAAGCTTCTAAAGCTAGTTCTATTACAATTCTTTGAGCATTATATAACTCCTCGTCCCTAGTTTTAATCCCTATTATACGCTTATTAGCATTTATACGAGCTTCCGATTCACGACGTATTGCATTCGGGTCTAGTGCACCGAGATCAGCGCGTTTCGCTGCTAGATCATTCTCTATTTTTAAGTACTCGTCTGAGCCTTCTTGAAATAAGCGCTTGCGATTCTCTAGTAGCTGTATATCAGCAGTCAGATTTATAGCTTTCAGCTCTATCTGTAGCTCTTTCTCTACTTTTATGCGCTCATTAGCTGAACGAATAGCTAGCTGGCGCTGTTGTTCGACTACATTATTATCCGGCTCCAGGTCTGTTTCTAACACGGCTGTGAAATCAGCATTAGCCGCAGCTCTCTGTAGTCGTTTTATAGCGTTCTCTGCTTCGGTTAGTTGTTGTTGAGCTTTTGTGAGATCAGGTATTATTTGACCTACTTTGTCGGAATCAGCTTTGTTTAACTCTTCTTGTAAGCGTTTTACTAACTTAGTATAAGTCTCAATCGAGGTGCTTACTTCACCTAAACTGGAAGCACGCGCATCTAACAAAGCTTTCCATTCCTTTTCAGCTTTTGTTACCTGATCGGTAAGTGTAAAGTAGTTCTTTAGTTGTTCTGCATAAGGTTTACCTGCAAGTATATTATCCTGAATTTCGCCTTCAAGCCGACTTAACTCAGCTCGCATTTTCTCCAAACCCTGAGCTGCCGAGTCGGTATAGTCAAAAGCACTGAATGTACGATTAGATTTACGTCTAGTACGATCCAAGTCGAATTTATCCTGTGTTATATTTGTACCGGGTTTACCTAGTGCTTTATTTATTATGTCAGTAGCTGCAGCAGTCCCTCTTTGAAGTTTAGTTAAGTCTACTTTGAATATTTTATCCATAAAGCTTTCGCCCTGACCGGTAACCGAGCCTAGACCTAAGCTTTTTAGATTAGCTTCATTAGCTTTAAGATAAGCAGCTGTAGCTTCGCGCTGTCTTCTAGCTTCCTCAGCTTGAAGTGTAGCCGCTTTGCGTATTTCATCTTCACGTATAGCTTGGCGCTTTTCTGACTCCCGTCTTACTATCTCAGTATGTTCAGCTTCAGTTCTACCGGCTATCGTTGTGTAATTATTACCTACCGATTCTATAGTCTGGCTAAAATTCTCTGATTCGAAACCAGCCTTAAACGCTTTACCTAAGTTCTTACCCAAATTACCTATGTTCTTAAAGAACTCGATAGGATTTGTGATGAATTGCCCGATAGTTTTAGCCAATTCTAGTACCACTGCAGTCACCCCACGAATGCCCTTAGAAAAATTGCTTGTGCCATTAGCTGCCAGTAATAATCCTGATATTAGCGCACCTATAGCTGTAATTACAATACCAATCGGATTGGCATTCATAGCTATATTAAGCAAAGTCTGAGCAAAAGCAGCTAAACGCAATGCTGCATTAGATTTTAACAATGCTGCTATATAATTAGGTATAGCTGATATAGCGGCTACAATTAATTGTCTATTCTGTATGGTAATAGCCAGGGTTAAAGCACCCAAGAATGGCAATAACTTGGTTATAGTGGAACCTATACTAGCCAGTAATTGCTCAGCAGGCCCCAAATATTGAATCCAACTAGCAAACCCACCGACTAAATCAGCTACAGCCCGTATCATTGCTGATAAAGGCTTTTCAACTAACAAACCTAGCGTGATACCCAATGTTTCAGTAGCTCCTTGTAGCTGATCCACTGAACCCTTTAGGTCTAAACGCATCTTATCGGCAGCAGCTTTGGAAGCTCCTTCGACATTATAAAGTTCAGCAATTAATTTTTCTACCTCCCCACGCTGTTCCGCTAGTGTTAATGCTACAACCGAAGCATCTTTTCCGAATATAGCGTTAGCCGTTGATAGCTTATTCTCAGATGCTAGAATGGTATCAAATGCCTCGCCTAGTGATTTACCGCTATTCGCAGTTTCGATAAAGATATTCCGCAATGACGTACCAGCTGTAGAAGCGTCGATGGAGTTGTCTGCTAGAATACCCAAAAGACCAGCAGTAGTTTGTAGATCGACTCCAACAGCCGCAGCTGCCGGGCCTACAATGGAGATACCTGTTTCGAACTTTTTCAAGTCCAGAGCAGTTCTATTGAATACACCAGCTAATATATCTCCAACAGCTGCTGCCCTGCTCGTTTCAATAGCGAAGATATTAAGTACAGAACCCACTAAACTAGCCGTCTGAGCTAAATCCTCACCTGCAAGAGTAGCTACATCGGTAGTGGCTGAAAGTACATCATTAATTTCAGTGGCTGTGAAACCCAATTTAGCATATTCGATAGCTAATTGAGCAATTTCCTGTGTAGTAAATTCAGAATTGGCGCCGACTCGCAGAATTTCTTCACGAACTTTAGCCATATCCTCAGCCGTAGCTCCAGAAACTGCGCTAATAGTGGATAATTGGCGACTAAACTTAACAGTATTTTCAAAAGCTGTACTCATAGCCTGAGCTACAAGCTGAATAGCCGTTATAAAGCCACCAGTAGCTATACCGAAAGTAAGTAAATCAGCTAATTCTCCAAGACCTTTGCGATAATTACCTATATTTCGTTGATAAAGTCCTATACGTTTATCAATATCAGTAAGCTCATTAGATATTCTACCTATCTTTTGTTCGAGTTCTTTACCTTTAGCTGCTTTGAGTTCAGCTTCAGTAAGATTTTTATAGTCGTCGCGTAATTGTTCGAGTTGAGCGCTTAATTGTCGATAGTAACCACCGGCTCCTAATTTATTTATCTCTAAGCGAAAGCTTTTTGCAACACCTTCTAGTGCTAGTAGGTCTTTACTCTGTTTAACGAAACCCGGATCAGTGGATTTCATCAGCTTTAGCTCTTCACGAACTTGCTTTAACGACTTACGAATGTCCTCTGTTGTGTCTAGCACAACGGTACCACCCGCCAGTTGCATTGTTAATCCTAGTACTCTAGTAGCCATGTGAGCTATGTTATAGCTCAAAGATAGGAATTAATCCCGAACATTCCAAATTTAGGGAGATAATATAAATATAAGGGGATAATATGGAAAGGGAAAAATAATCGATTAGGCTCGATATTAGAGGGATTAGGCTCGATTTTAATGATCGATTCCCAATCCCTCATAAATTAAATGGGTCAAGGATAACCCATTAGCGGCATGGCCAGATAGATAATAAAGCAGTCGCTCCAGATACTCGAATATCACTTAAATAAGTTAGCTCGCCGAATCGAGCTACGCTCAAGTAATAACTACCTTCATCGCTAGCTGCATGTAGCCGTTCTTTTTCGAGTGCTGTCAATTGCAATGTAGCTTGCTGCACATTGCCTGATATATGCAAATATTCCACAGTATAGCACTGTCTTTGTGCTGACTGTGTAGGCTCAGAGCAAGCTACTAAGAATAGCAGTAAAATAAGAAGCACAGGTTTCATACGTTTATTTTGAGGATGATAAAATCAGTATGTCCGATGATAGTACATTTGTGCCCGGCCATTAGTACTCCTAGCAGTAATTTTCTAGCCGATGGTGGTATCATACCTCTAACATCCAGCATGGGAAACATAACACCAGTGCTCGCTTGTATTTGGTAAACTCCCTCACCTAGACGATATACATACCAAGTGGAAATCGGCTTGCCAATAACAAACATCTGACCTATCCTATGTGGCCAATAAGTCACCAAGTCTAGTATGTATTCTTCGTGAGCTTTCGAGGCCAGATTTAGGCTTTTCACATGTTGCTTAGCTGATTCACTACCATGTGCATGATATGTGGCGAATACATCAAATATAAACTTGTCACTAAGGTCGCGAGCTACTTGTGTACTACAAGCCAATAATTTGTCGATGTCTTGCATTAGTGAGTGCATTTTGAGCGACATGTTGTACAACATGTACATGAATAAATTACCATAGCATTCTTAGGTGTTTTCGCACAAGCTCTAACGCCTCCTGGGCACGAACATTTCTCTTCGGTAGCTGTAGTAGTTTGTTTTGTTGCCACCTTAGTTTTCACTACGGTTTCCGCTTTGGTTTTCTTCGTTCCGAACATGATTAAAGTTTTAAGCGTGAGTTAACTCGTTTTCCACATATTTCTCTACATGATTCGCAACAGTCGCATAAGTCCATCACGAAATCATCAGTTACTCGTATACATGGTTGCAATTCACCTGGGCATTTGCAATCGCTAAAATCCGGTATAGGCTCAGCTGTAGCAGCAGTTCGTTTATTGCGTAACTCCCTTAGCGCAGCTTCGAGATCAGCTATTCTAGTTTTTAGCTTTTCGGTGTCTATCTCAATTTTCATCGTAAGGGTTTATAATGACTATTTGCCGATCCTTTATAGCCTGGTTCTCTTCCATTTCACGTTCTGTCAGATGCCCTAGCTCAAGTTCTACTGGACACACATAGCCGAGGTCATCATAGGCAGCTACTTGCGTGTAGCCATCGGCTTGTAGTTGCTGTAGCATTTCGATCAATTTGTCGATGTCGTGTGTTACTCTCATTGTTTAGGTTTTACGCACAATAACTTTACATCCTCGGTCTCGCCGTAATATCCTTCAACTCTGGACATGCCAGAGTTAGTGTAACCTTGTTCGATCAGCCATGTAAGCAATTTAGCATATGTAGCCAAATCAGCATCCGAGCCATCGAATAGGTTTATGAGTGATACCTCGGTGTAAGCTTTAGACTTTGTCGACCATGTCTCAGCCCTAAGCCCGCATTCAAGTTCTACGAAATCAGCCATGTTTGTGATGGTTTATGCAATCCTGCTCGTTATCAAATACTAATTCTCTGCCTTTCAAGTCCAGTTCTATTTTCATCAAGCCAGCCATCGCTACGAATTCGTTTTCATGGCCTTTAAGTAACATGTGCCCTGCACATTGTTTCCTATCGCCCTTTGTTTTATGGCACGGAAATGTAGTGGCATCGAGTATCTCGGTCATTCGGTTCTCGCCTAACCAGCCTTTCAGTGTGTCTTTTCTGAAAGGGCAGTCAACGCAAGGAGTGTGCATGTATGGTAGTTTCATCGTTTAATTTTATCGAGTGACCAAGTTGTACCGATTTCACTCAATATACGCTGACGTAAGCTCTCTGTGATACCATGACCATCGAAGTAATGGAAATCGCTAACTACGAAGGCGAATGATTTCACGAATACTTCGTTATGTACTACCAACGTACCTATGTCGGATGTGGTAGTGATATACATTGAGCCCTCGTAGCGGGCCGGCCATTCATCCAAAGTTACTTGTATAATGTGTACTGTGATGATGCCCACCTTAATAGTATAGAGTGGTATACGTCGTTCGATCATAGCATTTTTATTAAAAGGTAAATCCATTGCTTACGACCTTTGGTGGTTTTTACTCGGTATTTCATTGTAATAAATTTAGCACTTTGTTAACGAATGGTGTTTCAACTGGTTGCCCGAGCATGGTCAATTTAGCAGGTCCTTCGCTCACTGTTAATGTGAAATAATGTACTCCATTAGTATAACTCCATTCATGGTTGTGGTGCTTCACCCATTTGCGTAATAATAGGCTCATGAGCCTGCGATAGCGATCGGTATAGACTTCGGGCAAAGTCAGCTCAAACCATATCATACGACTGGGCTTCGAGGCTTCGCCTACTAATGGGTGCTCAAAAGAATAGATGAAGCGGAAGCGTTCTGATGGAATATGATTAACTGCTTTTTCCATAAAAGCATCGAAAGCTGAAATATTACTCATTGTCCCAAATGATTATTGTGTCAGGTAATGTTTTGTCAGGGTTGTCGTGCTGGTGCTCTGCGTCGACTTCCATTTCCATCAGTTTCACGTTGATTAGCTCATAGTCGCATGAAGGATACGGTTTGTAGGCATAGACATCGGTGTAGCCTGCTTTTTGCAAGTCCTGTAGCTGAGCAATCAGGTTATCGATACCTGTACTTTTAGGTAGTTGAACTTCTCCAAGATGTGCGCGTAGCGCTTCGATGTCTTTTTGCAGTTTTCGTACCAAAGAGCCAATTGCTTCTTCATGGCTATTGAGATTGAAGATGTCTAGCTCGTAGTTAACACGGAATTTGAAAATTTTGAGCATTTCGCCCTGATTCGGAATTTCCGTATAAGCTCCAGCTAAGCCGTCGTTGAAGTCAAGGTTTTGTGGTTTGAACATGGTCAGTGATTTAATAAGTAATTCAATCCTGCGGTAGTTAATAAGGAACCAGTCCCGTCAACGAATCCTAAAACTTTTAGCAGCTTAAGTCGTCTAGGCCCTGGCCCGTATAATAAAGTCACTTGTTGTTTTAATGACTTTATAACCAGTTCTTCCAATGGCATTGGTGTAGCGCAGGCTTTATAGGCTTCCTCAATCTCAGGTGTAATGTGTAGCATGATAGTAAATTTATTGATGAAGCCACTCCGCTATAGAAGCCCGTGTATGCAAATAAGATGGCCGCTATAGGAGGGCTAAAAATTGTGCGTGTGCATGAATCACCAGCAGGGACAAAAAAGGGCGAGAGTCCCTAAGCACTCCCGTCCAATTAATCAAGACTTTTGGGTCGAAGAAAGTCCAACCCAAAAGTCCTATTTATTAGTTCTGGTGTACATGGCCACCTGGGCTCATTGCCTTAGCATCTTCTTGAGCCTTGAAGAACTCCGTCCGGGCCTGGTTGAATTGTTCGACCTGCTCTTCGGTAGCCTGAGCCAGGAACAAATTCAGGTTCTTCCAGTAGGGCTTCTTGTTGAAAGCCTCATACCGAATCCAGAACCCATTGGTCTGGATTTTGAAGCCCAGGACTTTCCCGACTCCCATCGTGTTCACGTTATTCGGGTTGAGCTCGAAGGAAATCATGTCGCCCCTTTTCATCGAGCCGAATTTGTTCTCATACGTGATCACCTCATCGTTGGCTGGATTCGTCCATTGTAGGGGGAAATTTACAGTCGAAAGGTCATGGAAGAGCTCAGACTTGAATGGTGGGTGGTTGTAGGAGCGTCTGATTGGAGCCTTGGGAGTAGCCTCGGTCATTTCTTTGACGATGGCGTCTACCATTGGGTTTTCTTGAGCGATCTCAAGGTTGGTTGAAGTTTCAACGATTGCTTCTGCGTTTTTGATTGACTTTTTCATCTTGATTGTTTTTGATGATGATTTGATAAATCAAAGATAAGGAGGATTTTTGAAGATTCCAAATTTTATCGGAAATTTTTTTTATTTTTTTTCCGGTTGATTTGGAGGGGATCGTTTTCCCTTTCCTTCCTTCGATGATTCAAAGATAGAAATAATGATTTAGATTTCCTAATAAAATCGGATAAATTTTTTATCTTTTTTCAATTTATTTTCTAATCGATTGGTTTTCAATGAAATAAAATAAAAATTAATTTTTCCGAACATCCTTAGAAAAGATCAATCCTTTTCCCCTATCTTTATCCTATTATATAGAAGGGATAAATAGTCTCGTGGTCGATCTTATTTCCCCTGTGGTCGAGACTTATTTTCCCTTTCCAAGATCGGGAAAAACATAAAACAATTTGTTTAAATAGTTAGATGTTTAAACATAAAACAATTTGTTGAATTTGGTACTTTCAAACATTTCTGAAAGTTCAGTCATCTCAAACTTTTCAGAACATAGCTTTTCAACAAGTCCAGCCCTACTCACCAGCCTATCTCACTCAGTTCATCCGTAGTTATAGTAGAAGTATAGTAGTAGCCAGCCTTTCTGCCACCTTCAATGGACAAAACCCTATAGCCTTATCGACCATAGGGTTTCGCTACAGGTTTCGCTGGTAGTTCTTTGCTACAGGCTTAAGCTCATTCGAAGGTCATCAGTGAGTGAAGCTAGTAGCTCTCCGAACAATACCGTATCTGCCCATTCAGCATAAAGCTCTGGGTCTTCGTTAGCGCAGTACATTCTGGACATGAATTCCAATGTCCCGTGCCCCTTGAGCTCTAGCTCATCGTCCTGGCAAGCTTCTAAGCCCTGGATTATGAGACTACTGAGCTTGAGCACAGTGGAATTCATACCTAATGTTACTCCTTTGAGCGCGAAACCCTTACCACCTAGCTTATTGAATTCAGCTAGTAGTATGTCATCAGTAAGTTGGTCGACTTCTAGCTCGATCGTTATGATTTTAGTTGCCATGATGTTTTGTTGTTAGTCTGGTTCTTTAGCCAGTTCTTTGATTTCTTTTGAAATTTCAGCGTCATCCTCACACTCCTGTCTACAAGTAGGACAACATTTGCAGGTCCTGCCGTTGAGAGGGCAGGTCTTAGCCTTGCCCTCTTCATTCTCTTCACAGTTTACACATAAAGCCATTAGCCTAATCGTTTAGTCGTGATCTGGTATAGGGTATTACCCAAGTCCTTGACGCTAGTTACTGTGTACTCATATATACCCCAATCCAATGTATCCCCTACTTTGGGCTCCCTAGCATAACGAAGCCGATAAGCTGGGCAATCATCGGGATAAGCGAACACTAAGTTGTGAGCTACATTGGGGTAGATGACTCTCATATGATATTGCTCATCTAGCTCAATTGCTTCAAATATCACTACCGAATAAGCTTTATCGGAAGGTCGCTCTAAGTACACATCAACGTAATCAGTCTCGGTTCTAGTCTGATCGTCGCTTTCTTGTAGCCAAAGTAGCTGGCCTATCGTCGGGAGCTTATCGATAGTCATCCATTGCTCGATTTCGATGTCATCGGAGTCCCCGAAGCTGATGCAAAATAACACTTTTTTCATTTCTTTTTGATTTGATGATTCTCAAAGATAAGAATAATTTCCGAATATATCAAGAAAAATAGAAAATATTCTGAAATAAAAATGGGCTACCCAGTTGGATAGCCCGACAATCATCATCAATTAATCAAAAAGTTGAAATATAGCTTCGTCTAGCGCCTCATAAGCCGTAGGTTCATCGTCTTCAGTAGCTCCGTCTAGCCATGAACGCGCAGCTGTGTGTTGTTCTACAATCTCCAGAGCCATTTTGGCTAGGTCTACAGTTACTAAATGGGCTTTAATCGCTTCCTTTATCTGGTTGATCAAGTAAAGCTCCCTAGTTTCCATCTGCTTATCGGTACTCAATCGTTGTAACTCATACTCACGGCTATTGTCTATAGCCTTCAGTAGTAGCTGATTAAAATTGGGTATAGCTGCCCGAGCATCGTCAAAGAGTGCCTTAGCTTTCGCTACTAGCTCGTCGATTTGTTCTTGCTTTAGGCGGGATGTGTCTACGTTGATATTCATGCTCTTAAGTGTTGGCAATTTGGGCAATCATTGGTTCCAGCATCGAATTCAAATCCACAGGATTCGCACGGCTCTAGGTAGTCACTATTCCAGCCATCGCGCGGGTCTTCATTCATAGCTACATGTCGTGCTTCATCCTCCATCATTTCACGATAGACAAGGGCTTCTTCATCATTAGCAGTAGCCTGGTCGAACATAGCCTCGTTATGAGCTTTCGCTAGTAGCTGTTCATCGTCATCTTCCAGCTCGAATTCGTAACCATTTACATCCACGTTATATGGATGATGCTGTAGCACTTGGCTGATAGCGCTCCGTAGTAACTCTTGGAGCATATAGGGCGAGTCCTCTAGGAATTCAGCTGCATCGATTTCAAGTACGAATCTCATTGTAGTAGCTTTAGGTTATCCTCTGAAAATATAGCCTGACTGTAAGCCTGTAGTAGCTCCATAGAGCCCATCGCTGGAGGCCCTTCCGCTTTATCAAGCCATTCTTTAATGTCGAATTCCTGATCGTAGGCTGCGTAGGCTTTATCATCCATACAAAATGTGGTATCCAGTAGCTTCTCCAGCTTATCGGCACGATCTTCGTCGTAGTTCTCGAAAATCTCCTGAATGTCGCTTATGATACCTGGAGCCATTACTTTGAGTAAGGCTACCTTAACTTGGTTGGGAATATTCTCGACATCGAATTTGTGTACGAGTTCTTCCATAAGTTGATCAAAATTCTTCATTTCTTTCTGATTTGATGATGAATCAAAGATAAAAAGAATTTCCGAATATTCCAAGATTAGTTGAAATATTCGGAAATTCTTTTAGAGTAGCCAGTATCGATCAGTCTTATCAGCAGTCCCAGCCTTTAGCTCTTGGATATAAGTGGGTAAGCCGATGATGCAGTCTCCAAGTACGAATTCATAGGAGTCGATTAAAGCTTGTAGGAAGTCGATGTCGTACATCCAAGCTTCCCATCCTTCGAGTTCCTGATCCTCATAGAAGTGTTCAAGAGTAGTAGCGATCTTTGAAGTTTCCTGAAATTCAATCCTATTATGATATAGGAGAAAGATCAGTGTAGCTACCTGTGATGTCTTAGTTAAGCTGTTGAAATCCATTTTCTTTGATTTTTGATGATGATTTCCAAAGATAATGAGAAATTCTGAATATTCCTATAATAAGGAGAAATAAAAATAGAGCCCAACCCACGAAGCCAGGCCCTTCCTAATTGTAACCTTATATTTTATACCAAAGCCTTTTGGCATATTCCTCTGTAATGATAGTTTCGTTGGTTATATAGAGCTGTTTATGGTTGATATGCTTAAGTACAGCATCTATTCCCTTGTAGCAATAATCGCTATCTAATGTACTAATTACCCAATCTCCAGCAATAAAACGAAGTTGACAAGAATTAGCTTCGGTCTTCTCGACTCCTTTATCTAGTAGCTCGCGGAACTCTTTATTCTTGTGGTAAAAATTGGGATTATCCTCAAGCTCTACATCCACAGCAATGTCCATAGTCAAGGCTTGTATGTGTGGTTGCTCCAGCATCGACCAGATCGCATCAGTAACTTGGCTACTGACTTCGCCTTGGTTAGCACCTAGTTGCTCTTCGAGCGTAATTATAATCTTCATGCTGTCAGTTTTTCAACGCTCCAAGCAAGCCCGGCAGCTTTACGAGTAGCCCATTGACTAGCCGCTACTTCGCTTATGAAAGTCTTCGCGAGTGTTTGAAATCGAGTGGTCATGCCACCTATAGTGACATAGTTATCGCCTACTTTGAGTACATAGTATTCCATTGGAATTGGTTGAGGTGTGAATAAATCAAGGCCTTTAGCAGTTAGCTTAAGCCCATTCATGGTGCCATCTACAAAGCCCTCGGCCATGGCTTGTTCCATCAGACGATGCTCGTCTTCATCACATGAAACGAAGCTATCGACATCGATATATAGCTTTGTAGGTGAAAAATAGCGTGCTAAGAACTCTTTCATGACAAAGCATTTCGCCATCGACCCTCAAGACAAGCTTCGATGTCAGTTATATGATTAAGCGGATACTCAGAACCATAGCTATGCGGTATTTCAGCATCAAGTACAGCTATCAGCGTATCGCCCCTCATGCCTACGTCTATGCGCCTTCCACTGATAGCTTGTATTGCTATCAAGCAATCTGAGTCCCAGCATCGCGCAGGTACGAACTCCATAGGCTCGTGTGGGATGTAAAGCCCGTTAGCTAGAGTGAATAAATTTACTCTAAAGCCCTCGGCTATGAGCAAGGATTTGAGTGCAAGTAAGGTGCTGGTCATATTTTCTCTTTATCCCATCGGGGAGAAATCCTCATTTTCGACGAAATGACTGGACTTTTTCCGATTATTTTTTGAAAAACTTGGTCATCACGGACTTCCCGGTCGTTTTAGACATCCAAACTTCCTCAGTAGTCTCTAAACAACGAACCAGAACTCCCTCGTCAGTCACCACGGAGCCGGTTTCGGGGTCTACTGAGTCCATTGTTTCCTCGAAAGCTTCGAATGTGTAGCCCATTTGCTTAGCATGAGCCATGAAAAAGATGTCGTTGATCAGAAATCGCTGGATAGTGAAGCTGGTAGCTACCGTAGCAAAGTGCTTAATAGACTCTTCGCGCATTTGTAAAGCCCTTTTCAGAATTTCCAGTTTGAGTTTCTCGGCTACTGGATCAAATGTTAGAGCTTTAGAAAGCTGGGAATTCCAAGCATTAAGCTTGTTGCTGGTTTCTTCGATTAACTCTTGCTTGTGATGGCTCATTTTCCTTTGATTTTGATGATCTCCAAAGATAAAAATAATTTCCGAATAATCAAAGAAAAGATGAATAAAAATTTCCTTTCCATATCTTCTATCATGCCCAGGGTAGAAGTTTAAGCCTGGTCGAACCTAGATAGAGCCTGATTGAAAATAAATTCCTTTCAATCCTTGGATTATTCAGATAATTATTATAATTTTCGGAAAATCGAATTATGGGAAATTTAAGGAATAAATTGCAATTAACCTTAGCTCAAGTAGCAGCTCTCTGTGGAATGAAAATTTCAGCCCTACAAGCTCGTGAGAAAGGTTTCGAAGAGGGTAGCTTGAGCATTAAGAACGCCGAAGCAGTCATTGAGGCTTTGGGCTACCGAATGGAAATCTGGGCAGTGAAAGACGGAGAGCGGGAGCGGATTCGTTAAACAAAGGCCTGTAGCTTTAAGGGCTATGGGCTTTTGCTATGCTTTATAGGGAGTTTATATTTTTCTGCTCAGCAATCAGCACTCCCAGTTTCTCCGAGTTTTCTAGCCCTCCTACCTCTTCTACCCTCCCAGCCACTTCGCTACTTTCTACCCAGTGTGAGTACCTTTATCCAATTGCTTGACAATACCTCCTATGCTTATATCATGTTCACTAAAGTCATGTAAAGGCTCTTCTAGTCGGGTAATAGTAACAAACTCTCGGTCTTTCAAGTATAGCTCAAAAGCCTTTAGATAAATACCCCAGAATTGGAAAGGATGGCTTATGGCGAACTTCTTGTAGCCTTCTGGTATCTTGGCTTCTACACAATACATATTAACCTCGTATTTCGAGGCTTTAAGCACACCGAATTGTACACGCTCTGGGTATTCTTCGCCGATGTCGGCACGTTGTAGCGCTAGTGGTAGTCCGTAGCCTCTAGGGCCATTGGATAGCATGGCTACCCAGCCTTCGTTATGGATTATTAGTATAGAATGTGTCAGCATTGCTTATGATTAATGGAATTCCGTAATGTTTGTGTAGTTCAAGGATTGTAGCATATTCCCCTGTGTATTCTCCCCAACCTTCGGGTACGATACCTTCGTGGATGTAAAACATCCTAGTATATAGCATTATTTTGCTACTTGTGATTATCGTCGCTATGAGCTTGTTTGGATGATACTGCGCAGGTATATTTACGCTTAGGGCTTGTGCAAGACTGCACTGTATAGTAAATGGGATATGCGCAGAGTCCGGGTTGGTTAAGTGAGGGTATTGGGGATTGATTCCATATAATTTCCCATCGAAACGAATAAGGAGCTGGATTTGAGTAACTACTTTGGGGAAATCTCTGAATGAGCCTTTATAGTTACCATAGCTGGAATAGCTTGGGAATGGTAGCTCATGGTCATTGATATGTTCGTCGATATTTTCCATAGTGTGTAGCTTAACGATAGTATTCATTGAAATGTATCAAGAAATCTTCTTTAGCCTCTTCCGGTGTCAGTATTAAGCCTCTGATGTCTCTAGTAAGTAGCTTATGTTCATAGTCTGGGTTACGTAGTACTAGAGCTTCGTATTCATGAACTAGTACTAAAGCATCGATCATCTTTACATGGTTTTCGACAGTGAAGCCGAATTTAGCTTCTATAGCCTCCTGCAAGCGAGCCTCTATTGCTTGATAATCGGGTAGTCTCTTCTTTATGGGACTAGGTATATCTAACAAATAAGCTTCACTCGCATCGTGTAGAAGTGCAGCTAACTGGTGTCCTTCTTGAGCCTGCCTGCAGCAAACTATTGAATGTTGAGCTACTGAATAAAAGTGTCTCAAATGACCCCCAAATCGGCATTGGTGGCTTAGCGCATGCGCGATGTCTTCGATGTCGATTAGTTCGGGGTCTGGTTCGAATACATTTATGTATTTGCCAGTGAAAGTACGAATGCAATCTTGGGTGTATAGATTCTCCATTATTCCCTGTTTAATAGATTAGCTAATAATTGCATAGCTCGCCCAGTTGTAGCTGCTCTTGAGCCTAGATCGTATAATGCCATAGGTATTAGCTCTGGTTCCTTGAATGGTGCTTTAACAAATTCCAACTCTACTAGCTTACGGCTACCGTCAGGATATACTATCTCAATGAACTTATCGTCTACCCGTTCGATCTTAGGGCACTGTCTAAGATTATCTAGTAGCTCTTCCAATTCAGCATCACTTTTAAAAGTACATTCTGCCATTTTGCTTGATTTTAGTGTAAGGGAGCCTATGTTCTGACTCCCTTACAGGATTTAGCCCTGAGTTTCGCCTTCGGTGTCGTCTTCGGTGTCGTCTTCGGTTGGTTCTTCTGGAACGGCTGGAGGTTCTGGCACTACACGGGAAAGCTCACCAAGCAGGTTTACCTGATTAGTAAGAATATCCAATGCCTGACCTTCCTGCAAGGCTGAGAGACCGCCTTCAGCTACAGCGTTACGCAGAGTAGTGATTTCAGCTTTTTGGGCTTCGATCAAAGCATTCTGACGTTCGATGTCGGCTTTGAGGTTCTCGTAATAAGCGGACTGCGCCTCAATAAGGGCTTGGAACTTCGCTTGATTGTCCATGATAGTATTTAGTTTGGTATTAATGATTCGAAATTGGTCAGCTGTTAGGCCGTTTACAGTTATGAGTGGCATATTAGTAGCTTTTAGTAAGTGCATATAAATAACTGCGTGACATGAAGCCACTAGTCACGCTCATAGCCGTTACTTCTTGAGTATTTGCAAGTATGCGATTATCGAAAGTGCGCATTACGATTACATCTATGTCATCCACGTGTAATAGGGAAAAGAATTCCCATGTACTAGCTTCGACTCTAGCTTGTAGCGCACTATTCATAGCATTGCTCAATTCTGAATATGGCGTATTATCTGGTAGTATCACATGTGGAGCTGAAAGACCATTCTCAGTTTCGTGAAGTAGTATTTTTCTATTGCGCCTGTCCCCCGATATAATGAAATACATAGCCGTCAAGCATGGCGCTTTGAATAGGCTATAGGCATAAGAGCTTAAATCAAAATACTCAGCAGCATTATAGCGAGTGGTTAGGAAGTCTTTTAGGCTATAAACATCGTTACGGTTAGTTTCTAAGAAGCTAGGGTCTATGTAATAAGACACATTGTCCATCGAATGACCATGAGCATAACCACCCTGGCGTAGACAATGTACCATCAGGCCCGCTTTCTTGAATTCCATACATGGATAAGATCGCTTGACCTGTATAGCCTTTTCTTGCAGAAGCTCTTCGAGGTCAATCTTGTAGCCGATTATGAAAGGCCGATCGTATGTAGCTATGACTAGATTATGCATTTTTCCTACGTTTTAGTAGCTCCTGATAAGCTTCAGTACTTATGTAATTAGCCTCGTCTACCCAAGCCTTAGCTATCGAACGTTGTTCCCTTTCGAGTATTTCGACTATTTCGGATATATCCAAAGCCCACTTGAAACTGGCATCGGGCATATCCTCATAATATTCGTAAGGAATAGCCATAGCTCCAGGTAACGCAGTAGCTTCCGTGGTAGCATAAGCAACATGATAATGGCTGGTTGACCATAAGTCTTCGACAGGAGGGCGTATAGCCAGCAGTTGCCAATGTAATTGAGCTAATGTGAAGCTAGCCTTCGCCATTTCATTGAAAGTTGGTTTTGATAGCTCGTGCGTATAATTGCCTATAAGTGGCATGAAGTTATCAGCTCCAGGCCACATAAATATCGACTTGAGCTCTTTGTTGAAGATAAATCCAGCTAGGTGCCTTGGTGGGAATATATGGCTCACGAAATCATCAATAGATGAATAAATACGCATCCTTGAGCTTAGCCTGGAAGCTAGCATAGCCGCCTCAGGTGTAGCCGACTCCGGCAACATGATAGCAGCTTCTATGCCTAAGAAATAGAACTCATCTTTATTAGTGACATGCAGGAATTCGAATGCAGTGCCTATAAAAGCACGTTGAGGATAGAACCTAGCTGTAGCTGTTAGCTTCTTAGCTATTTTATTAACTATGAGCTTGAAGTTCCGAGTGGAACTAATAATGTAATAGTTTTTTATCATAAATCCCTGATTTTCTTCAAGATAAGGATATTTTTGGATAATTCCAAATAATCCAATGAATTTTTATATAGCCACATTCTTATACGGTAGTTTATCTCTGTCACTGCATTCCACAACTAATTTAGCAAAATGCTTATTAGTATAGTCAGTTATACGCATGATACTAGAACAAGCATATATCAAACCCGGTTCGAAAGTACGAAATAGCTGAAACGAGCAATAACCCTCAAGCATAGGTAAGTTAAGTTCTAATGGTTTAACATTCTCCCATTCGATCTTTTGTTCGAATAACTTCTCTGTCGTTTCTTTAAACCGTTTAGCTAGGTATACATCCTTTCGCATATCTACTAAACAAGGCCACAGGCTATCGGCGAATTCGAATAAACCTATTCTAGTACCTGTGTCGTTGTAGATTAAACCTATAGCGTATGGTGTTGTTTTCATAGTTTAATTAGTTTAGTATAACCATATTCCGATTTCGCCATAACGGTTACAAAATATACCCCAGCTGATAAATCGGATATATCTATAGTCCGTGCAGCAGTTAAGCTCTTCACTACTCGCCCTGCTGTATCGTATATACATACTAAACCTTCTATAGGTAAATTGAATCGATCCCTAGCAGGATTTGGATAGCCTACCAGCTTTAGCTTAGGCAACTCCGTACTACTAGTTTTAACCCCATTAGCTAAGTCAAGCAATTCGTCACCTAACTTATATTCAGTGAAGGTAAAGTACACTAACATCATTTCGTCCGAGCTACTAGCACCGTCACGAATATTACGATTGGTGTAGTTATCGTATGTAGCTTCAGCTTGTAATACATCCCCAACATTAGCTATTAAAGGCGTAGGTAATTCATAACCCAATTGCCAATGGAAATTCCAGTTGTTGATCCTGATAATTCTAGTAGTATCTTTAGCAGTGTTAAGTTTCCACACTTTAACACTCTTGCCCACAGAATGCATGTGGGGCATGACCGAAATCATAGTTAACTTTTTAACTATACTCGATTCCGCACTAAAAATAGTAGTTTTATTAGCTGGTATAAACAAACCAGTAGCGAAATGGTTTAGCAATGGCTCCGTTTTCAGTTCGCGTAATTTGCTTGAGCTTAATCTAGCTAAGAAACTAGTTTGATCTTTTTGTCCCATTGAACCCGGTGCATAATGCACCTGTATAATTATTGTAGCTGCTTTTGCTAGAAATTGCCCCATACCCTTCGGGTAAATGGTAGGATCAGACCCAGGAACCCAAGCGCCTATTTGCTTTGCACTAGCTGAACCTACTCCCCAGTAGCTTGTGTAACCCAGCTCTTTATCTAAAGCATCTAGCTTATAGGGGATATTAGAAGTATCAGCATATACCAATATATGATGCACTATGTTTTTGTTTCCCGGAATACATTTGAAGCTAGTTATAAATTGATCTAATGATAATCCAGTAGGCAACGGGAAGCATCGATAGACATCGCCATTATTAGGCACTGTATATTCTGGTATAGCTATTTCTAAGTCATGGGGCCAGAATTCATTAGTATAGACTGGTGGTATAGGTGTATCTTGTGGCCTACCGTAGGGAGCTGAACTACGTACCCATTCCTCTATTAAGTGAATTTCGTCGGCAGTCATCAAACGCTCATTCTGAAAGTGAGAGTAGCTTGGGTCAGCTGGCCAGGGCGGCATACGCAAATTCTTCGTAGAATAGGCTATACTATAGCGGTTAACGTATGTTTCTTCGTATGTTACCAGCGAGAATGGTGCTATGCCATTATCATTATGGCAGGAAGTACAGTGCCGATATAAGATAGGAGCAATGTCTAGCGTCCATACTGGAGTGTGGCACTGCGCTTGCAGTGCCACTAATAAGATAAATAGAGTTCTCATAGATATTGCTTAAACTCCTCTGGAATATCCAAAGCTTGCACTGTAAAGCGAAACCCTGGTGTAGTACGGGCTTTACCGGCTAAATCTTCCAGTAGCTCACGCGCCTCGGAGTCGTCACTAGTAGCGAATTTCTTATTCTCGCTAGTAGTTATGTACAAGTGCTTTTTAGTCGGTAGTTTCACTAGTTGCTGGAATTGTGGGTCATCTATATTAACTTTGAGCACGTAATTCACTCCTTTGCCGGCCTCATCATAAAATAGCACGGAAATAGTGTTATCCGGTAACATACGCACATGACATGGTTGGGAGGCGTACTTCTGTGTTATCTCCAGCCATTGCTCATCTGTGAACGATCTGGTGAGATAGCGGCGTTTGGCGCCTTCGTGAGTAAAATAGCCTTGTTTACGCATTAGCTCGGGCTTATAGCCCTCTAGCCATGTGCGAAAATGCGAGAAAGTAGAATAAACAGCAGCCATTAGTTAGTTGAGTTATAGTAGATGAATATTAAATACAAAAATAGTACTGTATAGTAGCTCCAATCAAGCAAGCTAGGAGTAGAGTCCGGTACGTATAAACTCCCTGATTTTCTTCCATTGACGATAGCTGAGCATATAGCTCCTAGCAGCGAGAGCTCGTAGCTCATTCTCGACCTCAAAGCCGTCAGTAATTGCCGCAGGTAACCCTGGTAATGAGCTAGCCCGTTCAGCTTCGGTTTCAGCGAATCCATGTTCTATAAGTTTTACAGTGCTTAAAGTGCTGGGATAATCCAGAAAAAAGCAATAGCCTTTTGAGAGTAATGTGCGATTTGGTATAAGCTTACCTGGAGCTATTCGTTGTCCTAATTGCTTAGCATCTATGCAGACATCGATATATTTAACAAGTATTTGCTCCAATGCTAATGTTGTCTGTATAGGCTTAACCAAAGGGCTCTTGCTTATGGTTATGATCATATCTAGCAAGCTAACACCAGAGCAATCAGAGTCTACATAGTAGTAGCCAGGTTCATTAACTATTTCGGTAGGGCAATCGCAATACATTATGTGCATATTGCGAATGTGATTTACTTCCAGCCCGTACTTCTTTTTGAGTGCATCACATTGCTCTGTACTTGCTATATAGTATAGCTTGTAGGAAAGAAGCTCGTCGAGATCAAAGAAAGGCTCCAAGTGATCAGGCAATTCGCTATCTGGCATTAACCGTGTCCATTCATCCAAATAGAAATGGCTACACGAATTAGCCAGGCTAGCTTCGAATACTAATATGCTATTAGTACCAAATAACGTAGCCTCCCTATCGTTGTGGCGTCCATCATGCACGAAACAAATCTTAGGATTGTCTTTCAGCCATTCACGATAAAAATCAGGCACAGGGTAATAAATTCTATTCATCAGTTTGAGTTTGTCCACAATTATAAATTCCTTTCTTTCCGCATTTCTTGCATGTAACGTCGGCTTCCATCATTATCGAGTAAGGCCCATCTAAATGGGATGTATTGGTATACTCGGGTTCGCATATAATCCCATAACAGGGATTAAGCCATAGCTGTAAACGGTGTTTTATAGTTTTATACCAGCGCTTATACCATTTCGCTCGAGGTGTTTTCAAGCTACTGAAGTCAATATTCACGGCCACCGATTTCGAATAACTTGAAAGCCTCCAGCGACGGGTCTCGGTGTAGTATTAGGTTATACTCAGCGCAACGTAATGTATTTTTAAGTTTTTGGATGTGAGTCTGCGTACGGCTATCATAGTGTATACGAGCATCTCCGATGGTACTATGAGCATACTTAGTTCTAGCCGTACCATTACACCATTTTACCTCGTGAGCATTTATATCAGCTACCCAATAACCTTTTGGTGTTACCTTAACGATGCGCAGGATAAATAGAGCTGGGCGTGATTCCACTCGTTTCACCTTCCCTAGTTCTTCATCTATGGGTAAGTTACGAGTAGAATACCAGATACCGTCCTTACCCAATAAGGCCGGCGCTACTTGGAAACGATAAGCTACACCTAAGTGGGTGGTGCCAAAATCAGCTAGTAGTTGCTTTTTCATAAGTTCGTTTTAGTGGGCCATGTAGGATTTGAACCTACGACCACCTGATTATGAGTCAGACGCTCTAACCACTGAGCTAATGGCCCTAGAGGTGGGAAAGCCCACCCAAAAACTATTTAGAATGCCTCTTTAGTAGTGTATAATGGCGTCGGGTGTCGGGCCTAATATAGCATTTGTTTTAACTATAATAGCCTGAAATTCTGAGTAGTCGATAATACTACCTAATTCCTCACTTAAGGCATCAGGTAAAAGTAACGCGTTATTCATTACAAAAGCCTCTCTATGGCTCAAACCTCGCTCAGACAGATATTTATACACCTTTATGCTAGCATCGACTTCGGAAATATCCGTCTTTATAGCATAGTATATACGTAAAGCAGTACCGTATAGGGTACGTATTCCGATCTCTCCCTCGCAGAATGTAAAGAAAGAACCCCAAGGCATTACCTTAGGCCTCCACTCTAAGAATGGCCCAGCGATAATATCGTACAATTCGCTAGGACAGTCTTCATTGCCATGTGAAAAATCTACAAACTTGATATTCCCTGACTTTACGAGGAATGATCTAGCGACGTATACATCACGTTCTGTGCCTACTACATGTATTCTTAAATTCATCAGAAATGCCATTTTGGGTGTTTCCAAGTACTTTCGCTAAGAGCATTAGCTACTGATGACCAAGTATCGTTAGTTAGCGGGTATACTCCATAGTCCTCGTCGTCGATCTCCACACGTAGCCCCTTTATATCACCTATAACCTTTACTACTGAACCTCCTATTAAGCATTTAGCTCCGTAATCAGTTAGCTGTAAGCTAGGGTATAAAGCCCTAGTGAATAACTCGGTTCTTTCAATTAGCTGTCCAGCCATCTTGTAACTCGGTCATAAATGAAGGAAACTCCCAAGCTACGCTTGGCTGATCTAACCCGCTCACCATAGCACTTATCGGAGCTAGGTAAAGCGAATGGAACTCGTAGTAAGTGTCGTCACAATCGGCTATTCTCAGAGCATAGGGGAATTCGCGTATATCCGACATCTTATCGCCTAGGCGCTTAAAGAAACGCCCTAGTATTGTAGCCTGCTCGTAAGTGCTTAATTTATGGAAAATTGCAAGCACTTCTGGGTTGCTTAACTCCTTCTTGCGCTTGCTATAAGGCAGATCAATTTGAGTAAGATGTTGCATATAGCTATGAGCCATTGCACACTTCATTTGGAATTTACTATTATACCAATCCAGCCCATTGCTCACAGTAACTCCTGGTTGCATGATGATGGATAATTCCCCATAATGAAGTCCGGGCTTATCGCGGAAGCCATACCAACTGCCTTTATCGATAGCTTCAAAATCGACTCGTACATACGTGCAATCATCGACCCTTAGTAAGCCGTCCGGCGCTTCTAAAATCAGCTTGGCGTAATCCTTTCTTTTCATATCAATGAATTTTATCAAAGATATTAATATTATTTGAAAATTCCAATAATATTAAGGATAAATAAAAAATTTCTTTATGCGATCTTTAGCGAAAACAGTAGCTTCCATCTTTTCGAAGTCCACCAGACCCGTAGTATGGTTATAGCTATTGTTCAAGCTATAGCCTATATAGCTGGTGTCCCTACCCTTTATGCAACGAGTAGCATGCACTGCGAATAGTTGTTCCTGAACCTCCGATAGCTTATATAAAGCGATGCCACGATCCAGTTGCACTTCACTAGCTGGCGTAGGGTCTTGATAAGAACACCCAGCTAATAGCACTAAAAACAATAGGTTAATCTTTTTCATCGCCGTCGATTTTATTGATTAGTAAATTAATTCTGCCAACTACCCAGGCTATAAATAAAATAACCCACACTAAGCCACCCATTATCGCCATCTTTATGAGATCGCTTGGTAACCAGTCCATGCCATATAAGCCGTTCACTACTTTACGCCTTTTAATACTTCTTATAAAGCTACCGTATAGCTCGTAGTCGGTGTCGTAGCCCAAACTGGCTTTACCTGATTTTAGCCTAAGTAACTGCAATATAGCCAATATCAATGTAGGTATAGCTCCCAAAACATAAAATAGTAGATATGCATTCATCGTATAGGTTTTAGCTGTTCAATGAATGCTAGAGCATCGAAATCATCCATTACGTATAGCTTAGCATACGGTTCCAGCTGTGCAGTACGCGTATCGTATACCCAGGGATTATAGCATTTAATAATAGCTAAGCCCTCTAACGCCGGTTCCATACCACGCTCGTCCTTATAGAACTTAGAGAAATTAACCCAGAATGCACCTAATTCAGCTACATTCAACGTAGCCAAACGCGTAGAATCTACCGCACTTATAGTAGCCGATGGCAATGTGCCCTTGATTGCTTCGGCTTCCCAATCAGCACCGAATAGCAGCATAAAAAGCTGTAATATTATCACGTTACACATTTAGTTGTTGTGTTATGTACGCGTCGATGTTATCGAAAATAATCTTCGTCACATCATCAAGTACTCTAGTATTTATAATAGTACGTCCTATAAAGTCCGTACGATGACCATTACTCGAAAAAGCAAATGAGCCAGGAGTAGGCGAATCATAAAACGCCATACTCTTAGCTATTTTGAAAGCACTTTCAAGCGAACCGAATCTTTTCTTTAGTCCTTCGATCAATTCAGAAAAAGCCCCGCGATTAGCTCCGAATGGTACTCTATCAGCCTTTACGCCCTTATCGATTATAAGGCCATATTCTTCCATGTATATTTTCGCTACTAGCGTGTCACCCTCGGTAGCTACAACCACCTTCATATCAGCTAACTTACCGCTAAAATAGTGCCCTTGAGCTTTAAGCTCTACTACCAGCTCTTGCTTTAGCTTTGTACCAGCCTCTAATAATGTGAAACCCTTCATACAAAAATATCAAGATGAATAATACAAGCAATAAAGGTGTAAGCACCACGAAGCTATATCTAGTGAATATAGCTATCGGTGACATAGCTCCAAAAACTATGCTGAGTAGCTCGCTCCATTCGTGCAACACAAATAAGAAGCATATGGCTGAGAAGTGGACTTTATTCATTAATCAGCTATTAGCTTGATTTCCAATATTCTGATAGCATCGCAAGCTTGGTAGCTCATAATACCACCGCCATCAACGGTTACTAGAAGCGAGCTATTATCCGTAGCGAATATGCCGAAATCAGTATCAGTATCGTTAGTCATCACTTCCATAGTATCAAGTTGCCCCTCTGTTCTTTGAAATACAACAGACCATAAGTATTCTTCATGTGGAACTACAGGTGGCTTGATATTAGTTCTCTTGCACTCAGCTAGTTCAGCCTGTTCTCTCTGCACTTTAAGAGCTACCCATGTGAAGCCACTAGCACAGACTATGAATGTAGCTATTAAAAGTATTCGCTCAACCATTGATGTATTTTTTGTATTTTTTAGTAATTACTTGACTCATGTGGCCTATAGCCCTAGCTCGTTGCAGTTCGTCCGGCGTCATTGGTTTATCCGGTTTATCCTCTTCACCTCTCAATGAAGGCCCGTACATATCTTGTGCGTGTATATAAGCTACCATGAATAGCTCGCTCTCCTTATCGTAATTGTCGCTATGGAATGCGAAATATTGCTGAAACTCAGCAACTAGCTGCAAAGGGCCGAATACTTCAAATTCAGTCTTTACTATATTACCATAACGACTGTATACAAACGAATAGTTCTCCCAATAAGCTTTACCAAATACTACCCATAAGGAATGATAGAAAAGCTTCTTATGATGTAATTTTATCCGCAGCTTTATCATAGTGTGCTTATTACCTAACCATTCGTCGTATGTCAAGCCTAGCTTTTCCAGATATTTAAGAAAAGCAATTCCAGCAGCGTTACGTTCGTGTATACTGTCCGACTCATTACTCTTTCGGTACAGGGCGCTAAGTTGCTCTATTTTCTTTTCGTCGATGTCGTTTATGTGCTTCATATGTAGTAAGTTTTCTCTGTGTATGCCAAACCACGTAGAGCACTAATAATAGCAGCTAGTTTTAATAGCTTGCTACTAGAATAAGTAAATTCTGGGCCTACTCGTTCTGCATCATATAGTAGCTTGTACATCTGCTTATTACGGTAACGGCTAGCTATAATGCGTACGCCGTAATTACGGCCACTGGTAGTTGTGAATACTACAGTACCAGAACGATGCTTTTCTAGCACTTCTCTAATATGGGAAGTAGTTAGTTTAATACTCGTTATCTCAGCCTTTACGCTGATAGGCACTTCGAGAGCTTCGATAGTGCGGCTTCTGTGATCTATTTTAAATCCAGTAGGGCACCACCACTCAGCGTATTTCACTACTACCGTTCTAAATAATTCCTTAGGCCCTGCAAAAGTTATTTTCTCCACCTCGCCGTCTAGCTTATGAAGTTTATAGACTCTTGTGATTGTAGGCTCCTGAGAATTCAAGCCAGATGTATCTTCTACATTCATCGATATAGATTATGGAATGATGAAATTAATCGACCAGGCTCGAAGGGTTATACCTTAGGCTTGATTCTTTCAGGTTTCTTGTGCCAATCATAAGCAAACATTAACAAAGCTATAAATATAGCTATGAAGAAGGCTGAAACGAAGTAACGACCGGAGCCTATAGCGTCCCATACAACCCTAGCCATATAGCACAGCGTAATGCCGAAGCTAATAGCCGTAATAGCCGAAGCTAGTTGAAAAAGTCTGTATTTTAGCATAGTGTGCATTTTGTTACCCCTGTTATGGGGTATAGTTGTTGTTCTTGTATTTCTAGGGTAGCTACACATTTGCATAATGTAACTTCAATTCCCAGATATATGCCTCCATTATAAGTGCGATCGAGTTCACGAGCTTCGCCGTACTGAATATCCAATTCGTCATGTATACACTTTATAGTATTCGCTTCCTTAGCTATTTTGTAGTCCGCGTAGTACAACCATGCGAATGCTCCAGAAAAATATTCTACGCGTACTATCTTTGTTAATTCGTTCATTATAGAACCTAACATTAACCTTTGCCAGATGCGCGCTTGTGTAGGAGTTTGCTTACATGCAGGTGGGCAATAAGAGCAATCAGGTAGTACTCCTATAGCGAGCATACCAGTGAAACATGGGCCCTCAAATGCTAGGTCTTTACGAAATGATACTGGGCCATTAGCCCATAATAACATGGGAAATCTAGCTACTAGTTTGTCGATACTGGCTCCAGCCGACACCCAGTAGCGCGACCAGAAATGCCCATTATTATAATCCTGCCATGTTTTACCTAAATTAGCAGCCGAAAATTCGTCGTCTGTATTGATGACAGCGAATGTATCGAAATTGAGGCATTCAGTGCCTCTTATAGTCTTTGCGAGTTGCAATAATATTGTATCAAGCATTTTGTGCCTTTTTATAAGCTCTTAAATTACGCGCTCCTGCTACGCTTCTGCGCACTTGAGCCTTAGCTGAATCAGCGTCCACGTCTAGTACTTCTTTACTTTTCCAAACATGCCCTACCGTATACTCAACTAGGAATCTAAACATGTCATTTATATTTTGATCATTCCATAAATATAAATAAATTCTCTGAATAATCAAAATATTTTATGAAAAATATATTAGCTACCAGGCTTGAGCTATATTTAATCTAGCTATTAGGTCAACAGCTATCTCAAAGTCAAATTCCCAAGCTGCTAACACAGGACTTACATGCTGTTCAGCTGCCCAGCCCTTTTCAAGCACTAGATCATACACCGAGTGCCAACCCAACATCAATGCTTTTTCGTGGGAAATTTCCGCCGCTTTGGCTTTGGCTTCGCGCTCTTGTGATGTTGCCGGGATGGTGAAGCTGAGCTCATTCCAGAAAGCAGCGTATCGCGTGTCTTTATATAACCTCTCAATGTACGACGAAAAAAAAATCGCACCTTTAACACTTCGCTTAGCGGCAAATCTTCGAATAGCCTACCGCGCTCTTCTAGCCATTTGTCACGCTCACTAACGTTTATAGGCAACACTTCGCCTTCGCGTCTAGCCAATACTGCTATTTCCAGTAAACCCAATGAAAAAGCGAAATTGCCTTCCATGTCACCCTTTATATCTATAAGCTTTTGGAAATGCTTACCAAGCTCCATAGCTACTATAGCAGCACCTACCTTAACCTTGCCTGTACCCTTTAGTATGTCCGTAGAGTCTAGCAAATAGCGCTCACCAGCATACTCAATTACGTTATCGGCTGACTCAGGTCGGTATGATTCTATTACTGCGTATATATGATTGTACACACTTAGCGTATCGAACTCCATGTCGATAGTCAGGAATTCCGGTTGTATTGGCCTAGGCGTCTCGCCACTAGCCGGCTCGTACATTTCCAACTCATTCAGGGCCTCAGCTCCTATAATGGGCTCCAATATCATAGGCAATGCTCTATAGCCGAATGTCTGATCAGCGAAATAAGCCTGCTCTACGGCTTTCATATCTATAAACTGCCTAAACCGTAGCTCGCTAGCTACGGTCGGCAATTCACAAGTTTTACCATTGTCCAGTCGGTAAGTTATCATGCGGGTGTATCGTTATAGGCATGTATGGCCTTAAGCACAGAAATATGATCACGATTGGTTTTTGACGAATAACGCTTACCTGTTAACGTAAAGTAAAATTGCAATGCACTATCCAAATCAGGTAGTGTAGTGAGTAAGCCCGCCCATTTCTCGTCTGTAGGTAGGGTCTCAGGGCCATGTACTCCATCATAAGTAATAATAGAGCCGACTTGATCGGAAGATACCGGGCCAGCGGGCAAGTCCATAGCTCCTGGTTCCAAGCTAGCTGTACTAGCACCGCTTGTTTGTAGTTTCACCATCTGCACTACAGCGGCTCCGGCCACCATTGACTGGTCAACCTTCTTACCACACGTAGGGCACTCGGGTTCCACCGGCCTAGGATTACTCATTTGGCGTATACTGACATCACCAGTACGCACCACTTTACGCACCGGTAATGAAGGTATAGCCACATTGAGAGCTTCTTTATGTGACGGGAATACTACACCCAATGTCATTATGACACCCTGAAAAGCTGCTCCCTGAGCCTTAGCTCCGAAATTAGGACGCAGCGCTATCATAAGTGCTATAAATTGCTCCAGTGCTGCATCCAGCGCCTCGCCTTCAAGCGGCAAAGCTTCTATGTTATTTTCCATTTTGCACAATTGTTTTAGCTGCTACATGTATACTCTTGCCATAGAGTACGTCCTCACCATAAATGAAACCATAATCCAAGCCAGCTTGCAATACGTTACCTTCAGTCACTCTATTGTAGAAATCACGTGAAACTGGTAGCACTATAGTAAAAGCTCGTTCTGTAGAATCGACTCTAGTATGGGCTAGCTCCAAGTTTATGTCAGTACATTGGAATGTCACCAGATAGATGAATCTACCACCGGCTTTTATGGAATCGGTTTGTTGCAATTGAGCATTTGCTTCGTATAAGGCTATACGAGCTTTGTAAAGCTCTGAGCTTACTTTGGTATACTCAGCATTCAACGAGTCCAAATCATTCTGTATAAATTCAGCCTCTGGGCTACTGCTAAGGCCTAAAGCCTTGGTGTGGCTAAAATACTGATAAGCAAAAGTAGCAATACTCAAGCCTATAATAGTAAATAGCAAGTTTCTAACGACCTTGTTCATATGCTTTGGTTTAAGTTACACTGAATAAGCTTGTTCTTCGTAGGGTGGCAATTCGGGTACAGCTAACTTACCTAAAGCCCAGTAGCGTAAAGCATCCCATATGTGGTTGTGCTTAGTGCTATATGTCTCTTCCCCATTCAAGCTTTTTGATGGTATTATCACATATTGCTCTTGTTCTTTCATCCAAGCTGTATGAACTACTAGATACAATGTGTGCTCTTTTATTATGCCCACTCCACGTTTAATGGAGCCACCACGTCTGTTAGCTGATTTTATGTTGAAGCCATTCTCTTTCTTTAATAAATCAGCCTGCTCTTTAGCTACTGCATCATCCATTTCTACCTCAGTGTAGCCTACGCCGACTTCGTCCATCATTTTAGCCAGCTCTGGTCTAGTTATGTAATTACCATAAATAGCACACCTAGCGTAAATGCGATTAGGGTAATCCATATCACGCCCTGCTTCTACCATAGCTAATGGGTCACCGTCATAACCATAATCTAAGCCGTAGCCCCTATGAGTTAGCATACGAGCTTCGAATTCGTGGTTTAAAATCCAGCGCACATTAGGATAAACAGCTCCTTCAACTACACCTGTGAGACCTAAGCCATACACACGCCATTTATTAGCATCAGTAGCTTTATAGCTCATTATCGTAGCTATAATATTAGGCGAACAATACGGGTTATCCATGAAAGTGGATATTAGTAGTATTGCTCTAGCCTGTTTTTGCACATGTGTATGAGCCCAGAACTTTGCTGTAGGGTTAAAATCCAGTATTACTTTATTCGTAGTCCGTAAACGAAGCTGATCATAAATGCTGTAGGCTATACCATTAGCTTCGTTTATAAATAAATATTGCCGTTTACCTGATTTAGCTCCTTGCTCTGTCTCAAATACCCGAAATTCGATAACTGACCCTGTATCAAATAAATACACATGATTAGTGCGATTGAACTTAACTACACGATCCTTGACTTCCGGCGTTACAGCTAATATATTAGCTATATCGCGTATAGGCCCACTACGCATGTTCGGAAAGCTTTCTCCCGTGATCGTTATCACAGCATTAGCCTCGGTTATAGCTATTAATAATAACCATTGCAGGGCGGAATAAGTTTTCGAAGAGCTTGTACCGCCCTGCAATATTATGGTATCGTTATCCTGCCAAGCCTTAGCGAGCTGCCAAAATACTCTGGTAGTATTATGCTCATTGAACGGGGCTGGCGCGGCTACACTCATTAATTAAGCTTTTCGATGTTATATGCTACTACTACTTCCAGTAGAATACCGCACTCGGTAAGGTATGCACATAAAGCGACTAATGTACAAGCTAAGCGAAATTTAATAGCTTCAGCACGGGCTAAGCTCAATACGCCGTCATCGTCGCGCTGTGCTTTTTTCCATACATTAGCTATCTCAGTGCCATTAGCTACAGCGTGCATTAGTGGTGCATTTAACATGTGTATTTCCTTGGCCATTTCGGTCAAAGCTTCCTGCGCCTTATCTAGGCTTTCCACGTATATATCCACCATAGCTAACAAGTCAGTTAGCTTTAGCTTTAGCTCATGGGCTACAACAGCTATATACCATAGCACGTCGCCAGCTTCGTCTACTAGCTTATTCGACATCTTATTGAGATACTGCTCACGCAGAAGCTCACCCAATTCTCCGCATAAGCCCAGCACTGGGTAATTAAGATTAGCTCCAACATTAGGGTATCTAGCCGTTTTCAGGGCGGCCTTCTGATAATCGTTGATTTTCATTGATTGGAATTAGATGTCCATATCTTTCGATAATCTCTGCCTCAACCATGTCGGACTCGCCTTCCGATGTTATTAGCCGAACATTACCTATAGAATCTGGCATTATCAGTTTAAATGAATTTATAGTTAAGCTAGAAGCTTTCTCAACTGGTACGCTAGTCGTAAAATTACGCTTATAGCTCCAGTGTTTCTCCAGCATAGCTAATCGCTTGGAAACTTCTGGCATAGATTTGGCCGCGTCCAAGCGATTGAATTGGTTCAATGTAGCTTGGTGTAGTCGCTCATAGAATGCATCGACAAAATCGATCAAATAGCCGAATTCCTCACTGAAGTAAGGATGCTCTAAACCCGATTGGTCATAAGCGTCGAGGACTGCTTTTAGCTTCACATGATCTATACGACACGGTTGGCCTGTAACCTTACCGTGACGCCTAGCTAGTACACATAACATCTGGATAGATAAGCTGAATGCTTCTACATCATCCATTCGCTCAAATGCTTGTAAAGCTACTGTGCAGTCCTCTGGGCTTATCATAGTCTGGTATTTGGATTAGCTACGGGTTTCGAATGGCCATCAGCTCGCCATAATTCGAAATTCTCAATTAATTTTATGAGTTTGCGTACATAGTGAGGGTCTTCCGCATAACCTACACGTTTTAGCCGGTATGCCCAACCCTTGTAATTATTACCGGATAAGCTTAGGATATGCGCGTAGGAGCCGCTAGTTAATAGTTTAGAATGATGTCGAAAGCACCACCAAGTGCTAGCGTATTTAGCAAAATCGCCTTCGCTAAACTTCACTTTACCTATAGCTAGCTGTACGAATAAAGGATTACCGTCCTTGGCTTTTATGCCAAAATGGTTATTAGCTAGGCGCACATGGTCACTAGTGCCGGCGGCTGACTCCAATAAGCCTTGAGCTAGTGTGATACTAGCTGGTACTCCGAATAAGCTATGCTCAGTGGTAGCTACTGTTATGTGTTCCTCCACATAAGCTTTGAAATGAGCTGGCATTTTGTGATATGCCGGAGCCCCAATGGATTTACGGCCATATAAGCCAGTAACCAATAGTAATAAAATCAAAACATTAATAGTGTTCTTCATGACTTAGTTGTTTTGCCACCACCAGGGCTGGGGGCCGTGTGCCCATCGAGCGAACTTGCATTTATGAATTGAATAATAAGTTCTGTAAGCAGCTACTGCGCATTCATTACGGCATTCATCCGGCATAGCCTGTGCGAATGCCGTAAGCCCTATATCAGGCACATTAATAGTGTCGATAGTATCAGCTATACTCAGTAATCTAGCATTCATAGGCTTACCGAAGCGGAATGTGTATTCCACTAAAGTAGCACGTAAATGAGTATTTAACCATTGCACATTACTTAATGATTGCCTAAGCCATACTGCACATGGGTGATTTATATGTGTAGCTTTCATCAAGAATTCGTGCATAATTTGCTTGTTACTGTCGTATGTCTGGTATATAGGCTTTTCTATACCCAGCGAACGCAGATAAGTGCTAAATAGCTAACCATATTCTAGCGACATTTTTACTACGTGCTGGTCGCACATATAAGACGCCGCTAGTTCTGGGTCATAATCAAGTACAAATATATTCATATTTTCGGATTTTTCAAAATTATTTTTCAATCCCTAAAGATATGAATATTTATCCTGAAATTCCCTATATCATCCTTAAAATCCCTGAAAATTAAACATTTTCGGGGATTTTAAGAATCAATTTATCGTAATCTACTTGGTGCTCTTTGTATACACTTTCTATGAACTCTCGTAGTAGTTCTGGGTGATGTAGCGCTATATAAGCTAGCATAGCTCCTGGCACCCAGCCTAAATCGTTTAGCCATAAAGTATAGTCATCACAAACTATAATCTGACCAGAGCTGGTTGTCCAATTTGGCATTATACTACCATTATAACATCTTGCGATGCTCTAGTAACAGCTGTGTATAACCAACGCCTTTTCTCATCGTAGCCCCAGTTAGCATCGCTAACTTGTAGTAGATTATTCAATAATACTATGGACTTATTATAAGTCGAACCTTGTGCTTTATGGCACGTGGTAGCATAATTGTAACCGACTTGAGCAAAAGTGCTCAATAGCCTTTTATAATTAGCTGCTGCTGCCGAATACGCCGGAGTGCCTTTACGATGTTGTGTTTGCATACTCTTAAAATAAGTAAGCAACATATCGTAATCAGCTTGCGAGTCCTCATGCAATATGCGAATATCGACTTCGGTTTCCTGATCTATGAGTAGAGCATGCGCATTATAAACTTTGAACCTAATCTGATCAGTCAGATCATAGTTCTCTACAGTATACGATAGAATTTTAATCTGATCGTTATTGCCCAGTACTACATTATCATCCACTACGTGCCTGCCATTCGCTATAAGATTCTCACCATATAAAATCTTAGATTCGTGCACGGAATCGCCGTATATGTAGCTACGTAATGTATCATTCATTTTACTGGTCATATTCACAGTAGCACATATGACACGCGCAAAGTTAGTGTTATCCCTATATTCACGGCTAGAAAAAATATCTAGCAGGCATTCTCTGAACCATGTACGTTCATCACTAATAGCTGAATCAGCTAAATATGTGCCGTGCCCTTCGTGCAGATTAAGCACGAATTTATCAGGCACACTAAAATCAGTCAGTAGATGCGAAGCTAGCTGTATAATCGGTGATAACTTACCTTGCCTGACTATCTCGGTCAAACGTACACCTTTTATATCATCGGATTCGTAGAATACATTAGCTTGTTGCCCTTTAGGTGGCAGTAGTTGTTCTACGTCACCAATAAATACAAATTTACATTTACCTTGGTGCTCTATAAGAGAGCTAAACATATCATTATTAAGCATACTGCTCTCGTCGAAGAAAATAGCATCATAGTATTTGATAGCTACATCAGCTGCTTTTATGAAATCTGGCTCAAATTCGTTTTCGTTGTCTCTCAAGCCTAGTAAGCTGTGTACAGTACGGAAGCCTGAAATAGGAGCATCTCCAAGCTTAGCTTTGAGCACGTTTATAGCTTTTCCGGTAGGAGCGCTTATGCATATTTTCATACGCTGCGCCATACCTCTAGCTATATCAGTAGTTATGAGTGTTTTTCCAGTACCAGCAGGGCCTGTAATCCATACCCAGTTTAGCTTTAATTTACCCATTAGATAACTGCGTACCAGCGTATGTGCTTCTTGCTGGCCTGCAGTATAACTAATAACGGGCTGTGTAGTAGAATTAGCCATTTTTACTCAGTTGTGTTAGTTGGTGTAATGTATAGTTAGCTATCTGAGCATCCAATTCGACGCCCATTATCTCAGCGAATTCCAAATGATCAGCGATTTGCGACTCGTCGCTTATTGCTTCATTCTCACACAGCTCATGATGATGTCTACATAAAGCCATCAGCTTTTCTGGTATGTCTAATAGCTTAGAGCCACCTGAGCCTCTACCGCCTATATGGTGTATATCCTGAGCTTGTCTTTCCACCTCCGATAAGAAACATATTTCGCATATAGGTGCTACAGTGGTATCGCCGTCGTAAAAATGGTCAAAATATACTTTAGTGTGGTTTTTCATTTCATCACAGTTTGCTTGTTAACTAATTCGAAAGTATATGTCTTGGAATTCGGAAATTCACCAAGTTGTTGATCGATAATAAATATAGCCCTATCCTTGGATAACACAGGCATTAACTCCATTATAGCCATACACGCATCCTCGTCTAGCCCTAAGAATGGTTCGTCGATTAGCATTAGAGGCCATCTGCCATCTGCTATCAAGTCGAATAAACCCAATTGTAGCGTTAGCTGGACTCTAGTTACTTGCCCTTGTGATAAATCACCGTAAGGTATAATAACTCCATCTGCTCTAGCTATAATCAATTCAGTTTTAGTACGTGTAGCTTCTGCATCGATAGTGAATCTTACAGCCAAGCCAAATAGTTTGGAATAGCGGTCAAGAGCTTTATTTAGTTTGACAAATAGAGCCTTAGTAACATGGGCTTTAATTCCATTCGGCCCTAGAGCATCAGTATACCAAAAATTGGCTAACTCGAATTCCTCATTTAATGAAAGTATATTTGACTCTAGCTTTTCTTTAGCTTGTATAGCCTCGTATAATTCCAGAGTAGCTTTTTCTATGTATTCCGAGTAGTCGGTAGGCTTCGCTAGTAGTTTAGCTCTATGAGCAGCTTGTGCCATCTCGAATTTTAGCTTAGCGCTATTATGAGCTTGTAATTGTTCATTATACGTACGCTCTAGTGCTTTATGCGCATCCGTCAATTGCTTTATATGAGCGATTATACCATCTGCTCCAGCTCTAGCCAATTTATAACTATCACGCAATTGGCTCAGCTCTTCATTGAGTTCATCTATCTTAGCTAGTTTAATCTTTTCAGCTTCTTCTGCCTCCAGCAAGGCTTTATCATAAGTAGCTCGAGCTACACATAATGAATCATGGTCGAATTCCCTACCGCAAGCCGTACAACCTGTAGCTATTGGTTTTGGCTTCGTTATGGTTTCGCTCTTTATGTGTGACAATCTAGTATTACCTCTAGCTAGGTCTGTCATAAAACCCATAGCTACTTCCTCAGCTTCTTTTAACTGAATCTGCTGTAATTCCAGCGATAAAGGAGCTAGTGCTGATGGCTCTGGTAAATTACGAAGAACATGGTCGGCTTGCGTGAATAGCTTAGTAGCTTCAGCTAGTTGCTCCGCGTAAATAGCCTCTGCCTCAGCTTGTAATTTCTGATAATTACCTAAATTCGAATTAGCTGTAGTCTGGCGCTGTGTAGCTGAATTTAGCTGCGCAGTAGCGCTACTTAGTTCGGCTTTTATACGATTATAGTCTACTTGTACTTTAGCTCGTAGTGCATCAACCCAATCCAAATCGAATAATGACTTGAAAAATTCACGTCTTTCATTCTCATCATAGTCGCCCAATCGCCGAGAAGCTGATGCCATTATAATGGCATTCTGAAATTGCATGGCAGTCATACCAAGTAGCTCAGCTATCCTGGCATTAATGTCTTTGATATATAAGCCCTCTGGTTTATAATTACCTTCGAATTCTTTCAGAAGCTCGACTGATTTAGCACCGCGTGTGAGCTGGTAGTTAGTGCCGTCGACACTGAAATGTAATGTAACTTTTACTGAATTGCCGGTTAGATTGGATTGTACTGTCCCACCTGATTTTATGGATTTATTATACAGGCAAAAATATAGAGCCTCCATCACACTGGTCTTGCCTGCTCCATTCTTTCCCCTAAATCGAATAATTCCCTTATCTGGAAAAGATATGATCTTAGGCTCGATTATAGATCGGAAATTTTCAATCCTTAGAGTATGTAGTTTTATCATTTGCCTATGAATTGTTGAATGTAAACAAGACGCTTATCGCTGGCTACTCCCTTCGAATACTCATCAAGTATATCCCAGATAACTGGCCTACCATATACCTGTTCTGTAGCTTCCTCTTGTGTAGTTTCAATAGCAGCTAATTGTTGTACAATGTGCGGACGCACAGTAGTGTAATTAGTGGGTATAGCCCTTAGCGAACCGTCAGCTAGCAATATGTAAATACATTTATTCTGGCCTAAATCATCAGCAGCTAAATGACATGGGCTGCCTAATATGCGCCCTTTAATACCAATAGCTGGTTTGTGTATATGCCCACTTAAGTAGGAAATTCTTTGTGATTGTATGGCCTCACCATCGAAATCCGCTGGTAAGTTTAACGTGTTGATTGAGGGAGTTTGGTGTATAACCAAGTAGCCACGATAATCTTCAGTAGCTTCAACTAATTCCGTTAATTCGCGTAATGTAGATGCGATAGCTGATTGCGGTTGCAACATATAAGGCACAAAACGAAAAATAGCTTTACGAGTATATAGCTCAATATTGTCGGCTATAATAGCTAATTTAGCATGCGCCAGTAAGTTTATGGAGGAATGCTCTACTTGTGATTGGTCAATATTACGAGTACCAAGATCATGGTTACCAGTAAGGCAATAGAATTCTAATGGGTAGTTAGCCTGCAATCTGGCTACCAAAGCCAGTGTACTATCAATGGCTCTTATTGAGATAGTATAAGCTTGATCGAATAAATCGCCGGCGCAAATCATTTTGCGTATCTCCAGTTTTTCACAAGTAGCCCATAGATCAATTAATACTTTATGAGTGCGCTCCAGCATATCCTCATCGCCTTCCACTCCACGAAAAACTCCGGGCCCTATATGAAGGTCACTAAATATTAGGACTTCGGGGTTGCACTTAAAATCGTTTATGTTAATGTCAATCATATTATAAATATTGCGGAAAGCCGAATGGCAGTATACCACCCGACTTTCCGTAATTACTAATTGGCAGCATCCTGTGGCGCCTCTGGGGTCTCTGTAGCCGCTGGCTGTTGGTCGACAGGCAGTTGAGCTGTAGGAGTTTCGGCGGTGCCCTCGGTCTCAGGTGCTGTGAATGGCACTTGAGTAGCTGGTGTGCGGGTTCCCTTTTCTTTGAATGGCATAGGTCTTGGGTCAAATCCACCAACCATTTCATCCACTTGAACCATGAACATGGATTTCCAAGCCGTGGGCAATGGAACGCCTTCGTCAGGTTTAACGGTCACCCAAAGCCCTTGGTGGTTCTTCTCGAACCGGGCAGTAACAGTGCCTTGGAAGGTGGATGCACCACCCAAAAGGGCTTTCTGGCCGGGTGAGGCTTCAACGGTTACTTTGGAACCCTCGCCTGGAATCAAGGAATAGGACTTGCTGGTTTCATCCCAATTGGCTGTGGAGTCCATGACTACTTTGGCAGCCTCGCCTTCGCCTTCGATAAGCTTTTTGGGAGCACCGTGCTTGCGCACAACTTCTTTCTTGGCTTTTGGCTCTTTTGGAGCTTTCGGTGCCTTTGGTTCCTTCGGAGCTTTTGGCTCTTTAGTGGCCTTTTCCTTGGTGGCCTTGGGTAGTTTAGCACCGGCTTTTGGCGCATTGGCCTCAGCTTTTACGTGAGCCACGTAAGCCTGGACTTCCTCAGGAGCCCGCTTTACGTATTCATCCAACAGGGACTTGCCACGATCAAATTCGATGACCAATCGGCAGACTGCCGCAACCGCGACGCTCTCGTCGAATTTCGCTGCGTTACCGTTAGTGCCGTCGGCACTGGTCATCATTAATTGCATGACCGTCATGCCGGCCACATTTGCTGCGAGCACTTCTGGTGTAGCCGTACCACCATCCGCTTCAGCGACCCAGTTCTTAATCAAAGGCTTTTCCATCTTCTTTTAGATTTTGGTTTAAAAAATCAATATGATCTAAATCATTTCGGAATTCAAATTTAAGATAATAAAATAAGAATTCCAAATAAAACGGGCAATTATTTTCAGAAATATCGAATTTCTTTTAAGCCGGACAAATTTTCCTTATTATCAAGCATCCATTGTTTAGCTTGAGCGTAAGGAGCCGGGCAGAACATGTTATAAATAACCTCACTGTAGCCCGTGAGCAGATAATTATCGAATAGGTAATTATAGGCCGAACTAGGTAAGTTATTGTATACGCAAATACAGTTCAATACATCATCCACAATACCGGTACGTAAAAAGTGTTCTTTGGTTTCAGTGTCAATCTCTTTTATACACGCACTGAATCGCTGGAATTGCGATTCATTATATACTGGAGGCACGTTATCACCTGGACAACCTAGAAAAGCTTTCTTCACATTAGCCTTAACGGCTATGTCAATAGCTATTGAGTGATCATTAGGTAACCTGTATTCCTTCCTATCAGAATATTTCAGCCAGCTATGGCCATGCCCACGTACCATAGCTTCGAAATCGCCATCATTGCTTACTAATCGAGCTATAGCATAATGGCTAGTCAATATGTAAGCTAAATCATCGGCTTCTAAGCCTTCGATACCGAAAGTGAGAAAAGCACCAGCCAACCTTTCCTCAGTCTCCGGCCGTATTTCCATGTATTTTTCGTTACCCACTCTGCCATTTTTATAGCTAGGGCTTAAAGCCTTTCTCCAAGCACGTCCCTTATCCATCACTAGCACTGTAGCATGTTTATTGGATTGTGTCTTAGAGCTTAGCTCCAGTGCTTTAACTGCCTCAATGACTTTATTAGCTAGTTGCTCTGCTGTTATGTCTTCTTGTGCAGTGTATTTACTGATCACATAGTAGTTAGCTAGAGTGACGATAGAGTTATCTATTATTAACATTGTGTAGTTGTTTTTGTCTTAGAAAATTAGTTAGTTTCTGATCTACGATCTCGCTTTTGTAGTAAAACACTCTAGCGAATTCTGGGCCTCCTAGCTCTAGCAATTCGCATATGCAAAGTAAGTATTTGAATACATCTATGGCTTCTTCTACTGCATGATTCCTATCGATAGTAGCAGGCCCTGGCTGATGTAGTTTATACTTCGTAGCCCTTAGTAGCTCGAAAGTCTCGTCGGTTAACGCAAGTATATATTCGTGCACGCGCTTAATCTTAGCTGATTTGCTCATGCGCTTCACATCGTAGATGCGTGAATTAAAAGCGCTTTGTACTTGCATAAATTTCGCTAAGTCAATAGCGGGTTGTACATCTGGAGTTATCAAGCGCTCACAAGCTGTCATAACTCCTTGTAATGAATCTTGCGGTGCAATCAAGCGATAGCTAGCAAAACACTTAGCTTCGTCTAGCATCGACTTACGTAAGCTATAGAAAGCTTCCTCTGAATAGGTAAGGCCATTTTTCTCGGCTGCGCCACGTTCGATATAAAGGTCGTACGTATTATCCAGAATTAATAATGTATAATCAAGTGCCTTAAGTCGACTACGCAAATCTTCTGGCGGGATTATCATAGCCTCCAAGCCTATATTCTTTTGGCGAATAGGGCCGTATACCAATTCAGTAAATGGCGAACGATCGCATAGAATAATAGCATCCTCAGGCATGTTATCAACAAAACCGTAGAAAGCCTCCACACATCCAGCATAAAAATATGCTATATGCTCTCTAGCATATTCAGGTATATTATCCTTCATCGAATATAAGAAAGCATTATAGCCTTGTTGCTTTAGCTTAGTGGTAAGCAACGCAGCTACAGTTGTTTTACCAGTTCTGGGTAAGCCGTCAAATAGGATTACTTTTTTCATGTGTTAAGTGCTTTTAATAGAGCGCTCTCCAGCTCTGTATGATCATTTATTATCCATTCGTGATCCGGTATTTCGTCATTCGGTACTGTAATTATAGTATTACCGTAGTCTAGCGCTTCGTAACAAGTGTAGTGTAGGCAATGATGCATAGGTTCTAGTAATGGTATTATACAACCGGCCCCATACTGTAATAGGCTATGATAAGTAGCCTTATCCGAACTATAGATGGTGTTGCCAATGCTAACGCCATTGGAATCGTGCAATACGTACGGTGAGTATACTTTATAGCCTTGCTTTAGTAGACCATGTAGCACATTAGCTATTATAGGTACTTTATAAGGCTCATGCGATGGTTTCCAAGGTACTAATATAAAAGGAGCTGTAATGTGCTTGGGTTTTGCCATAACAGGGGCTATACCGCGTACCAAAAGATCACCTGATTTATAACCCTTGGTTATTCTACTAGCTTCTGGGTATAGAGCTAATTGGTCTAAAGTACCAACCAGCATTGGTATATTGTTATAGAGCTCCCCATCTATGTATTTCATTTTACGATATGACTCTATAGTGCACTCCGCGCCAGCTATAGCATAAGCAAGATATACTATGTCGATATTTTTGTATGCTTTTATTGCATCTAATAGCGACAATGCTGCTTTCTGTGGAGCAATATAGATAGTATTGAAGTAACGTAATATAGTGTGTATTTTGCACATATCGTTGATATGTAGAGAGCGTGTATGGCGTGGGTCTTCGCCATAGGTCATAAATAAATACACTATATTTATACCACGTGCCCACATGTTTTCCTGAATGCTTGCAAGATAGCCTAAACCGGCTGTGGTAAGTTTCTCGGGTACAGCTATACAATATAATGTATCATTGTCGGCTATAGTTTGTATAAACCCAAGCACTGTCAGTAAATTACCATCACGCTCTATATTATAAAAGCCGTCGCTCCTATAGCCATAAACAGGTATGAATAAGCTCTTTTGTGCAAAATTACCGTGAACTCTGTCATAGCTATTTAGTAATAAGCTTGGAGTTAATGCCCAGTATAATCCACTTATTTTATCAGAGTAAGCTAGCATGCTTTGTCATTACTACGATGAATGTTTTATATTTGTCGTCTCGCTCTATGATTCGGAAGTCCCACCCTTTCTTTATGGCTATATTCTCAGCAGTATACACATTCATGTAATCGATGAAGCCATCACGAGCTGCATCATCGCAGTGGTACTCCATCATCACAAACTCAAGTTGTGAAGCTAGGAGCTCGTCGAAAAAAGTATGCTCAGCTCCCTCGACATCAATCTTTGCACACTTAGCGTTAGTCATATTCATGACATAGCTGAATTGTAATGCTTTGATAGGTAGCCGAGTCACGGAATGTGTATCGCTTAAACCCGGTGCCAGTGTGTGCCTACCTGAATTGGTGCCGAGATTACCATATAATATAAATTGCTCCAGATTATTAGGCCCTACGATTGCATAATTCAATGGCACTATATCGTCGTAATACGCTGTATTCTTCGACAATAGCGCAAAATTGAATGGCTCTGGCTCGAAAGTATAAATGCGCGAAGCACCTCGTCTATGTATTTTAATAGAGGAGCTACCTACATGCCCACCTATATCTAACCAGATAGGTTGTATAAATTGGCTCTCACTGCCTTCGTGGCTAACCATGCTTTTAGCTAAGTACTCTTTATAAAGAGTATCTAGTATATTATCGTATGCTTTCTCAGCTACCACGAAAGCATCGGCTTTATGTTCTCTTATTAACCTCACTAGCATCCTATAAGTTTTTTCGCTTGTTCAATATTGTTTGCATAGATGTGCGACGAAGCTATTTGGAAACTCAATGAATTAAGTTTATAGCTTACTGTATCAAGCCTACCAAGCGCTGTGACAAATGCTTCTACAAATTTGCTTATGTTATACAAATCATATAGCATAGTTATATAGGCATTGGATGACCTGAATGTAGCCACTACATCGATATTGTAGTGGAAGCCTATATCGGCGTCGCGCTTGAATATGACAATATCGCTACAGCACGGATATTCCAAATTAGTGTTAATATCGCGCAAGAAATCATCGGACTTATCCAGTATATGAAATACTACACGTCTGGAGTTATCGCGCTGTATTTCGCGCAGGTTACCTTCCAATTGGCTCAATAACCTAGGGCCGTAAGCCGTAGAGAAATTAGCTGGTATCTCAGCTCCCGGCATGAAACGACGCACGCTAGGATTTATCTGAGCTAGCTCCTCCATGTCAGTGGAGCCGGACATCATCCAATCGCAGAATTTTTGCGCGTAAGCATAATTCCAGTGCGGAAAAGCTTTATTCATGTGTTCCCAAGAATGAGGCCATTCGCATTTGAATGAGTAATTTATAATCTCATTCATATAGCCGAGCCGGCTATCGCATACATAATCAGGATGCTGTATTAACTCAGTGAGCAGGGCCATATAGCTCCTTACTAAAGATGTGTCCTTTGTCGGTTTCATAGAAATGATATTGAAAGTTTTCAGCATAATAGCGAATGCATAATTCGATAAGTGCTGCAAATAGATGTTTGTCGAATTTGGATGATTTAGGCTTAACACCGGCTAATAAACTTACATCCCAATCCAGCTTACGAAAATTGCTTTCTAAGTCTGCTAGTGTAACGCCGAACACAGTAAACTGGAAATTACCCTTAGTTATGAGTTGTGGTCTGACACCGAATACATGCTCCATATTAAATGAATGTACCTCAGCATCCGCCCAAGAGTCGCCGGTCAATTCACGCATTATTTTCATGCCTCCGCGCACTATAGCACCGAAATAGAAACGATTCTGGTCTAGCGTACGTAGCTCTTTCTTCTCAGTACACTCAACCGTAAACTCTGGCTCGGTTGAATGGTATATAATCGATTTATTGATCAATGGGCTATTTACTTTTAAGTAAAGCTCATTATCGATTATTACTTTAGTACAGTTTAGCTGAATTGGTTTCATAGACATAGTTATAGCCGAAGGTAACGTGTACCTTCGGCTATTTAGTTATTTCTTCAATTTACCCATCAAGCCTCCGCCTGTCCCGCTGCCACCAAATTGTTGTTTCTTCTTTTCTTCTTTCAATGGTCTAGCATTCTTGGGGCGCGGCTCGCCCTGAAAGATGTAGTTCATCCATTCCATGCGCTCTTCGGCTGGTGTGACGCCTTCTTTGAAAAATTCATAAGCTCCACCGGTCTGCCATTCTAGCAGTTCAGCTTTGTGAGCTTCAGTGAAAGACGGCGCTGTTTCCGGGTTGAACGTGAACTCGATACGCTCGGTTTTATACCTAACTTGATTGTTTTCGTTGGTCTTCAATGACTGCCAAACACGCGCATCAGGCCCATATACTGTAACCCCAGGGTTGTTAAAAGCATTCTGCGTTACTGTAAGCACCTGCGTCCAAAGGCTTTCACGGAAGCAGCCCATGCGGATTGCTTTCTTCGGGTCTTCGTCCACTTCAAAAGCATTCATAAATATACCGTTTTCGATCACAGGTTTCAGTTCGATGACTGGAGCCAAGTATTGCGATGAGAATTGGAATTTGGCATAATTATCCTTATGGATAATCGCCGCTATACCCTCGTCGGTTTTGGCCATTTCCAAAGCCGCTAGATACATGTCCATTGCATCGTCCTGCTCTCCAATAGAAGTAGCCGATACGATACGATGGTGTTCCAGAAACCAGCCGACCTGGTCAAAATAGGTCAGCCCGTTGGCTGGAGTAAGATCGAACGGAATCAGTCTATAGAAGACTTCATCCGGGTAGCCTTGCTTACCTACTTGGTCGACGTATAACATTCTTTTGTCAGCTCGCTCTCCATACTGAGCTTTTGCACGTTCGGCGATCGCTTCCTGAGCTTGTTTGACCTTATTAAGGTCTAGATTGAATTCAAAGCCTGTTGCCATTGTGTGAGTTTATGGATGAATTAATAAATCAAAGATAAAATAATTCTATTGAAATTCAAAGAATTATTTTATCTTTTTCAAATTTTATTCAAGTTTAATGAAGCAATTTCTGATGGCTGATGCTATTTGATCAGCACTATCGTATTTGATGTCCTTGAACTCGTGCCAGTTAGTTTTAGTAACAGACCAGTCTATATTCATAGGCACAACTAAACGTGAAACATCCACATTCAGATAGTCATCGGCTCTTGGGTTAACCATCAAATCTTCATAAATCGGAGCTAGAATATCCATAAAAGCATCGGACATATAGATGTGAACAGAGTCATGTATCGTATTACTAAATCTGGACATATCGTGGGGTATAAGCTTACTTAATACCCCCATAGCGAATATAGTCCACTCGCCAGACGATCCTTGAATTGGTGAGTTAATAGCTTGACGTTTAGCTTTAGCCACGAGCTTACGGTCGTATGAGTAAATATCCGGCAGTCTCCGCTTACGGCCGAAAATAGTACGTACATAGCCGAATTTCTGTGCTTTGGCTTTATATATTTCCCACCATTCAGGTAGCCGTTTGTAGACTTTCAGCAACCCATCTAATTGCTTCCTAGCTTCCTCTTCGCTTATGATCTTACCATTGGTAGCTCTACGCACATAATCAATATAGCCGAATACGCTAATACCGTATGTACCAGAAAAATTACCCATCTTTCCCCAAGTCCTGCCCTGTTTATAAGCTACTGGATCAGTTACGGCTAGCGCTTTGAATTCTTCTAGCGATAATTCCATAATACCTGAACCAGATACTGAGTGCAAATCTTGCTTATCCAGATAAGCTTGTTGCATAGTTTCATCGCCGGAAACGTTTGCAATCAAGCGTAGCTCAGCTTGCGAATAATCGATCTGAATAAATGTCTGCGGGCCGTATTTATTCGGCGGTGGGCATATAAAACATCTACGCACAGTATTTACACCCCACACCAAATCCTGATCATCGCGTATATATACGTGATTACTGATATTTTGCAGATTGGGGTTGGAGGCGGAAACCCTACCAGTCCGTGTGCCATGACATTTATACTCAGTATGCAGAAATCCTTGTGGGTCGGGTAGAGTATCGAAAGCTTTGTAGTAAGTATTGCGCAGCTTAGTTACCATCTTAATGGTTGAGAACGTAAGCAAAATATCCGAGTTAAATCTCTGAGCTAATTCCAATATATAACCTTTGTCGGTCTTAGCTTCTTTCTCACCCTTCATACCAACTTTCATCGGCATGTCCATAAACTCATAGCCATATAACCATTCTCTAACTTTGATAGGCGAACCTAATGAAAATTTTACTTCCGGCACGGAAGTTCTAGCAGCTACAATATCATCACTCCATTTCGTCAGAAATCGCTGTCTAGGTAATTCTTTAGCTCGCTCAGCGTCAATCTTAGCTTGTATAGCCGCTATGGTAGTTTGCTGAGCTTTATCTTGTAAATATAGCAAATAAGCTTTAACTTTCGGGTGAGCATAAAATTCTCTAGTCCTTCGCTCTATCGCTTCTGAGCATTTTTCAATAGCCTCGGCAACCTGGGCTTTATTGATTAATGACCCTCGAAATGATGTCCAAGCTAATGCCCAAGCTGATGGCATTACATGTGATCTGAATAAACGATATAATGTGCCATCGCCATCATCAGTTAATAGCATCCACTCGAATTGTATGCAAGCTCTGATAGTCATATCAGCATCAGTAGCTCCGTATGCTGCTAGCTCTTTCATTGGAATAGCTGCCCAGTCTGTATCGGGTGGTAATTCACGCTGGTAGCCAGCGAATTCAGGAAAATAAGTCTCGGTGATTATTTTCAAGCCGTTCAATGTATTCTCGTCTAATACATGTGAGGCTAGCATTACATCAAACCATTCGCCGTAAAATTTGGTCATTCCCATTTGCATGCACCAAATACCTTCCATCATTAGGTTATGCACGACTTTTCTTATCGAGGTATTAGCGAAAATCTTTTCTTCGATCTCAGAGTTGATATAAGCTATCCTGTCCATTATGGACCACCCCTCCCATTCCACAGTCTCAAAATGCATATACGGTATAATTACCGCTTTGCCTGGACGCGTCGCTACGGACATGATAGTTACATAGCCTAGCCATGATTTCAAGCTAGTTGTCTCGAAGTCAAATGCCCATAGTTTGTCGATCTGAGCTTGCGCTATCAAATCGTCGAATTCAGCTTTAGTAGTTATAATAATATGCTCAGTAAGAGCGGGCTTTGCTCTAGCTTGCTCCAAACCTGTAACAGCGAAATATAATTCATCGAATATCCTTTTCGCTATCTTCTGCTCGTAAGCTGGGTTCTGCTCAACAGCAGAAGGTGAATAGCAAGGAATCCATGTAGTGCCATTTTCTTGCACTATACGCTGCTCTACTAATTCGCTCATCTTGCCGACCAGACCGAATACTTTGCTTACTCTAGCTCCGAGTAAAAATATTACTTGGTAATCAGCATACTTATTAAAGTCTACTGATTTCCTAAGCTGAGCATCCGATAACTTCAACTCGCTATCGGTATTTAAGTATTGATAATCGAAAGTTATATGTTCCGGTACTTTTATAGCACCTGTATCGAATAATGCACGGCACAGATAGTTATAGCCACGGCTGAAATCACCTCGGTTATCTACTCCAGGTCTATTGTCACTTAGAAATAGAACTCTCATAAGCTAGTTTGGCTTTAATGATTTTTAATCTATATTCGGCAAGAATGCGTGTGCTTTTACAATTGTACATTATGTCCTCTACTATGTCGTTGTCGTCTAGTATGCCCGACGCTAGCATTTCAGCTATTCTAGTATCTGTTACAAGCTCGAAATTAGTGAGATCAAAATAAGGCTTATCCGAGCCTACTTCATCGATCTTAGGTCTTATAACTTTATTATAGAAGTCAAACATACATAAAGCGCTAGCTAGACACGCTGTGCAATTTATGTCCCTAGCATCGAATACCAAGCCAAAGCATGCTGGCTCTTTGGCATTAGGCTCGGTTTGTGCTGTTCTTTCCATTTCCATCGATAGAATATTTTATCAAAGATAATCAAATTTTTGGAATATCCAAAGATAATTTATCATTTTTATAAATAGTAGCTAAAGACGGTTCTAACGAACCTATCTTAGTAGCATATTGGGCAGTTATTTTATAGCCGTATCTTTGATATATGGCTATGCGTTCTTTCGATTGTTTTTCGCAATATTTTCCATCATCGTAAAAATCGTAAACATATTTATTGGCTGATGTTAATCTACCCATACGCCCTAGATATTGCACCAACTCTATCTCTGATGAACCTGCTTGAGCATATATAAGTACATCCATAGCTATATTAGCTCCTTCTTGCCATATATTAGTTATAAGTACTCTACGCCCTTCGGGTTTTGTAGAGAACTTAGCTAATAATTCACGTATCATATATTCCGGTTGCCCACCGTTTAGCATTATAACTTCAGCTTCTGGATAAGCTTGCATCACTGCTTCGCCTATCTTCATTGTGTGAACTAGCTGATTTACAGTAATCATAATATTACCCTCGGTATGCTTGCCTACGGCTTCCATTATAAGCTTCAATCGGGCGGGTGATTCTATGATATTAGCTGCGTATACTTCGGCGTATTCCATATCAGTTTTACTACCGGTAATTATAGGGGCGCTATGGTATAGTAAATTAACATGTAATGTAGCATTTATACCCGCCTCATTTAATCTTTGTGTAGATACTTTATGCACTATATCGCCAAAGCTACTCATAACACGTATCTTAGCTGCATTGTGCTTACTTGAGAACGGCGTACCGGAAAAACCTATACGTGTAGCTACACCTAACGAATTTATTAGCAGGTAGTATTCATTACCGCCCGCTCTATGACATTCATCTACTATTAATAAAGTAGCTTCATTCACAAGCCATACTAATGTAGGTTCGAATTCATGGTGCCTATTTATGACTGATTGATACATGCAGACAATAACTTGTCCGGGTATTATCTGCTTACCTCTTATTGAGCCTACTGTAAATCCGGCTTTCTTGAGGAAATCAATTAACTGAGTGTACAAAGTAGCATCATGTACCAGAATAAAAGCATAGCCCTCTTCCAGAGCATCTAAAAGAGCTGCTATAATATAGGACTTACCACTATTGGTAGCATGGTCAAAAATAGCTGATTCTTTGAAATCAGTAGTAGTTAATCTTTCAGCGTAAGCTAATAGAGCTTCAGCCTGATGCTCACGCATAGAGCCAAAGCTCTTAACTGGATTAGTTAATTTAGCTTTATCGAATACGGCTATATTGCGTCTATAATCTGCTATATCGTACTCGATTTCGAGCTCCTGCAAGTACTCAATAGCATCGGGCAATAAGCCCAATGGTATAGTACCATCAGGCAAGATAAAACACTCGGTTGAGTCGTAGTGCCCGGCTCTTGGGTTGAATAGCTTATCTGTTATGCTGAAATAAGCACGTAGTTTACCGAATAGTTCATCGTCATCGGTGTCTAATAAGGCATGCGAGTTAAATATTTCTATATTCATTGGTTCTTCAATTTACTACGATAATCAGCGTATCTACCATATGCTGAACCATCGTATAAATTACTGGGCTTAGGAAATTCCCTACCCCAGTTTATGTGGAATTGCGCATAGAATAAATCAGTCAAATCGGCACCAGTCATATCTGCTAGATCGACTAGCTTAGCAAATGGCTCTAATGAAACTACAGCCATTTTTACGTACTCATGTAATCCCTTGCTCTCAGCCATTTTTATGTAAGCTGCTTGTAGCTGCTTGAATGTAGCTGCATTTATATCATCGTTTAATTGCAGTGCATTCAAGCGCTCTTGCAATTCCGTAGCTAGATGTTGTTTGAATTCGCGCTCCTTCACAAAGCGCTTAAATATGGAGGCGAATATACTTTCCAGCTCCATAGCTATATTCGATTTCTTTAGCTCAGTTAATGTCTGTAGTTGGGTTAACTCGCGCTGAAATTTAGCCCAGTCATTTCTTATCAATGGGGCGTAACCTCTCTTGCTAGTATAGCGCGCATAGATTGTAATAAAAGCGGCTTTCGATTCAGGCAGTATCGTAATCGAGCTATCAACAAAAATGGCTTCGCTTTTCTTTATGCGTTTAGCTACAGTTGCCTTAGCTTCGCAGCGGCTAAGTATAGCTACAAGAGCTTCTTCGGGTATCTGGTACCCGGATGCCCATAGCTCGAATAGCAACTCGTTTGGAGCTATCGTTTGTATATCTTTCATAGAGTACTATATGTTAGCAGGGCTGTTTCCGCAGTTGTGTAACGTACTACATCAGCTCCCAAATCGTTAACGTCTTTGATTTTGCCAGAGTAAGGTAATTTCAGCAATTTTACCTTTTTACGGTGCTTCATTAATTGTATAGCCAATTGCTTGGCTTCGGCATAAAAGCCTCTATCAGGAGCTAGCACGAATGTGCCGTCATATTTTAGTAATAATTGCAATTGTTCAGCACTTATTTTCCATTTATATAAACCTATAGCATTCGGGTATAATGTGAGTACATCAAAACATCCTTCCTGTATGAATATTTCAGTGTGCCTTCTATACAATGCATTTTGATTATACAATGTATCAGCACTACCCCTATTAAACGTGCTAAAAGCTTCATTTTTGTGTTTAGGATAAGCTGCTAGAAAAGCTCGGCCGCTAATATACTCCAAGCGGCCGAGTACCATATTCGGAAAGATAACATATCCAAACCAAGGTGAAGTACGTAAAGTTACATAGCCTAACATAGCTTCCTGAGCTACGTCTAATGGTATTTTACGCACTTCAGTAACGTAGTGTAGCACACGCTCACCTAGATAATCTATATCACTACCAATGAGCTTAAAACCCTCAGGTAAATGCATTAGCAACTTATCAGGGCGTTTGGGTTGTTTTACTAGAGTGTTGCTATGTACCTCAGCATAATCCACATAAACACCGCGTTGTCGCAGGTAGCTGACTATACTACACGATAAACCAGTTCTAAAATCATTGACCCAAAAAGTCTCGAAATTAAAACATAGTGTTTTATCAGTATGTGTTTCATCTGCATTACATCTCCACCAGCCCTTCGTGCCTGGAGATATATCTGGATGAATTATTTTAATCTCTTCAAAAATCGAGCTCATAGTATCTGGTATAGAGCCTAATCGATTTTATCCCCCTATCTAATATCCATTATCAAGGGATAAAATAAAATCGAATAGGCTCGATTATTCGATATTATTTCTTGGGTTTCTTTAGTGAGCGCATGATATGCAGACTAACTCTAGCACGAGTATACGCTACATACTCAAGATTACGTGCTTGCTCCAGCTGCCATGGTTGTTCCCCATTGCGCCGTCGTGTTAGTAGCTCCGGCTCCATGATGAAAACCCTATTCCATTCAAGCCCCTTAGCTTTGTGTACTGTAGAGAATAATACACCTTCTGTCTGCTCACCAAAAAGTGTTTTAATAAACTTGCATAAGCTACCGGTATCATTAACATCCGGCACATTATAGATCATGTGATTCACACAATCAATTTTGTCCTTTAGGTTAGAATAGCTGGGTGTCTCGACTACTTCGTCTAAACTCATATTAGGGAATACTCGCATGAGCTTATCAAGAGTCTCGCTCAGTTTAGAAGCCATTAAGCTATTCAATTCCGGTAGGTCATTAGCTTTAAAGCTCTGAACAAATTTTATTAAATTAGCTCCGATGTCGGTACCTTGTATCATGGCTTTCTTGCCCTCGGCAATAAGAGAATAGCAACCCTTGATTAGTGGAGCTGTATTACGACATAACACTACATCACCAGGTCTCACCATATCTAATGTTTGGTCATGGTAAACCATTCCATCAATGGCAGTATCAGCAGCCTTTATTTCTGTGTCTATTCTATTTGTATACTCTATCACGGCTTTCGAGCACCTCCAACATACTGATAATGGTAATACCTCAGCCTTTTCAGCGTAGTCATTCCAAGCACCTACATCAGCTCCTGTGAAGCCATAGATAGCTTGTGAATTATCACCTACAGCTATAATCTTACCATCAGCAGCTAGAGCACGTCTGTATAAGCGCCATTGAGCAGCATTCAGGTCTTGTGCTTCATCTATAAAGATGTATTTGAATTTACGTAGTAGTAATTTTTCTTCTGGTAATGTAGCGGCCAGAAATAACATATCCGTGAAGTCAATGTTAGCCACATCATTATATAATCTCTTGCATAATTCCCTTCCGGCATCGCGCTGAGCTGCATCTAGTATGAGACCATGCTTTTTGCATAAAGCTATTATTTTTTCCGACGTGGATGCTAGCTCTAAACGAATTAGATTTGCTAGTGCTTTAACGCCCTTTAGCACATTCTCACGATCCTCAACTGACTTAAGCCATTCCCATTCGTTTTCTCGCAACATATTATCGAAATGACGGTTGAGCTTATGCTCGTCCATTCTAAGCTTAGAAGGCAATAAGGAACGACCAAATGAATGTGATGTTCTACAATCAACTCCAGGTATTCCCTTTAACCGTTCGGCTAATTCTTTTTGTATATTACGATTAAATGCTCCGATCAGAATGGAGGAACCAGGTGGTAGAGCTTTGACTGCCATTACTATAGTAGTAGTTTTACCCGACCCGGCTTTTGCGTTAAGCAATATGTCTTTGATCTGTGGTGAGATCGTAGCTTCGAGAAATAGTGTCTGTTCGATTGTTGGTGTCATCTTCCGATTTTTTTCTTCCAGATCAAAGATAATAATAATTATTCTAAAATCAAAAATTATTTTTATTATTTTTAAAGAATTCCACATACTCAAAATATAATGCTTCTAGAGCTTGTGCAAAGAAGCTATCACGGACTGCTTCAGTCCTGCCGTGTTTACCAAAACTTCTGCGATCCTTATATGGAATATTTAAAGCTAAACATTCCTTACGCCATAATTGCACCTGTAAGCTAGCGTAGCTTTTAGTTAACTCGTTTACCGCTGTTAGTAGATATATAAGAACAGCTGTGTAATCAGTTATATTAGCGCTATAAGTAACCAATTCGAATTTGCCTCTTTCGATACGAGTGATGGTAGTACTCTCGTCCATGAATTGAGCTAACAAACGTGCTATAGCAAAATAATTACTAGATGTATAGCTAGCTATATCAATTATTAAACGATTACATATAGCTTGCTTTTCTCTAGGCGCTACTTTTAGTATACGCATAGCTATTTCAGCCCATTGTGAATAATTAGACAATGGCATTTCGCTTATTCTTTCTAGCTCGACTTGTACTTCGCTTTTCATGTTTCGCTTTTGTCGGCTTCGTGCACACGTGTATATGCGCGTACACGCGCGGGCCTTTATTAAATTTATAATATATTTTATTCATTATTAGATAATAAAAACAAAGATTTTATATCTCCAAATTTATTTTCAATTATTTTTAAAATAAATTTTTTTGTTTTATTTCTCCTAGGAATTTTAAGCTTCGCTTAAAATTAGTAATCGCAAGCGATTACTATAATAAATATACTAATCGCTTGCGATTAGTATAGTTGCGCTACGCGCAACTCCATATTGAGCTGCAAGCTCTTAAAATATTTGTCTTTTATAATTATATAAGAGCTTCCAGCTCAATATTTCCGAAGCTAAGTCGGCTTGATTTCGAAAGTTACGCTATCATTTGTCAAATAGACATTGCGAGCTAGCATATAGCCATGCATATAAGCTATAAATAGTCGGTTTACTTGGCCTTGTTTATAGAAACTTTGTAAATGATATACTTCTTTAGCTTGTCTAGCTGGTTGCATATGGCTAAATAGCTTTTCGAACTCAGCTATAAGCTCGTGAAATTCCTTTGTGTCTGTGAATTGCATAGTTGTGAATTAAAGCAGGGTCGGCAATTGCCGACCCTGTACAACGATTAAAGTCCTGAGAAAAAGGGTTAGCAAGAAAAATCAGTAAGTTGACATTGCTTCCATAAATCTTGGAAGCAATACAAATTTTTGGTCTTCTTGGCGTACTACTCCTTTCAGTAAAAGTGCCCTACTAGCAGCATACATTGTTTGATAAGGCAGATTGTACAGACGGGCAATATCGCTCAAGCCTAGTATGCAGGCTGGTTCATTATCGCCAAGTGTGTAAGGCAGTATACTGTAAGTCTGATATATAGCAGAAGCTAATTCCAGCTCACTGTTACGCAAATCCAACAATTGCGTAAGTCGCACCCTGTCTATGGACAGGGGCACCGACGTTTGGTTATTAAGGTTATTGCCCATAGCTATTTTAGTTTTGATCATCCAATTTATAATAAATTTTCCATTTATCAAAATTTTTATTGATAAATTTATTTATCGTCTAAAGAATCGAAATTTATTTTAGACTTAAATGAGAATTCTGTAGTTGATTGAGGATTGGAATTACCACCGTTACTTTCATAAGCTTCTAACATAGCTTCTACCTCATCTTTATTCACTACTCCGAGTATTCTTTGTGTAGCTGGTTCGACTCTTATGTAGATCATATTTGCTCCATCGTCATCTTCTACGCCTTCACGCTGAGTTACTGGAGCTAGTCGGCGTAGCCCTAGAGCTCTTTCTTCTTTAGTTCCTAGCAATGAGAATATGCCATGAGCGTGATGTACTTTAGCTATAGCTTGGCCAAGAGCTCCTTTATCGATGTATTTGTCGGATTTTATATACTCCGCTTTTATTTGTGATGCTGTCCATGAAGCCGTGCTATATTTCATATTAACGCCTATCAAATCCAGATAAACTTGAGCGGCGTTCTTATGGCTTTCTCTTGTCATATGTACTGGAACCATATTATCAGCATAATCGTAGATAATCATACCTATTATTATGCCTTGAGCAGCTAGCTCCTCCAGCTCCTCTTCAATATCCTGATATGTAGCTTGCCCTGGCCTAAACCCACGTATATATACATCACAACCATATTCCTGTAGCATAGCTAGAGCTATCTCGGTAGCTTTGTCTATTGAATAGGTAGTGAATGAAGCTCCAGTGATATTCTGAGCTCCGCGTTGATGTATATTAGCTACGCCGTTTTCAGTATCAATATAAAGTACATTGATTTTATTCATTAGAGCGAAATCGATACCCAACCCTAGTAGAGTCATTGTCTTCAATGCTTTAGGTGGAGCAGCTAGCACGTATAGCTCAGGAGCATAAAAACCTCCCTTGGTGCGCCATGCATTTATCTCGTCGATGGAGCTTTTGTATACATTGTGCTTGGTAAAATTAGTAGCTGTTAGATTTATGTCAGCTAATAATCTACGCCTTTCTACTTGTTGATCAGTAGCTGTTATATTTGCTATACGCCCTAATTCACGCGATAAGCCATTGATGTCAAATTCGGTATCAGCTGTTGTCATAGCTACCAGATGCTTATTGAATACAGCAAAAGCTTGTAGCTTCTGAGCCGTACTTACAGCTAGTGGTTGTAGGTAACTAATATCCAAACGTGGTGGCTCGAATGCGCTGCGTATGATATTAGTTACATCGCCAAATACAGTCTCACTATCCATGTGCAGACTAGCTGCATAATCGTTCATGAACATATATACTGTATCAAAGTTACTCGGTAATACTCCATACTTCGTATTATAAGCATCAAGTACCTGATAAGTGGCTCCTATTACAACGTCCCATGCATCCTTATGATATAAGCTGAATAGCTTAGGTCTAGTACGGATATAGCGCAATAAATCCAGCTGCAATTTTTCATCGATTTCCATTCATTATAAATTTTATCAAAAATAAAAAATTTATCTGATAATAGAAAATAATTTTAAACAAATTTGGATTATTCAATCTTTTATCTTATATTTAGCTTATGGAAAACAATTTATTAAACAAAGCTTTTCCAGGAGCTAGGACTGGAAAATCCAAGACAGGAGCTAATTCCCGCAAGAAAGGTGTGGATAATGAAAAAGTACTAGCTAAAAAATTAACTGAGTGGGTAGGTGTTAAATTCATGCGAACTCCAGGTAGTGGTAGCTTAGGTAAGATGGCACGTTTTATGAGCATGGATATTATGATTACGGAGGGCCATTTCCCATTCGGTATAGAGACAAAACGTTACAAGGATATGGGGCGCACTAAGCTACTAAGAGTATGGGAAAAAGCTAAGACTGAGCACGAATTCCCGTTGCTTTTTGTAAAGCTAGATGGTATGCGCCATTGGTGGGTATACACTGATAAAGATTTAGGCTTGCCTATCGATCATACGATAGCTGATTTGCATGGTTATTCTTCTAATGAACTGTTTAAAATCAATTATAATGACTTCACAACTTTTTGCTCAAATCTCTACGGTACTAGCGAGCACCGATATGGCGCTTGATGCTGGTACGGTTAAAAGCATTAGCGAGGCATTGCTTAATCAAGAGCTGCTATCAAGTGCTTTGAAATTCTATGGCTTGAAGGAAATTCCAGGCCCAGCTTCCAGCCCCACAATCACTTCATGGTTGGCTAAATGGCTGAAAATAGCTAACGTCAAAGCTTCCAAAAACGACGACCAAACGGCTTGGTGTTCAGTTTTCGTGAATGAGATTGCTGAACAGTGTGATTGCACATTTAGCGGTAAGATCAACGCACGTTCCTGGCTTGATGTTGGCCAAGAAGTGGCTATGGACGAGGCAATGCCTGGTGATGTAGTTATCCTATGGCGTGTTAAACCTTCGAGCTGGGAAGGCCATGTGGGATTTTTCGTGCGCAAAGGCCCTGGCGTAGTATGGATGCTGGGTGGCAATCAGTCAAACCAGGTCAATATCATGTCTTTCAAAGACAGTCAGGTATTGGGCATTCGGCGCCTAGCTAAAATCGCTAAATAATGTTCTGGTACGGCGTACTCACAGGAGTAGTGAGCACAGTCTTATTAGCCATCTTATTCTTATATGGGTTGCGCAAAGGATTAGTGCAGCTTATATCTGATGCTATAGGAAGGTTGCTAGGACTATAAAAAAAGGGTCGATAACCGAAGCTACCGACCCTCTATACCATGATGTGAAATGGATCATTCAATACTTTGAATACCAGCTTCTTGAGCCTCTTTTGCTGGCACTAAACTTACCTGATCTAATATAAAGCTAGTTCTAGGGGTTATCAAACACATTAGAACATAGTTCACTCCGATCAGAATCTTGCCGAATAATGGAGCTACGCAGATATTCAACTCGGCGCAATTGGTTAGCGCGAACGCTACTATACCGAGTACGAATTGCACCAGCAAGAATACTTGCGGATTTTTAACCCTGAATTTATCGAGTATACCCGCTAAGAGAGTTTGTAGCAAATCAGGCTTATCCCTAGTAGTAAGTGAATTACCATAAGTGCCTTGGTTATAGGCCATGAGTACTGAAGCGGTCTTCGATGATAGCAGGACTACCAGAATATAGTTGGCTATTAGCAACACCTTACCGAATAGCGAATTGACGCAAACGCCTATTTCCTGACAGTTGGTAAGTGCATAAACAATTACGCCGAGAGCAAACTGTATCAACAGGAATAGTCCCGGATTGTTTACTCTGAACTTGGAGAGAATACCGGCCAATAAAGTCTGAATCATATCAGGCTTTTGGTCTACGGGAGCGAGTGCCTTTGACATTGCTTGTTTGTATTTTAGTATTACTTAAATTATTTTCCAGAGCTTCTATACGTAACTCTAGCTCATCGATGTGCTTCAGTAGTCGTTCGTTAAAGAACTTTTCGGTTGCTAAAGCTTTTTCCAAAGATATTACATGCTCAGCTTTTGAAGCTTCGGATGCCTTTATCTTCATCAAGGTGAAGCGAGTATATACAGCGCCTACTGTTGTTATAATCGTAGCTACTCCGCTAACGATAACAGCGGTATCACTTACTAGTACTGATAGTATAATCATATCCAAGTAATTCAGGGATAAGCGCGCCACCAAACCCATAATATTCGTCACGACCTTTGATTCCAAGGTCGAGTGTAGCTTCAGGCAGACGCTTATACAGTTCTTTGAAATCTTGTTTTACTGAACCGTATAGAGCAATTATAGCCCCTATGTGCGGTGTAGCCATTGAAGTACCTGAAAGTACCTCGAAACCTTCATTTGGGTATGTTGACAGAATACCGTCGCCTGGCGCAGCTACGAAAACCTGTGGCCCGAAAGTACTAAAAGCACTACGTATATTTCCCTTCGATAACGAAGCTACACCTAAAGTATACTTGGAACAGCCCGGGTAGTTAACGCCTCTGCGATAACTATTACCAGTAGCAGCTACTGAGATAATGCCTAGCTCGTGCGCTTGGCGAAGTAATTTATCCGTAGCTGCCCATACAGATGTCCCACCTCCCAAAGAAAAGGAAAATATTATACATTCTCCACGATCAATGTATTTTTTCGAGTCACTGATAGCCCAACTTATACCAGCATTGATACCGAATTGTGTACCCACATTTTTATGAAGTACTTTTACAGGTATTACGCCGATCAAATTCTTTTCAACAAGTACTTTACATATACCTAGTTCGAAATCAGTTACTCCGATATAAGAACCAGCTACATGTGTTCCGTGACCATCTACATCAGCAACACCGCCACCAGTAAAATCTTTACCCTTAAGCGCTTTCAAGCAACTATGTGAGTATTCGCCAGCTGTGTCGAAGATATAAACTTTAACTTTGTGTTTAGCTACTTTTTGCAAGTAACTCTCTACTTTATCGGCGCCTAGCGCTGTGTAAGCCCAATTACCCATTTCGCCCATAGGTATAAGCTGTGGCATGGTTTCTATTGGGTCAATTACCACATCGTATTTTTTCTCCATCAGGTCAGCTACTAATCGCTTACCTATTAGTTCAATACGATCTTTCCCCCTGAAAGGGGAATTCATAATATATTGGATCATCGAGCCTAGGTTTATAGGTTTAGAGCCTAATCAATTTCTTTTCCCTTAATCAATAGGGAATAAGGATAAAGAGAATAAAATTGATTAGGCTCGATTATATTTATTAAAATTTATCAGCCATTATGGTTATTGCTTGAGAAGCAGGCCCACCATATTGACCATTCGAGTTATTCTCACCGCCGTGCCATAACCAGATAGCTTTACAAGGTTGCCATTTGAATTCAACTGGAGGGCATTCTTGTACAAACAACTGATTACCTTTCCTATCGGTAGCCCAAATAATCGGATGTATTTTATCCTTTTCTTTGCGTAGCCATTGTACATACAATCGGTAAACCACACGCACATCAAATACAATAGGGCTGGAACGAATAAAAAATGCTTTATCGATATTCTGGTACACACAAAGCTCTAGCTTGAATGAGTCCTTGGCACATCGTCCTGCTACCATCAAACCATTTTTATCGTTTGGCTCGAGTAACGGGCTTAGTCCGAATAGCTTATAGCTCCAGTCGTGAATATCCTGATCTTGAGTACCATCGGGCAGCATCCAGTCATACCAGCAGCTAGGCGTGAATTCGAAAGCGGCTCTTGGTGCTGATTTACCACCAAATAACCAATAAATAGAAGGAGCTACAGTTTTAGGTTTGAAATCATTGGCGCCTGGTTCACATACGTAAGTGGGTAGTTGCTTAGCAGTCTGCGCTCTGACCTGAGTATTACGTAAGTAATGTGGTACTATTGTGTCCTGAGTGAAAAAAGGCAGTACAGCAGGAGCTGTGTGGTACTCGGTCGTAGTAATATAATTACGAGATACACTACCACTGTAATCAGCAGTAGGGTGCATAGGATGACGTCGAACTGTTCCACTAGCCTGGCTAAATAACTGCAGGCTCGAAAGCATAAATAGAATGAGTAAGCGCATAGTTTATGATTTAGCGGGTTAATTATCTTTCAAAAAGTAGTCCACAGTAATGCTGGCTGAGGTTAAGCAATTACAAGCTAGACTAAGCACCTGAATAGTAGCGCTGGTAGTTGACTTGGAAGTAACTGCCACCACCACATATAACGAGCTTCTTGATATAGGTTGAAATGTATAGGAAACATCGGGCATAGTAGTAGCGAATGTCACAGTGGCGTTACCTCCACCATCTACAGACACGCCAACTTCCCGACTTTCTTCTACCCTAACTGTTTCAAAAGCTGATGTAGCGGCGCTACCAGTACCAGTCCAAACTGGAATTGACTTTACACCTGTTGTGTATGATGGATTAGTGGCAGGTAATGGGTAGCCATCATTAATAATTACACTTCCGGTAGAACGTAGGTTTATCTTACTATAATTACTAGACCCTATACTTATTTCACCGATTTCATCAGCTAGAGAGTTTCTACCAATGGCAATGGTGTGATCTGTTGTTGCATCAGCATTGTGGCCCAACCCAATTGCGTATTGCCCGCTCGTATTAGAACTATAACCTAACGCCATCATAAAATTAGTCCCAGAAGAATTGGCTGTAGCGATTCCACCTATTGCTATATTACCTGTACCTCCATTTGTACCGTTTAATGTACCGTTCAGAATTGTGTGGTAGTTATCAAAACTAGGGGCAGTAATACCAGAAGCCCCGTTTCCAGGGTTATACATTAATAATGAGGTATTGGAACTTTTGAATATAGTTTTATTTAGGTAAGCGCTGTCATTAGTGATTCTAAAAACATTACCAGACCCATTTTGTATTCTAAAGCTTCCTCTAAAATAGCTAGAATCCCCTTGAGCATGGTGTACAAAACTAATACGTCCACCGTTAGGGTTTTCTGGTTTTTGCATTTGGAATTTACCATCAGTAAAAATGGTAAGATTATTGGCAGCTCCTCCGTTACGTCTATGAGTGAATGATGGTTGTGTAGCACTTACACCCATACGACTAAAGAAAACAAACTCCCCACCTCTTGTATAATTATGACCTCCCCGGAATTCATGGGATACCCCAATATCACTACTACCATGAACCAAATCTTCAATCCAGCCAAACGTGGGTACAGAGTCGTAGCGTAGTACCTGTGGCCAAATATACCCTATACGTGGTGTATATACCCCATGAGCAAAAGCAAATCCATTAGAATTTGTATAGGAACCCCATAAATTACGAAAATCATACTCCCACCAAACTTTAGCTCCTTTAGTAGTATTAAACATACCTATAGAAGGAGCAAAGCCCCCATCATTATGTAAGTCTATCCCACGAGTATTAGTGAAAGTAAGTCCTTCATTATTGGCGTCGTAATTAAGCTGCCCTGCTTGCATAGCTGCCCCTAAAGCAGATACAACATCTCCGGTACTTTTAATACCATCTGGTATGTCACTAACTATGTCAACTTTCCAACGATGCTGATCATATACATTATCATATACAGCTTTAATTATAGCTTTTTGTCCTTTAGTAAGTGTATAGGTTGAGGCTATGTTACTATAAGTCCCATTACTTAACATTGAAAGCTGTACTGCGTTTGAATCAGCTTTCACATTATAAGTAACTCCTTCGTATTCTTCAACCGGAAAAGGTATTGATAAAAAAGCTACATTAGCTAAAGCGGAGCGGCTAATAGCTGCTATATCAATATTATTGAACTTAGCTGCTGGGTTAACTATAGCTGCATCTACAATATAAGTACCGCCTGTTGCTTTTACAGTAGTATCCTTTTTAGAGACTTCAGCACTACCCAGCATACTTGTTAGTCGGTAATTGTAGACTTGCTGATCTGCTTGAACAAGCCCTGCAATGTATTGAGAATAACCATTAGCGCCTAAGCGATATATAGCACCAGTACCCGTAGGTACAGCTCCTACACCAGTGATTCCTACATTAGATACTTTAACAACAAATGATGGGGGAAATGCAGATACTATTTCAGTAATCGGCAAATGATAGCCGTAGCCACTATCGACAAAGAACAAATAATCTCCCACTGCAATAGAACCAGAGTCATAAAGCCCTGATTCATCGGTGAAAGTTCCAGATACTTGCCAGTACCCGGAACCACCACCTGATTGTGCACCAGAATACTTACCCACTAGTGTGGTAGTATCCTGCATCTGAGCGTAAGCTATTCCACTAATAAGCAGAAGAGCTACTAACAGTAAATTTCTCATAGTTAAAGGTTAGTGATTTTTAAATTGAAGCCTTGCGCGCCTACTGATAAGCCACCAACACGAATAGTTATAGCGTTACTACCAACGTCAGTCACCGACACAGCAGGGTTGTTGTCTGTGTCCAGTGTAGCTGCATTAGTCAACGACAAAGCCCCAGAGTTAGGAATAGCCAATTTTTGCACAGTAGGCATCCTGAGATCAGTTAAGCCGGTGTTGAATGGAGTACCCTCAAATCGAATACGAGTCCAGTTAGTCACACCACCAGCATCAGCCGATGATTGTATATCAGCAGCTACTAAGCGCCAGTCAGCAGCATGTACTGTAGTGCCAGCTGGTATAGTTACCGTAAGCTGATTGGAAGCATAAGACGCAGTGACACCCAGCTTACTAGCTGTGATGAATAGATTAGAACCAGAATTAGCTCCTGAAACAGTTACTTGGTATGTGAACGGCCCAGCGATAGCTTGCACCACTGAATCAACAGGCAGGAATTTAGCTACGTGAGTTGAGCCATTCCATTCCCAATATGCTATTTCATCGACATTCAGTGTTAGCTCCTCTGCCGGCAGCTCATAGATATATACACCCGCTCCAGCATTACCACCTATAGTAATATTACCGGCAGAGCCTACTTGTACTTCCGAGCCTAATCCAGCAGTATTATAAGCTTCTAAATGAGCATACATACCGCCTGGGCCGTAGGTCATAAGTACCTGAGCTATACCGCCACCACCGGGTAGCGTTGGTAATGCCGTAAGTGTGTGCTCGACTTGAGCCTGATCGGGCAGATCATTAACGACTTTATTGTGGTATATGAATTCACCACCATTTGTCACAGAAGTCCATTGATTACCCCATCCATTATTATGCCTCCAATAGCCTGTGGATGTACCATCATTGACTTGGCCAGGGTAAATATTATAGCGCATCACACTGGAATCCACGGCTATACTATCCGATAGGAATTGAATACCATCCGCCGGGAAATAGGTAGTTCCGCCACCTCCGATATTATCAATCAAGTCCCAAGCATACGCCAGATAGGTTTGCTGATCTGGATTAGTAAGACCACTAGCGAATGGGTTGATCAAATGATTTGGCCGTCCCTTAAAAATAGCTCCAGAGCCTGTAGGTACTGCTCCCACTCCTGTGATCCCTACATTAGAAACACGGACTGTGAATGACGGAGGTGTTGCAGATACAATTACAGTAATAGGCAAGAAATAGCCATAGCCGGCGTCGCCAAAGAATAGGATGTCGCCTACTTCGATCTGGCCGGAATCGTATAACCCGGACTCATCCGTGAATGTGCCAGTTACTGTCCAGTAGCCAGCACCACCGCCTGATTGGGAGCCGAAGAATTTCCCCACTAGAGCTGCAGTATCCTGCACCTGTGCAGTTAATGAGACACTAAGGAATAAGAATAACCACAATAGATTTTTCATAGTTGCTTATTAAATGCCAGAGAATTTAAGGTGGTAACCCTGAGTACCAGCGGCTATACCGCCTATGCGCAATGTGATATTACCGGAACCATTAGCAACTGCCGATACGGCCGGGTTATTATCGTAATCAGCTGTAGCAGCATTGGTAAGCGATAATGCTCCGGTAGCTGGTATAGCTACTTTCTGCACCTGTGGTATACGTATATCAGTAATGTCTGTGTTACCGCTAGTGCCTATGAACCGCACTAACACCCAGTTAGTGGTTCCAGCCGCATCGGATGTAGCTTGCACGTCAGCAGCTACCAAACGCCAGTCAGCCGATACTACACGTACACCTGCGGGTATGGTTATAGTCAGCTGGTTGGAGCTATAAGAAGCTGTGACAGTAGTATTAGTGGCTACGATGCGTAGGAATGATCCAGTATTCGAACCAGTAATAGCTACGTTATACTCGCTTAGACCTGAGTTATCATCTACCCATTGTGGAACATTACTTACCCATTGTAGCTTGCGTGTGCCTACTCCCGGATTTGTATATGGTAAATACCACGCTGGATTACCAGTGCCACCGTTCAGATATAAGCCATTACCCTTTATGACCACTGCATCAGCTAGTGTAGCTACCGGACTCGCTTTACCCACAGCGAACCCTATCTCAGAGGTAGTATTAGTGGGAATGTCCGAGCCTACGTAGCGTATATACATAGCGGCGGGTAGCTCTACAGTAGCTCCAGATACTAGAGCGTCACCACGAACACTACCGACAATACTTCCAGCAGGGCTATTCGTAGGGCTGGCGTAAGTCCCTCCTATATGGCTAAAGCTTAGCTTGGGATCACCATCAGCGGCTCCTATAACAACTCCACCACTACCACTTGAGAATGTACGGCCTACTCCGAATGAGCCAGGGTCGTAAGTTTGTAGGTTGGGAGTATTTACAGTAGCCGACACGCCGATCATAGGATGATAATTAAGCGGATTCGCTACGCGTAGCACTACACCAGCAGCTGACGAGTCCAGCTTAAAATAATTACCTGATACGGGATCGTTACTAGCATTGTAGTATACGATAGTTCGCGCTGTACCGCTAATAGTACCGCCGCCTCCACCGACTATGCTGGAATTTATGTTGTCTAGTACTGTTTGTAGGTTAGTAATATCTACGCCGCCTACTGTCGGGTCGTCAACTTTGCCTTGAGTAAAAGGCGACCATACCGCAGCTGAGCCATTCCAATTGGGAAACGAATTAACAGCTGCACCGGCTCCATCGAACGATATAGTAACAGTACTACCACTAGCTACAGTCTTTAACAAGCTACCTGTATTTACGGTTAAGCTACTGGTCACACTACCTGTACCCGTATCACCATTAATAGTGAATGGGCCACCGCCTCCACCGCCTATGACTGGGCAATTACAGGTATTAATCACATTCAATACAGCACTTAAGCTACCGTGCACAGTTTTGGTAGCATCAAATGTGATATTATCACCTGTATAGGATGTGAGTGTTACGAATGGGCCTTTTACAGTAGTGCGGAATGGCTTGTAAATGAATTTCTTGCTATTCGGGCCCATGGTATACATGATACCATTACCGAATTCGGTTGATGCTAGGCCTGTCATGCAAGGTGCACATGCTTCTTTCGGTAGAGCAACGCAGCTATAACAATCCAAGCGAGCTGTCTGAGCTTCGCCTGTAATTAGTGTAAGCATGAAAAGCGCAAAGGCTATTAAATATTTCATTGAGTTTGTGTTTTTAGCTAAATGAAGGGGCGCCAGTCGCGACGCCCCCTAGTATAAAACCCGACTGTTCGTTAAGCGCAAACGAACTCCTCGCTTAGATCGCAATATACCATGAATACATCGTCGATAGCGGGCGGAGTCACTGTTTGCGTGTATACTTTGATGCTGTAACCTCCGGCAGCATTGGCAATGCTGACTTCTACCCTTTCATAGGTATAACCTGTCAAAGAGTCAAGCGCCGTAGCCATATCAGCTTGTAACTGAGTAGCCGTAGCCGCATCTGTCAGAGCTACACCGGTGTAATCGTATGGGTTATTAGCCAGAGCAGCAGTGTCACCATTATAAGTGACATCACCTACTACACCAGTCACCGTAGCCTTATACACCTGCAAAGCTACCAGTGTACAGCAGCGTGTGGTACTAACAGTAGCTCCAGTGCTATAGGTGATAGACTTCAGCTTGGTCTTGCCGATGTGAGTGATAGCTAAAGTACCGCCACTGTAAGTGACGTCTACCTTGATGTCATACTCATAAAGCTCGAGAGCTTTCCAGAGGAACTTCTGCAATAAAGTAGGATTGGTAACAGGGATCAAGCCGAATGTGTCAGCGATAACTTTACCATTAGCCTGCTTGATCGGAGCAGTCGTAAGCACGGTGGTCAATGTGCCATCAGCTTGTTCGATAACGATACTAGCCACTAGCAAAGCGTTGCTTGTAGTGGCTGAGTATGTGTCCTCACAAGTGGGGATCGAGCTAGCTCCGCAACACCAATCGGCTGAGAGCTTAGCAAGATTACCAGGATTGGCGAGTGCGTTCCCACGCAGTCTACCAAATTGTTTTTTGTCCAGTAACATTGTTAAGTAAGTTGTGGCCACTTGCTAAGATCGCAAGTGACGATTTCACGAATATAATTGGCATCGTCAGAACGTATCGCTTCGATAAGCTCCAACATAGTTACAGGCTCTCCCACATTTTCTTCGAGCCTAAGGAAAGATTTCAATTTCCCCTTAGTGTCCAATGGGCACCCACATATGGTGCAACCAGGCAGGACTAGAAGTGGGATAGGCTCCACTTTTCCGAAGGACGGGCACCCATGACATATGGTTTTCCTTTCTTCGAATTGTTCGTTAGTCACGAACTCGGAACCTTTGAATAAATGCTCTACTAATTTATCGGTTATCCAGCTCATGCGAATTCGTATATCCAACCACTTGCTTTAGTGCAACCACACTTAGTTTTTGCACAACCACAAGTATTGCAGGTGAATGCCATAAATCCAGCATAACAGGTGTTAGCTTTATTATCCTCCATAAATTCTACTAAAGCCTGCCATGAGAGCTGCACCATAGCAGCTGCTCCAGCCTGTAGTGAATTGTAGTCATGCTCATTAGCTGCGTCAAAATTAGAGGATTTATTCTTTATAAGTCCAGTGCCGCCTATCTTCGTATTAATGAAGGGTAAACGCCTGCGGACAGTAACCCAAGCTAAATAAGTAGCTAACACGGTACAGAATAATACATTATAGCATTCCGTAGTAAATCTTTGCGCTAGCTCCCATTTTGTATGGTCGACAGGTAGGCTACCTACAGTTACTGCAATAGCTACGTATATAGTACCATCATAGACGACTTTATCGCCTATGTCATAAGCCATAGTATTAGAGTAGGCTCCAGCTGTAGGGTATTCAGCCAGATCATCCACCATAGCCTTATACAAGTCTCTACCTAAGCAATTGCGAGCTTCAGCAGTTTCGAATGTATAAAGCTGAGCAAAATCACATACCGGATGAGTCACTTCCAGATTTGCGTGCTTTATTACCAGGCTTGGAGTCATTAGTGTTTTTACCATCAGTAACTTCGAATAGTGGATCAAGTACAGAAACTAGCCGAATGTCGTAAACATTCTTCCAGCCATATACTTTAAATATTTGGCGAACAATATCAGATGCTATATTACCCCACATTATCTGCGAAGGTTTTATGACACCTATATTTTTTATTTTCAGAATTGACAAGTAGACATCACCACCGTTATTGGCTCCTACGGTCTCAAGACCCGATAATTGCCTATCCCAGTGATGTGCAGCATAAATGTAATCAGCAGCTCGTGATGTAGTAAACCGCAAATACTCGGAATCACGAGCTAGATTCAATTTCATTAATTGTGGAGGCTTACCACCGTGCGGGTATTGTACTCCAGATAATACTTTAGCATTAGCGCCTTCAACAGTAGTGACTTTACGCATTTCGCGCATTTTCTCTTTGAATGCAGTTGTTCTAACTTTAGGGTCGTCTACCTGGCGCTCTGGTGGTGGCTCTTCGAAAGCCATTATCATTTGCGATATGAAATCGCTACCGGCTATGCGTACGGTTTGATCACCCGCAGCTACTTCAATAAACATCCAGAATAAAGCCGATAGTGTGCGAGGTCTACCGTAATAACGTGAACCACGTGGCGAGCGTATATGCAGAATAGTTTGATAGCCATCCCTAATAGGCTGCCAGTTATACTCACGCTCTGGCGTAGACACCCATATCAAACGAGGCGGCTTCTTTTTCCAGTAAGCCTCATCCCATTGCTCTGTGACTACACAAACTTTAGGGTCTTTCTTATTCTTGGGTTCTAGGAAAGCTACCTCGCGATAAGGTAGTACACTTATAAATACCTGGCGTACGCTATTTAGTTTTGTTACTTTGATCAATAGATAAGCATTACCGCTATCGCGTAAAGAATCATCAAGCTGTTCTATTACTGATTGGTAATGTAAGGGTGAAAGGCCTAGTAATTGTAGTTGTTCTACGAAAATGGCCTTTTCAGCATCCGTTATGGGCTTATCCTCGTCGGAATAACGTACGCCAGGTATACGCGGTGTAACATAATCAAAACCACCACCAAATACGTAAGAGTTGATGTCTTCTTTGCAAGCCTGATGGCTAGGGCTTAATTCAGATAAGTCGGCTATAACACGCAGCATACTATGGGAAGTAGCTTCACTCGTACCATAGTACGGTATGATGCTATAATCCTTGAATAGCTGTACCATTTCGGCGGGATCATTGATCGACGCCGGTATCGGATTGTGTAGCTCTAATATCTGCTCGTTTGGCTGCATCACTTTTACTTACTAGATGGGTTAAACCTTGCTCGAAGAGCATTTTGTATTCATCAGGTGTAGCTTCTGCTACAGTGTACTCGGCGGGTAGTTTAGGCGGCTGATTCTTCATCTGAATTGCTCCACCTATACCAACCCACTTCTGCGATTGCTCGATAAAGTACCGCCTTGGCGTTGATATAGCCAAGGCGGTTGGGCGATAGGTACTCATTAGAGCGGTAGCGTGGCCAGGTTAATGTTAGCGAACATTGGTTCAGCGTCAGATTCACCCACCAAGATAACATCGTTACCTGGTTTCGTAGACCCCTTCAAGCCTGAACGGCTGATGTGAGTGCCGAAACGCAGAGTCTTTGTTTGCTTGATAAATTTAACGCCAGTCCATTCAACTCCTACCAAGCGTTGCTGGCAGTTATTGTCAATGATCAGTAAAACCAGGTTGCAACATTTAACACTCTTAGTGAACGCTAGACGCATGTCATTCGATGTACCTTCGAAGTTCAGTGCAATTTCCTGTACGTAGACATCCGTTTCTTCAGTCCACGTAAACGTGTACTGCGCGGTCTTGCGTTCAGGTGTGATAGGTTTCCACACTGCGCTTAGTAGCATAGTTGGAGTACCTATCAATTGCTGGGTTGTTGGGTTGAATTTAGTGGGATCAGCGGCTATGGTTACCCAATCTACATCGCCGAACTGGCACCAATAAGCTTCCTGTATGCCACCTGAGAGATTGCAGTCATCATTCGAGACTAGGGCTTGCAATTCACAAGTAAAAACACATAGGAACAAGGCATCCAGAGGACGTGTACCCGCTGATAATCCAGCTAGTGCCATAGCCAACATAGCCGTCGGGTAGTCAGCCGTCAAAAAGCCACAGAATGTGACTAGTGCTAGGATTATTTTAATTAGTTGCATTTGCTTCAATTAAAGGATGAATA
>Ga0209717_1000212_pt1 | contig 75169 bp, 57 predicted proteins | sample AD_UKC048_MetaG_FD_184418 | JGI IMG/M metagenome (GOLD analysis project Ga0209717, IMG submission 184418) | Active sludge microbial communities of municipal wastewater-treating anaerobic digesters from USA - AD_UKC048_MetaG (SPAdes) (version 2) | ecosystem: Engineered > Bioreactor > Anaerobic >...
TCGAACTTTGAGGACAAATGGCCAAATGGCTCCGGAAATCACAAATCGGTGGACAAAATAATGCCATACTCTCTTGTTATAGGGACTACTGCAATTCCTGACACTCACTTTTTTGGGGGGATGCCTTGAATTTTGCCGATGGGTCGGGGCCTCACACTGGGAGTTGGGCCAGGGAAACGCGAACTGGATTTTTTTGGGATTATCATTCGGGGCCATAATAAACCGAAATTAATCACTTTATGCTTTATCCAGGCTGGCATTTCCGGCTCGTTCCGCCCTTAGCCCCAGCCCATTAGCCTCTTGTACGCCTCCGCCTGAGTTCCCCTTGCCCGGACGGGAAGTCAGGCGGAAGTCGAGGGGAAGTGAACGGGAAGTATGATAAGGGCAGGGCCTGCCGGATCTGATCGGAAAATCCCAGCCAGACAGCAGGACGTCCCATTTATAGTGGGTAACAAAAAATTGGGCCAGCGAAAATTCGCTGGGCCACTCTTCTCCTCGCTCCGGAGCCGGGGTTTGTTTCCGTCTCACCCCCGGCTATATTAGATATGGGGAGTAGATTGAAGGGCTGCCCAAAACAATGAAGGAGTTCGTGATGCCAGGATTATTCCGTGCCGATCTGGCCGATAAGGTGCCGTCCCTGATCAATGTTCCTGTGAAGCGCCGGATGATGTGTTTGAACGAGAGTTGCCTGGACCCCTATCAGGCCATCAAAGAGAAGTTTCTGGCGCGGATGGAGGGTGTTCACCTGAACCGTTATCTTTCCGACGTTACGGAAGAGCTGCACTCCAAACTGGCTGACTACGCGGGTTTCGGATTGGAGAGGGGCAATCTGCTCTGGGGCAACGGCGCGGACGACATTTTGTATCACATCTTCCTGGCCGCGCGGGAAAATGACGCGTCCTTCGCGGTGAGCCTGGCGCCGTCATATTTTGACTACAAGACCTTTTGCGGCATGGTGGGGCTGGGGATCAGGTTCGTGGAACTCAACGCGGACTTCAGCTTCGACACGGAGGCCTATCTGAAGCTGGCCTCGCGTCCGGACTGTCGTCTGGCCATTCTGTGCAATCCCAACAATCCCAGCGGCAACCTCTACGCCCCCGAACAGCTGAGAAACATTGTGGAAGCTCTGCCGGACAAGCCGGTGCTGATCGACGAAACCTATTTCGAGTTTTCCGGAGCCACCTTCGCCGGAGAACTGGAGCGCCATCCGAACCTCATCCTGGTTCGCTCATTCTCCAAAGCCTTTTCCGGGGCCGGCCTGCGCTTTGGCTACGCGATTTCTTCCGGGGAAAACATTTACAGCCTCCGCAAAGTGCTCACCACCTTCCACACCAGCATCCTCAACCAAGCCTTCGCGCTCACCATTCTGGAGAACAAAGAGATTTTCCTGAACCAGGTGAAGGAGATCAAATCCGCCCGGTCTGCCATGTATCTGAAAATGAGGGAGATACCCGGATTGACAGTGCATCCCTCGGCCACCAATTTCCTCACTTTCTCGGCGGGGGAGGGAACGTCCGGGTTGTTCTCGTATCTGCAGGACAGGGAGATAGCGGTCCGGGATGTGGGGTTGCACCGGCGCTTGAAAAACCACCTGCGGGTGACTGTGAGCTGCGCGGAGGACAACGCGGCTTTTCTGGAGGCTGTGGCAGTGGGGACGGGTTTGTCCACGAATTACACCAATTGACAGGAAGGGGGTTTGTTGGCGGGGTGACGGGGTGGGGTGGTGGCCTGGAAAATCAGCTTTGATGGTCACGGTGTACGAGGGGTTCCGTCGTGGCTGAAGCCGCGCCTCCACACCCTCGCTGTCATTCTGTCGCCCTCACGGGCTGTACCCACTTGGTTGGGAAGAGAGCCTTCTTTTTCCCTGCTGTGGAATTGTGTCCACAGGGAAAATCCTCCAGTTTGGGCAAATTGGGGCAAATCGGACACCGGTAACGGGCCTGGCGGTGGCATTTTCGCGCGAGATAGCACTTGACAGCCTCCGCTTTTTAAGCAAGTTTAACCCAAAATGTGGTAATATTTCCACGTTCACCACCTAAGGATCAATGCATGGAGGTTATGATGAAGCTATACACCCTGTTTGTCGTCCTGTTATCCGCGCTTGCGTGCCTGAGCGCTCTGGACATCCATTCCACCGCGGCTGGGGGATCCTGGAACCAAACGGCCACCTGGGTGGAAGGGCAGGTTCCGGGGCCGGACGACAACGTCTGGATCAACGGCCCGGTGAAGGTTACCAACAACTCCCAGTGCCACGACCTCTATATATCGGAGGGCTGCCAACTGCGCAACGAGGAGATGTACCGAACTTTGTACATTGGCGGCGACCTCAGCAATCACGGCAGCATCGCAAATCCCAGCCACTATCTGACCATTTACCTCTACGGAAACCTCTTCGACCACGGGCAGATCGGCAACATGTATTTCTACATCCAGGGCGCCGGAACGCACACCCTCTGGCAAAGTACTGAGGCGGGTCCGATCTCCTGCTCCAATTTTTACGCTGCCGCGGACAGCGACCTGCAGTTGCTTTCCGACCTCAGCTTCGCCGCCTGCAATCTCAGCCTGAACAACACCAACCTGATCATGCACCACTAGGGCGAGGGTTTCGGCATTTCGCTCAACGGCGGCTACCTGGGCGCTGCGAATCTGGAAGGAGGCAGTGGCGCCAGCCTCAGCCTGGACGGAGGGGCCTCCCTGAACAATCTGAACATCGACGAGATCGTCTTCCAAGGGGTGGTGCAGCTGAGCACGAACGTGGTGGTGGAAAGGCTGGTCAACCTGGGCATCATGCAAAACGACGGCGGCTACCGTCGGGCCTGTGTGAACGAAAAACTGGAGAACCACGGCACAATCAGGAACAAGCCAGGCGCCAACCTGCTATATCTGACTCTGAGGGGCAACCTCTTCGATCAGGGGCTGATCGACAACAACGAGATCGCCTGGGAAGGCACGAACCAACACCAGCTCTGGCAGTCCGAAACCGCCTCACCCATTGGCTGCGACAACATCCTGGCCGCCGCAGACTGCGGCAGTTTCCAGCTGCTGTCGGATCTCAGCTTTGCCGGCAGCGCGATCTTCCTCAACGGCAGAACGGTGATCATGCACCAGGGCCGGGATTGCCACGACCTTTACCTGGAGGGCGGGAGCATCAACAGCGCCAGCCTGGACACCAACGGCTTCAGCGTGGTGGAGGGCGCAAACAACCCCATCCTGGCCAACATTCAGGGCGAGGACATCATTGTGCGCGGCAGCATCTGGGTGAGCAACAGCTGCCAGTTCGACAATCTGGTCAATGAAGGTATTCTGAGCAACTCCCCCAGCGCGGCCCACGGCCTGTTCGTCCAGGAAAAACTGATCAACCGCGGCACGATCAGCAACGGTCCCGGCAATTATCTGAGCGTTTACTGCCACGGCGACCTGGCCAATTACGGCACCCTCAGCAACAGCTATTTTTACATCCAAAGCGACCAGGACCAGTATCTGCTGATGGCGGACGGATCCAGCGAAAGCTGCGTGGCCTTCTACCTGGTCTCGGATGTGGGGGTGGCCTGGTGGGCCTACAACGGCTACTTTTATGACGACTACGCGATGGAAAACAGGGACACCGACACAAACTCGTTCGGCGTCTGGCAGGCCGTGGTTTACGAGCCATACCAGGCAGGCCGCTTCATCACCATCGGCAACGGCGCCCCGGTGAGCCCGCCTGAGAACCTGTTGATCCTGCGCGGCGTGAACCAACTCCGCCTGCAGTGGAATGAGGTGGACAACGCCACTTTTTACAATATTTACGCGGCTTCCGACCCCGGAGGCGAATACCTGTTGCTGCCGGAAAAGGCCTACGACAACGATCCTGGCGACGGCATCGTGTTTTGGGAATTCCCGGCAGAAGAGAGCATCAGGTTTTTCAAGGTCAGCGCCGCCAATTGAACCGGACGGATTTTCCCCCATGGAAAACGGGCTGTGATACTTATAAGGAGGAACGATGCGAGCAAGATCGCTTGTTTTGATGGTGTTATTGGCAGCAAGCGCGGTTCTGGCGGCAGCTGATCCCCAGACTGCGCCAGCTGACAGGACCACTTTCCCCTGGCTGGAGGACTTTGAAACCGGACCCTTCCCTCCCGCCGGCTGGGATGTTTATGACTGGGACGAAAACAACTACTGCTGGGGTGACACCCAGGACCAGAACCACAGCCCAGGCGGCAACACATCCGCAGTGCATTACAGGGGTACCGGCGCAAACTTTGACTATGAAGAAGGCTGGCTGGTCTCGCCGGCGATCCAGCTTCCCGGTCCTGGATACTCGCTGTCTTTCAGGGCCTACAACGTGGACCCCAATGCGTGGGGACAAAACATCATCCTGGTTTCATCCGGCTCCAGCGATCCTGAGGACGGCCAGTTCGAAGAGATCAGCTACAACCCGGTTCCGCTGGCTGGTGATTGGTATCACTACGAGATCGACCTTTCCGCCTGGGCTGGGCTAACCATCCACGTCGCTTTTCTGTACAGCGGCTGGGAGGCGCACGACTGGTATCTGGATGATGTTCAGATCAGCCAATACGACGGGATCGGCGGCTTTCCCTGGTGCGAGAACTTCGAGTTTTACCAGTTTCCGCCCTCGCTGTGGTCTTTTTACGATCTCGACGGGGTGGACGGTTCCTAGTTTCTGGCTTCATGGGAGGCCTGCAGCGACGGGGGCGTGAATTCCGCCTGCCACTGGTATTGCCTGGACCAGCCCCTCCAGGACGGCTGGCTGGTCTCACCGCTGCTGCAATTGCCGGCGGAGAGCGCGATCGAGTTTTCTTTCTGGGGCAAGAACACCCTCTATGACGTGTATGGGGCCCCCAACAGCGTGTGGCTGTCGGAAGGTTCTCCGGATCCCGATGATGGCGATTACGTCCAAGTCTGGACCGACACAGACGGTTACGATTTCTGGGACCAGAAGAGCGTGATTCTGAACGACTGGGCCGGAAGCGAGGTCTATCTTGCCTTCCGGGTGCAAAGCCAGAGCCATGAATGGTACGTGGACAACGTGATGCTCCAGGTCACCGGGAACGACATCACCGGTCCGTCCATCTCACATTATCCAATGCTCAACACCCTGCGAAACGATATCCCCTGCGCCCTCTACGCCTATGTGGAAGACCCGGCCGGGGTTGCTTACCTAGGTGCGTACTACCAGATCAACCAGGCCGGGGACTGGATCTGGCAGGGCGGGACCGATTTGGGCGGGGGCAATTGGATGGCGGAGATCCCGGCCCAACAGCTTGGAACAGAGATCTCCTACGTGTTGGTGGCGTCAGACTTCCTCAACAATCTTACCTATTCCCAGGGTTACAGCTTCCAGGTTGACGATCCGGTCTGGCTCTACTACGACAGCCTGGGCCAAACCGGCTGGGCCGGCTGGAATGACTGCGAATGGAAACTGGGCGTGCTCTATGAAAATCCGCTCTGGGGTCAGCCTGAGCAGTTGCAGATCAACAAGGTGACCGCCGCTTTCAGGCTGGACGATACGGTCAATCTGGAGATCTATTCCACCAACGATCCCTGGCCAAGCAACCTGGTCCAGATCCTGGCCCCGCAGCCCCAAACCGTGCTGGCGGAGCAGTGGATCGAGATCTCCACGCCCGATCTGGAGCTGGACAGCCACTATTTCTTCATCGTGTACAGCGGCATCAACGCCACCAACGGCTTTGCGCATGATGTTTCGCGCAGCTATCCTGGAAATTGTTACTTCCATATCGACGCTGACTGGATCGATTTGGCCAACACAGGAGTTTTTATGTTGCGGGTGGAGGTTCAGACAGCCGGAGGAGGCCTGGCCGCGCCGGAACTGAGCATTCTGAGCGGTTCTGAAGGCCCGGAACTGCACTGGACGGTTGTTGATGGCGCCGACCGCTACCATGTTTACTCCTCGGACGATCCAGCTGTCAATCAACAATACTGGGGATTGTTCGACACCACCGAAGCTCTTACTTTGGGCGCTTTGGGCGATGCCGCCCGCAACTTCTTTTACGTGATCGCGGAACAGGATGAACTGCCCACGCAGGTTCTCCCCGGGCCCAACCGGCCGGTTCCGTTGCCCTTTGTGGATTTGCGCCGGCATCTTAAGTGATACAATAACAAGACTTTGATCTCACCCCGCTGCGGCGGGGTTTTATCTTGGGCCGATCTGCCCCAAAGCCCCGCTGCCAGCCTTAGCGCCTGTCCCCCGCATGATCCCCGCCTCTGATGCGGGAATTACGCGGGAGGCACGGCAGAACCGGTCAAGCGGGCCTTGAGGAACAGATGACGCGGCAGGCGGGGAAAGACCTTTTGGTTCTCTTTCCCAAGCAAGTGGTTATGGGAGCTCACAGTAAGAAGCCCGGAGGGCGACAGAAAGATAGCGAGGGCGCGTAAGCCCCTCGTTGCACGGCAGAACGATGATCAATGAAAATAGCCACCACTCCACTCCGAAACGCACCGCGTTTCGGAGTGGAGTGGTGGCTTTGGAAATCAGCTTTGATGTTCACGGTGTACGATGGGTTCCGTCGCGGCTGAAGCCGCGCCTCCACACCCTCGCTATCATTCTGTCGCCCTCACGGGCTTTATCCACCCGGTTTGAAAGAGAGCCGAACTTTTTCCTTTACAAGATTGAACTCCCGCTCAAAGTTGCGCCAAGTATTCCGGAACTCCTTAATTGGCGTTCCGGTGGGCTGGATTTCTCAATCCTGAGCTTGAACAAACGAGGCTTAAGTAATAGGCAGGCAACAGATTAAGATAAAGGTGGCTATATGCAGAAGGAATGGCTGCTGCAGGGGGAGTTTTCCCCAGAGCAGCGGCAGCAGATCAAGGCCCTCACAGAGCGGCTGAAGTGTCCGCGGCTGGTGGCCGAGCTTCTTTTCCGCAAAGGGCTTGACACGCCGGATCAGATCGAGGATTTCTTCCAACCCCAGCTGGGGCATCAGCATGATCCTTTCCTCTTTCCGGACATGGGCAAGGCCGTGGACCGCATCCTGAGCGCGATCGACCGGGGTGAAAGGATCACCATCTACGGGGATTACGACGTGGACGGAACCACCGCCACCACCTTGCTCTATCTGGGTTTGCAGCGTTTGGGCGCGCTGATCGATTTTTACATCCCGCACCGCATGATCGACGGTTACGGCCTTTCCCTGGGCAGTCTCGACCAGATCAAGGAAAGCGGCACCGGGCTGATCATCAGCGTGGATTGCGGCGTGAATGCCCTCGACGAGATCGAAGCCATCAACGCCCGCGGGATGGAGATCATCATCACCGATCACCACAATCCCAAGGAAGAGCTGCCCCAGGCCTTTGCCATCATCAATCCCAAGCTTCCGGACTGCCCCTATCCCTTTGCCCATCTGGCCGGAGTTGGCGTGGCCTACAAACTGCTGATGGCCATCTACAGCCGCCGGGGCATCGAAACCGACGAAAACACGGTGAAATACATGGACCTTGTGGCCGTGGGCACCATCGCGGACATCGTTCCCCTCATCGGCGAGAACCGCGTTTTCGCCCACATCGGCCTCCAGCACCTGGTGGACAAGAAAAACCTGGGCCTCAACGCTTTGGTGCAGATCTCCGGCCTGAACACCAAGACCATGGACGCCTCGGACATCGTGTTCGGCATCGCGCCGCGGATCAACGCCGCGGGCAGGATGGGCTCGGCTTCCGTGGCGGTGGAACTGCTGATCTCGCGGGACAAGGAGCGCAGCCTGGAACTGGCCGAGATCATTGAACAGCAGAATTCCCTGCGCCAGCAGGAGGACCAGAAAACCTTCCACGAAGCCTGCGACATCATCGAAAAGAAATACAAAGACATCAACACCGCGCCCTGCATCGTGATCTCCTCCGACGACTGGCATCCAGGCGTGATCGGCATCGTGGCCTCCAAGCTGGTGGAAAAGTACTCCCGCCCGGTGGTGATGATCTCCTTCAAGGAAGGCTTCGGCAGCGGCTCCGGACGCAGTGTGGCGGATTTTGACCTCTTCAGCGCCCTGCGGGCCATCGGCCACAACCTTCACAGCTTCGGCGGCCATAAATACGCCGTGGGCTTCACCATCCTCCAGGAATACATCGACCGCTTTGAAAACGAACTTGCCCGCTATGTCTCGGAGCATTTGCAGATCAGCCAGATCAACCTGCCTCTGGAGATCGACCGTGAGATCGAACTTTACGACATCAGCAACTTTCTGCTGGACTGGATCGAGCGTTTCGCGCCCTTCGGCCCGGAAAACCACCGTCCGCTGCTGGTTACGCGCGGCGTGCTGGTGGCCAGCTATCCCTACACCGTGGGCCGCAACCACCTGAAACTGAAGGTGGTCAAGGACGGCGTGGTGCTGGAACTGATCGGCTACAACCTCGGTGACCACCTCAGCCTGCTGAAAAAGAACGCGCGGCTGGATATCGCCTACACCCTGGAATACAACCGCTTTGGCAACAAAACCAGCATCCAGGGCAAGTTGCGCGACATCCATCTGCTGAAATAGGGAGTTGCCGTGTCCCGCGCAGTCGCGATCCTGTCCCTGTTCATCCTTTTTGCCTTGCTGACGGTGGGCTGCGCCGAAAGCAGGACCGCCAGGCCGGAGCTGGAGAGCCACCGGGAAAGAGTGGCGGAATTTCCCGTTACGCGCCTCTACACCAAGGCGGTGAGCGACGCGCGGGGCAAAACCGTCTTTGCCTACGACCGCTCCAGCCAGGAGATCGACATTTTCGTGGACGGGCTGCGGGTGAACAGCCTCGGCGGAATCGGCTTTGAGCGAAGCAACTTCCAGCGCCTCAGCGACATCGGCGTGGATGCCGACGGTGGTTTGCTGGCCCTTGACGGGGCCAGGAAACTGCTCCGCAAATTCAGCTCCGAGGGGATGTTCGTTTCCGAATTCAGCCTCGAAACCCTCAGCCTACCGGAACTTTTCTGCGTGGCGCCGGACGGCACGCTCTTCGTTTACGACGCCGCCCCCTCCGAGATCATCTGCTACTCACCGCTCGACGGCAGGGAATTCAACCGCTTCGGGCGTTTTGAGCTGGACCAACCGCAGAACCTTGACTGCAACAAGGACTGGCTCTGGGCGCAAAACCGGGACCGGGAGAGCACCCAGGTCTTCACGCTGCTGGGGCAGTTGGAGCTTGGAGTGAAGCTGTTCCAGGCCCTGGACCGGGTGGGCAATATGTTTGGCTGTTATCAGGGGGACGGTCCACACAGCGTTCTCGCGCCCCCTCTGTCCATAACGGTGCAGGGCGATCTTGTCACGGTTTTGTGGGTGAATGAGATCTGGCTGGACAGACTGGTTTACGGAAGGAGTGGCGGTGAAACGCAATGACCTGCTGCTGACGCTGCTAAGCGCGCTGCTGCTGGCGCTGTCGCGTTTGCCGCTGCATCTGGGCTGGCTGGTGTTTTTCGCCTGGCTGCCGCTGCTGCAGGTTTTCGAACGCGGCCGGGCCAGTTCCCGCGACCTGCTGCGCATGGGCTTCATTATGTCCGTGGCCTATTGCGCCATCGTGTATTACTGGCTGGTGTACGTGAACCCCGGCGCCATCCTGGGCGTGATGCTGGTTTACATATTTATTTATTATCTGGTGTTTTACGGCATCAACCGGATCTTCAGAACCCTGCCGCGCTGGCGCTGGCTGGGCTTCCTGAGCATCCTCATCACCTTCGAGTACGTCCAGAATTTCGGCGAAACCCGCTTCCCCTGGTTCAACCAGGGCTATTCCTTGGCGGATTACGGCCTCCTCATCCAGGCGGCGGACCTGATCGGGGTTGTAGGCCTCTCCGCCCTCATCATCTGCGTCAACCTGCTGCTGCACCAACTCTGGCCCAGCCTGCCAAAATGGCTGGGAGGCCGGGGTGGATTCGGCTCTGAGCAGCTGGAAGCTTTCGGAAAGAGGCGGCTGTGGTATCTGGCAGCGCTGCTGCTGATCTTTGGCGTCTGGATCGGCTATGGCTGGCATTGCCAGGCCAATCTGGAGCTGGAACGTCACGAGGCCGGCATCCACGTGCTGCAGCCTTCCATTCCGCAGGTGCTGAAATGGGAGCCGGAGCAATATGAAGCGTCATTGGCCGTTTTTCGCGACCTCACCCTGAAAGCGGCCGCGGATTCAGCCCGTTTGGTGATCTGGCCGGAAGGGGCCATGATCGGCGATCTGGACCGCGTATCCCAGGCGCGGAGAGACCTGCGCGCCATTGTGGACACCGCCCGGGTGGATGTTTTCACCGGCTTCCAACACTATGTTCACGACCCCGCCCACCCTGTGGGAACCCGCAGTTACAACGCCGCCTCGCTCTTCCAGCGCAATGATTTCGATCATGAACTCTATTTCAAGAACATCCTCGTCCCGGTGGGCGAACGCATGCTCTGGCTGCATCTTTTCCCCATGTTGTGGAACGTGAACCTCGGCCAGGCGAACTGGGAATTCGGCACCAAACTGGTCACCTACGAAAGCGGCGGCCATACCTTTTCACCTTCCATCTGCTATGAGCTGGCTTTTCCGGAGATCTTCCACCGCATGGCCATGCCGCGGGATACCTTGAATGGCGGATTCGCCAAATGCGACTATCTGGCCAACATCACCAACGACGCCTGGTTTGGCAATTCCTACGGCCTCTGGCTGCACGCGATGATGACCCGTTTCCGCGCGGTGGAAAACCGGATCCAGATCTACCGCAGCGCCAACACCGGCATCTCGCTGGTGGTGGACCCCAAGGGCAGGATCCTGGCCAAAACCGGGCTGAACGAGGTGACCACCATCACCGCGCCACTCTATACCACACCCCGGATCCCCCTCATCCGTAAAATTCACCGTTACCCCTTCCTCTTTGTGGCGCTCGCGGCCATTTTGGCCCTGACCGCCAGGATCAGAAAACCGAGAGGCACCCCATGAAAAAATACTTTTACACCATCGGCGAGGTTAGCAACCTGCTGGGCGAAAAACCTTATGTGATCCGCTACTGGGAAAGCGAATTCAGCTTTCTGCGCCCGCGCCGGGAGGAAGGTCGCATCCGCAAGTATTCCCAGGAAAACATCGAGCTGCTGCGCAGGATCCAGGACATGCTGCACAACCAGCGCTACACCATTGAAGGCGCGCGCCAGAAGCTGAAAGAGGAGCGCCGCAGCTCGCGTGCGGCTCTTCCCGCCCCGAGGGTTCAGATCCCGGAGCCCGGGACCGCCGGCGAAATGAAGCAGCTTCTGCGCGGCCTGCGTTCCTCACTGGATGAGATCAGGTCCGCCTGCCGCCAGCTGCGGGGGGATGGCAAATGAACTTTCAGGACATCATCCTCACCCTGCAAACTTACTGGGCGGGCCAGGGCTGCAGCCTGATGCAGCCTTACGACATCGAGATGGGGGCCGGTACCTTCCATCCCGCCACCTTTTTCGGCGCTTTGGGCCCCAAACCCTCTTCCGTGGCTTACGCCCAGCCCTGCCGCCGGCCCAAGGACGGCCGCTATGGCGAAAACCCCAACCGCCTGCAGCATTATTACCAGTTCCAGGTGATCATCAAACCCAGTCCCGACGACATCCAAAACCTTTACCTGCGAAGCTTGGAGGCCATCGGCGTCGAGATCGCCAAACACGACATCCGCTTCGTAGAAGACGACTGGGAATCACCCACCCTGGGCGCTTGGGGTCTGGGCTGGGAGGTCTGGCTGGATGGCATGGAGATAAGCCAATTCACCTATTTCCAACAAGTTGCGGGCATCGACTGCTTTCCCGTGAGCGTGGAGCTCACCTACGGCCTGGAACGCCTGGCCATGTACATCCAGAACGTGGACGACTACCGTCAACTGCGCTGGAACGACACTCTGCTCTATGGGGATTACTATTTCGCCCGGGAGCGGGAATACTCCGAATACAACTTCAGCGCGGCCAACACCGCCCTGCTCTTCGACCTCTTCGCGGACTACGAAAAGGAATGCCGGGAACTACTGGAGAGAAAGCTGGTCCATCCCGCCTACGACAATCTTCTGCGCTGTTCCCACACCTTCAATCTGCTGGACGCCCGCGGTGTGATCAGCGTAACCGAACGCGCCGCCTACATCGGCAGGATCAGGAATCTGGCCAAAGAAACGGCCGCCGCCTACTTGGGCAAATACAGCTGATAAAACTGAAAATCAGATACAGGATTTACCCCGTTGCCGTGTATAATAACTGAGCGGCTGGATACCTCCGGCTGGGATCAAGCCGGATCACACGCCGCCAAGGAGTCCCAGATGAAAAAACTTTTGCTGCTCTGTCTGCCGGCGTTGCTGTTGCTGGCCTCGTGCCACATCCATGTGGTGGACACACCCTTTCTGGCCAAGTTTGAAAACATGCTCTACACCGATATCCGCGTGGAAGTGGACGGCTACGGCTCGGCCGTGATCGCCCCCGGGGAAAGGATCACTTTCGAGATCGCCCGGGATGACCAAAGCTACCATTACGAGGCTGAAACCCACGGCAGAAGCTCCAGCAACGAGCAGATCGGCCTGGTGGTGGAATGGTCACGCACCCGCGATATCAGCGGAAATTCCTACACCACCTATCTGATCACCGCTGAGGATCTCTTCTTCCTGAAAATGCGCAACACCGGCCATCACGACCTGCATCCCCTCTATGTGAACCATGGCCTTGCCGACCAAACCATGGATGACATCACCATTCCCGGCAACGGCGTGCTTTACAACACAGGCTATTACAAGGCTTTCACCAACACCCGCGTGCAGGCGAACTGGTCGGACCTGCCTTCCGATTACACCTACTGGGAACAGGGCTACCATTTCAACTTCCCCTGGACCGAGAACCAGGCCGTCACGCTGCTGAACACCTTCAAGAAGGACGCCGCTCCGGAACAAGGTTTCAAGGTGGAATCCAAGCTGGTGGACCACCGCTCGGATGAGCCTTTCGGCATCGACGCCGGAAGCCCAAGAGGCAGCAACTGAACCGGTGCTGAGATCTTCCCTAACGCTTGGCAACAGCGCTCTGCCGCTGCTGGCCACGGCCATCCACAACGGTCATCACCTGCCACCGGAACTGCTGGCGCTCAGCGGCATCAGCGAGGCTGACCGCCTCCGCGAGGAAGATCCTTGCACTGGCGAGATCGCTGCGCTTTTCCCCAACCACATCATTGTTGAAAGCTCCCGCTTCGCCATCGACCTGAACCGCGGCCCGGAAAAGGCGGTCTATCTCTCTCCTGAGGATTGCTGGGGCCTGCCGGCCCGCGCGCGACCGGTTCCGGAACCCCTTCTGGCCAGGCTGCGCGGGGATTACGCCTCCTGGTACAGTTTGCTCCAATACCAGATCGACCGGCTGCTGGAACTCCACCCCTTTATCGTGGTGCTGGACCTGCACAGCTTCAACCACCGCCGCGGCGGACCCAACGCTGAGCCCGACCCCCAGGAGACCAACCCGGATATCATCATCGGCAGGAGCAACCTGCTGCCTAAGCACCATCCGGCGGCTGAGGCCCTCTGCCAGAGGCTGAACGGCCAAGCCTACCGGGGCAAGGCGCTGGATTGCCGGCAGGATGTGAAGTTTAACGGCGGATACATGTCCCGCTGGCTCAATGACCGCTATCCGGACCGGCTCATCTGCCTGGCCATCGAGTTCAAAAAGACCTTCATGGACGAATGGACCGGAGAACTGGACCGGCCCGCCTGGGCGGAACTCAAAGGCCTGTTTTTCAATCGAGTGCGGGAATGGCTCTCCGCCCTATACGGCTGGCCGCTGCCCTCAGCGTGAGGCAGCTTCCCCCTCCGCAGAGAATTTTCATTGACAGAATTCCCCTTCCAAGGATTTTGCCCCTTACGATGCGTTCCGGAATAGCTCAGCGGTAGAGCGGGTGGCTGTTAACCACTAGGTCGGGGGTTCGAATCCCTCTTCCGGAGCCATTTTTTTTTGCCTGGGAAACCAGGTTTTTTTGTTTCCAGCGCCGGGTCCTCGCGAACAAGCGAAGCGAGTTTGTGAGGTGGAATGGCTGGGATCGAGAAAAACGCAGGCTCTCTCCCAAACCGGGTGGGTAAAGCCCGGAGGGCGACAGAACTATAGCGAGGTTGTGGATTGACCGGGGTCCCCGCGGAGGAGCGAAGCGATGCCGTGGGGTGGGAACGAAACCCCTCGTCAGGAGAGTTGGTCACACCAATATACATCCCCCAAGCCCCAGCCCAGGCGGTGCCGCTACAGACGCAGTCTGTATCGACACCCTCTGAGGGCATTACCCGGACGGTCTGGATTCCGGGTCTGGTGCTGCTGGAGACTATACTCGCTGGCTCGCTCGACTCCAGCTTCACCGCCCGGAATGACGGAGCGGGAGAGGGCGGTAAAAAAGTCAGTATCCAGCCGATCTCTCCACCCACTCGGTTTGAAAGAGAGCCTTACTTTTATTTCGAAAGAGCAAAGAAAAAACGCGCCCCGTCTGAGGCGCGTTACTGTGGGCCAATGTATTGGACAAGAATAAGTTACATCTTCGGAGGTTCGTTCATTTTACCCATAAAGAGCACGGTGCCAGAGGGTTTGTGCACCAGCAGGTAAACAAAAGGCTTGTCAGCTCGGAAGATCGGGGTCGCGTCCGGTCCGGGAGCGGCTTTGGTGGCCATCACCACGCCGGTGGCGGCTGCCGCTTCGGTGCCTTCCTCGTTCACTTCCACAAAGGCTTTGTGGATCACGTCCAGGATGAAGAGCCCGCGGCCCGTGTCATCTGGAATGATGCCGTTGAAGTTGGCCAGATTGGGGTTGAAGGCGTCGGTCATACCCATCTTTTTCAGCATGTCGGAAAGGCCTTCCAGCGTGAGTTCAAACTTGAATTTTGGGATGAAGACCTTCACTTCCTGCGGGGCAAGGGCTTCGTTCCAGGCGCTGAAGTTCTTGGGAGTCAGATGTTTGCCCATGGCGTCTATCTCATCCGGCAGCACGAACAGCATGGCCAGCTCTTCCTCGGCATAGGGCAGTTCCAGCAGCTGCAGCCCATCCATCTGCGCGTAGCGGTATTCCCCGCGGGCGGTCATCATTTCCACGGGCCGGCTGTTTTCTTCGGTGCGCTCGGTTGAGGAGACAAAGAACTTGTCCTTCATGGTGAGTTTGGGCTCGAACTCATTGAGCCAGCTGCCTTTGAAATAGATGGCGTTCACCAGCACCAGGCCTTCGTTGCTGTCGCGGATGTGGTCTTCGGTCACCAGGTCCTTGATCCGGTTTTTGGTCTTTTCCTCCACCCAGGTGTTGATGAACTTCGCAGTGCCGCTGAAATCAGTGAAATCCAGGCTGTAAAGGTCGCTCAGGTAGCTTTCGCGCAGCAGTTTCAGATAATCCTTTTCGATCAGCTTTTCGTTGCTGGTGGAACCAAAGAGGGCATTGGCCACATTCAGCTCGGCCTTGCCCTCGGCTCCGATGGCGTTCAGAGACTGTTGCAGGGCGAGATAGGCCTGGTGTTGCTCTTCCGCGGGCAGATCGAAACTCAAGGCTTTGGCCATTTGATCCGCCGTGTTGCCTTGGGCGCCGCCGTACACCATAGACAGCGCGGAAGTGATGCTGTGGGGTGAATAAAACAGGTTTTTCCCGGGCTCGTCGGCCAGGGTGTAAAGATTGAAGGCAAAAGCGTTGTTTTGCGCGCCCAGGCTGGTGTTCACTTCGTCGCTCACCGGCGCGGGGTCGGCTTTCTTCTTGTTGCAGGCGCAGCCAAATCCCAGGCTCAGCACCAGGAGCATCAGCAGCAGCGTTCTAATCTTGATCATCGGGACCTCCATGTCTTGATACAAACAATACTCCCAATCGCGGCCTTTCCGTCAATCTTTTTATTGAAAACCCGCGTCGTCCCAAGTATCAATACGGTATCAATACGGAATCAATACGGATGAAATCCGTATTGATTCCGTATTGATACCGTATTGATATTGGGAGCCAGTCGGGTTTCAGGTGGGAAAAATAGCTGGCGTGGCTAGTCTCCTGAAAATGCTTCCGGAGATGCACCGGAAAGATATTGCTTGACAACAATGGGCAAGGCAAATCCAATGCTGCAATATTATGCATGAAGTGAAAGATTAACAAACCCAAACTCATCACATCAAAGGAGATAACGATGAAAGCAACCAAGTATTTTCTGATCCTGCTGGCTCTGGTGGCCTTGTTCGCCACCGCCTGCAACACCGCCAAAGAGGACGAAGTTGTGGCCGACACCACCGAAGTTGTAACTGAAGAAACCGTGAACCCGATCGACGACTGGACCGGCAAGGTCAAGACCCTGGTGGAAGAATGGGAAGCCAAAGCCGCTGCCGGCGCCAAAATGACCCAGGCCGACCTCGACGCTTTCGTGGCTGCCAAGACCCCCCTGATGGAAGCCATGCAGACCATGGACCTGACCGCCGTCACCGAAGAGCAGACCACCATTATCACCGATCTGAACGCCCGCATGGACAAACTGATCAACGAGACCATCCCCGGAATGATGAAATAAACTGACTTTAGAGCCTATTCAAGCAGAGCCTCCGCAACCCGGAGGCTCTTTTTTGACTCTCTTTCAAAACGAGGGGGTGGGGTGGTGGCCTGGAAAATCAGGTCTGATACGCACGGTGTACGAGGGGTCCCGTCGCGGCTGAAGCCGCGCCTCCACACCCTCGCTATCATTCTGTCGCCCTCCGGTCTGGATGCCACCGGAAGACCCATTCGGTTTGAATGAGAGCCTCTTTTCCACCCCGAATGCAATAGCGATTCGGACAACGACAGAGAGTTGGCAATCTGGGCCGGAGCGCAGCAAAAAAATCCGGCAGCCAGGCTGCCGGACGCGTATCATATTGAGATGGATGTCTTTATCAGACTTCCATGATCTCTTTTTCCTTGCTTTTTTCCACTTCGTCGATCTTCTTCACCCAGTCGTCGGTGAGATCCTGGATCTCCTTGAGGAGTTTTTTTTGTTCGTCTTCGCTGATCTCGTGGTCCTTTTCCATTTTTTTGGCCTGGTCGTTGGCTTCGCGGCGGATGTTGCGGATGGCCACGCGGGCGTCTTCGGCAAGTTTTTTGAGGTTCTTCACGATGTCGCGCCGTTTTTCCTCGGTGAGGGGCTGGAAAGGCAGGCGGATCACATTGCCGTCATTTTCCGGGGTGATGCCCAGGTTGGCGGCGAGGATGGCCTTTTCGATGTCGGCGAGGGTGGTTTTGTCCCAGGGCTGCACCACTATGGTGCGGGGCTCCGGGATGGAGATGTTGCAGAGTTGTTTCACCGGGGTGGGGCTGCCGTAATAGTTGATGCGCACATCATCGAGGATGGAGGCGCTGGCGCGTCCGGTGCGAACCCTGGAGAATTGATGCAGCAAGGCGTCGAAGGACTTCTGCATTTTTTCCTGGGATTGGTTTTTGAGTTGTTCCATATTTACCTCTTGCAGGCGCGGCCTGTCAGGGATGGATATAGGTGCCGTGGCCGGGGCTGGAAATGGCCTGGCAGAGCCCGCCGGGCTTGCCGATGTTGAAGATCTTGATCGGCAGCGCGTTGGCGCGGGCGAGGGAAAAGGCGGTCATGTCCATCACGCCCAGTTTCTGTTCCAGACACTGGTCGTAAGTGGCGTCGGCGATGAATTCGGCCTGGGGGTCGATCTGGGGATCGGCGCTGTAGAGGCCGTCGACTTTGGTGCCCTTGAAGACGATATCCAGCTTGAGCTCGCAGGCGCGCAGGATGGCCGCGGTGTCGGTGGTGAAAAACGGGTTTCCCGTCCCACCGCTGAGGAGGCAGATATTGCCGGCTTCCATGGCCTGAAAGGCGCGCCGGGGCGTGTAATGCTTGGCCACGCTGTCCATGCTGAAGCTGGTGAAGACCTGGGCGGCATAGTTCTTGCGGTTCAGGATCTCGGCCAGATAGAGGGAATTCTGCACGGTGGCGAGCATGCCGATATGGTCGAGGGTAACGCGGTCGAGGCTCTGATTGGCCCAGCTTCCGCCGCGGAAGATGTTTCCCCCGCCCAAAACGATGGCGATGCTGTAGCCCAGGCGCCGGGCTTCGATGATCTCGTCGGTGAGGGCATCGATCACGGCGTCGTCGTAGCCAAATCCCCGGGGTCCGGCGAGCACTTCACCGCTGATCTTCAGCAGCAGGCGGTGGATCTTTTCCGGTTGGTAGGTCATGGCAAAAGCACCAGGCGCAAGCGCGAAGGCTTATTCTCCACCCAGGGCGAAGCGCGTGAAGCGGGCGATCTGGATGTTTTCGCCGGTGCGGGCGATGGCCTCGGTGAGCATGTCTTTCACGGTGCGGCCGGTTTCGTTCACCAGTTCCTGTTCCAGCAGGGAATGCTCGGAGCAGTACTTTTTGATGCTGCCTTCCACGATCATATCCACGATCTCGGGTTTCTTGCCGTCGTTGAGGGCTTTGTTGCGGGCGATCTCGCGCTCTTTGGCGATCACTTCAGGATCGATCTGATCGGCGGAAATGGCCAGGGGATTGGTGGCGGCGATCTGCAGGGCCAGCTCTTCGGCGAGCTGCTTGAACTCGTCGGTGCGGGCCACGAAATCGCTTTCGCAGTTCAGCTCCAGCAGCACGCCCAGCCTGCCGTTGAAGTGGATATAGGAAAAGATGATCCCTTCCTTGGTCTCGCGGAGGGCCTTGCCCTCGGCTTTGGAAATTCCGCGCTCGCGCAGGAATTTGATGGCGGCATCGACGTCGCCGTTGGACTCGAGCAGGGCCTTGCGGCATTCCATCATGCCCACGCCCGTTCTGTCGCGCAGTTCTTTTACCATTTTGGCGGTGACTTCTATCATTTAAAAACTCCTTGGTGGTTTATTGGAGCAGGGAGGGCGGAAACCCTCCCCGCTCGTGAATGTTGGTTATTTTTCCTCTTCCGCGGGGGCTTCGGCAGCAGTTTCTTCCCCAGATTGCTCTGCGGGCTCTTCAGACTGAACTGGCGCGGCGGCGATCTCCACGGTTTCGGGGATGTATTCGGCCGGTGCCTCTTCCTGGGTGTCGGCTCCTTCGGTGGCGATGTTCTTGCCTTCGAGCACGGCGTTGGCCATCACATCTGAGATCAGCTGAATGGCGCGGGTGGCGTCATCGTTCGAGGGGATCACATAGTCGATCAGGTCGGGATCACAGTTGGTGTCCACCATGGCAATGATGGGCACACCCAGGATGCGCGCTTCGTGCACGGCGATCTCTTCATGGCCGGTGTCAACGATGAAGATGGCCCCGGGAACGGCGTCCATATCACGGATCCCGCCCAGGGAGAATTCGATCTTGTCGTGCATGCGTTTCATCTTTTGCTGCTCGAGCTTGGTGTAGTTGTTGATGGTGCCATCGGCCACGATATCCTCGTAGTATTTCATCTTTTCGATGCTTTTGCGGATGGTGGCCATGTTTGTGAGCATGCCGCCGTACCAGCGCTGGTTCACGTAGAAGACGCCTGATTTTTCAGCGGCTTCCCGGATGGCAGCCTGGGCCTGTTTTTTGGTGCCCACGAAGAGGATGTACTCCTGGCGGTTGGCAATTTCCTTCAAAAATTGGTAGGCCTCATTGATCGCGTCAACGGTCTGCTTGAGGTCAATGATGTGAATACCGTTGCGCTTGATGAAGATGTACTTCTTCATCTTCGGGTTCCACTTGAAGGTCTGATGGCCGAAGTGGACTCCCGCTTCCAGTAGTTGTTTCATTGAAACTACGGACATTGATACTCCTTGTATATCTTACGGTTGCTTTTCCGGACCGGGATCTACACAATTCAGAGGAGCAAGCTCCCCACCGCCTTGCAACTCCCGGCGCGGTTTTTTGGGTGAATGGTTCAGGTGGTTCATCTGGCCCGGCAGGGGAGGGGCTTCCTCCCCAAAACCCGGATCAACGTTTGGAGAATTGGAATCTCTTTCTGGCTTTCGGCCTTCCGCTCTTTTTGCGCTCCACCATGCGGGGATCGCGAGTGAGGAAGCCGCGGGCTTTGAGGGCGGGACGGAATTTTTCATCATACTCGATCAGGGCGCGGGAAATACCGTGGCGAATGGCGCCGGCCTGGCCGCTGAGGCCACCGCCGGAGACATTGACATAAACGTCGAAATTCTCGCTCATGCCAAGATCCTGGAGAGGCTGTTCCACAACCATTTCCAGTGTTTCGCGCTGCAGGTATTTCTTCATCTGCACCTTGTTGATGATGCGCTTGCCGGTTCCGGGTGCGATCCGGACGCGGGCCACGGCGTTTTTCCTTCTGCCAACTGCATCATAAGTTTGCATGCTCATTTCTCCTTGAGGTTTAGTTCCACCGGTTTTTGGGCTTCGTGGGGATGCTCTGTTCCGGTGTAGACTTTGAGTTTCTTGAACATGGCATCTCCCAGAACGGTCTTGGGCATCATGCCGCGCACGGCGTGCTCGATGATCTGGGTGGGATGCTTTTCAAGCATTTTTTGATACGGGATCTCCTTGAGTCCGCTGGGATAGCCGCTGTAGGTCTTGTAGATCTTCTGCAGGCTTTTCAGGCCGGTCACGCGCACCTTGTCGGCGTTGATCACGATCACGTAATCGCCGGTGTCGATGTTGCGCACGTAGTAGGGCTTGTTCTTGCCGCAGAGGATGGAGGCCACCCGCGTGGAAAGACGTCCCAAAGGCAGATCCGTGGCGTCGACCACATACCAGGCGCGCTGGATGTCGTCGGGCTTCGGAGTGAGGGTTTTCATCGATTCTCCTTTACAGATTTTTGTACAGAAAGCCACGATTTTGCAGCCGGTGATGGTGTCAAGGATTAAGTTGCCTCAGCCCGGGAAGATGGTTTCCTCCAAACTTTTCTGATGCCCTGTTTGAATACGTGATTTTGTGGATCAGCCGGTCGATCCCATCTCCCTGCCCAGGGTGATCAGGGTGATGGAAAAAGCTGCGCAGACCATGGCCACTGTGATCAGGGTTACGATCAGGTAGGGTATCTCTTCCACGTTCCACTCCAGCAGGGAGAGCAGTTCTATCACTCCGATGACGAGGACCGCCGTTCCCAGCAAAGCCCAGATCACACCCAGGATGATCTGCCAGAGGCCGCTCCGGACCGCTTCGGGTGATCCGGATTTGTGGTTGGCAAGGTTTCTGGCTCCGCTGATCAAAGCCCCCAGGCTGATGATCATGGACACCCCAAAACCAAGATAGAGGCCGATGATCAGATCTGGTTCCCACTCAGACGCGTCCATCATAGCCATAAAGAAGGCCAGGCCCAGCACCAGGAACAGGATCTCCCAAAACAGACTCCAGCCTTTGGCATAGCTCAGTTTCGCGCCGCGGCCGCTCCAGACTCGGGAGGTTTGTTCAGCCTCCTGGCCGGCTTCGCGGACAGGGGTGTCCTGAAACCGGAAGCCGCGCCGGACCATTTCCGCCCGGATCGCGGCGAAATCCACGCTGCCCACGTCGTAGAGTTCGTAAAGCCGCGTGAGTTCCTGATTGGAAATGGTGCTCAGGTTGCCCGTGCTGTCATCCCTGTTGTAGTCGCTCATCATATGCTCCCAAATGTATTGTTTCCTTAATGTTTTCGAATCAGAATTGCGTTTCCAGCCACTTCACCAAAGCGGGAAATTCCCGGAAAGTAGCAGCGGCGATCAGGTCCCCGGTGTTGCCAGGTTTCAGCCCGAGTTCTTTCAGCCGCTGGCAGAGCCGGATCAGCTGCTGCTCGAGTTCGTCATAGTAGGCCTGGGTTTCGGGATCGAGCGGCCCCTCGAGGTAGCGGCTTTCGAAGCCTTGCACGCTGTGGTAGATCTCGAAATAGAGGAGTTCGGCCAATTCCTCCTGCCAGAGTCCGATATCGAAACCCTGGCTCAGGAAAGAGTTGATGGTTTCATCCTCCTCGTTGAATACCGCGATGTAAAACCGGTTCCAGTCTTGGGGATCGATCACCTCGGGCGTGTACTCGTCTGCAATCGTGACCTCGGAAGATATCTCTTCCTCCCAAAGCGGCTCTGGGTTTGAGGCGCAGCCCCAGAGCAAGGCCAGGATCAGCATTGGCAATATAATTCCGCGCATCTTCAACTCCCGCAAACTCATTCTGCTGTGGGGATCGTCGCGGGCTCCAGCAGCTGCCGCCAGTATTCGTGCTCTTCCAGGGGCAGGACCTCACAGGGCAGGTCCCAGCCGGCCAGCCAGCGCCGCAGCGTTTCCAGCACGGGATATTCGGTGAAGAAATGCCCGGCGTCGATCACCGGAATGCCCGATTCCAGCAGCACGTGATAGCCCAGGTCGCCGCTGATGAACAGCTCCGCGCGGCCCTCAGCGTTTGGCAGCACGGAGGCCCCGGCCCCGCCGCAGACGGCGATCCGGCTGATCCTGGATCTGGGCTCCACTCCCGCGGTCCACAGACGCGGCCGCGGACAGCGCAGGCGCTCTGAGACCAGTTTGGTGATCTCGCTCAAACTCAGGCTGGACGGCAGTTTGCCGATCAAACCCAGGCCGTGGCCGGGATTGGGGCTGGCCACCGGAAACCAGTAAACCAGCGGGGTCTCGTAGGGATGGCTGTTTTTTACGGCCGCGAGCACGTTGCGCAAAGAGGCCTCGTTCACCATGAACTCCAGCTCTTCCTCCGAGACGGTGGTCCGGGTCTGGCCCAAGACACCGGGGATGAAGGGTTTGGCGCTCTCGCCGGCTTCAAAGGTGCCGGTTACATGGTGGCGGGCCGAACAGGATCTGTAGTTGCCGATCCTGCCGCCTCCAGCCGCGAACACCGCCTCCGCCACCTTGTTCGTGTGCCCGATCGGCACGGTTACGGAAATATGATACCACTTGCCTCCCTGTTCGCTGCTGAGCAATTCCGTAACCTGCAATCCCAGTTTCTCTGCTAGGGCCTGGTTCACGCCATCCGCCGCCACATCCAGATTGGTGTGCAGGCAGATCACGGCGATCCTGTGTTCGGCCAGCTTGAGCAGCAAAGGATCGCTGAAGCGCTTGAGGGGCCGGAAGATCAGCGGATGGTGGGACAGGATCAGGTCCGCCCCGATCTCCAAAGCTTTGTTCACCGCGTTGGGAGTGACATCCAGGGTTATCAGGGCTTTCTGAAAACTTCTTGTCGCATCCCCCAGCAGCAGGCCTACGTTGTCCCACTCCAAGGCCAGGGAAGCCGGCGCCTTGGTTTCCAGCCGGGCCAGCAATTCCGATATCTGCATTTGCCACCTCTTTTGGTAGATTCTCAGCTTGGCTATCAATGGTTTCATTCGAGTGGCAAAGCGTTCAGACGTCAAGCGAAATCTCAGCCGGGGCGGAAAGGTTTGGGCGGGAAGCGGGAAAATCCTTGACCAAAAACATATCCGCCTGACAGTTGTTTGCAGATGTTTCGGAACTCCGGAAGTTCCCAAACGCATACAGGGAGAAGACCATGAAAAAAGTATTGATCGTTTTGGCTGCGCTGCTGCTGCTCGCTGGCGTGGCTCAAGCCAAGCTGAATTATGGACTGCGGTCCGGCCTCAACGTTTCCAAGCTGGAGCTCAGCCCTGACGGCAGCATCGACACCCGCAGCGCCCTGGGCCTGCACATCGGCGGCTTCATCCAGCTCAAGACAGATTCGCCGCTCATCATCCAGCCGGAATTGCTCTACACTCAAAAAGGCACCGGCGCCAACGTTGACGACGTGGTCACCATCGACTACATTGCCCTGCCGGTGCTGCTAAAACTGAACGTGCTGATCCCCGGCGTCCAGGACCTCTACCTGCAGCCGTTGATCGCGCCGGAAATGGGCTATGCCATCAAAGCCACCTCCACCTACAATCCCCTCTTCCACGAAAGTGTGAACAAACTCAATGCCGGCTTCAACCTCGGCGCCGACCTCATCTATACCGAAGACTACTTCCTGGGCCTGCGCTACTATCTGGGCATGACCGACCTGCTCAGCAGTGCCAAACGTCCTCCCATTTCCAACACCTGCTGGACCATCAGCGTGGGATACATGTTCTAAAGCCCGAGCCCGGCTTGCCCCGTCACGCGAGCCGGTTTCAGGAAAAAGCCTGATATCAAAAAAGCCCCGGAGCAGTCCGGGGCTTTGGCTTATCTGATGTTTTCAGTTTATTTCAGGATCACCATCTTCCGGGTCTGGTTGAGGGAAGGGGTGCTGAGTTTGTAGAAATAGACTCCGCTGCTGCAGGCTTTGCCGTTGGCATCGGTGCCGTTCCAGTTGATGGTGTGGCTGCCTTCGCCAACGCTGTAGCTTCTCACCACCTGGCCCGCGAGGTTGAGGATGGTCAGGGTTCCGGTCTCGCCGGCTTTGACGTCCAGCCCGATGCTGGTGCTGCCGCTGGCTTTGAAGGGGTTGGGATAGGCGTTTTTCAAGGCGCTGGTTTCGGGATTCACGGGAGGCACATCACCCTGAACGGTTATGCTAACGGGTCCGAAGAACTGGCTGGTGAAAGAATCCACGCTTTCCAACCAATAATAGTAGCTGTGGCCGATCTCAACTTCGGGGTCGCTCACGCTGTAGCTGTGCTGCTCGCTGGTGTTGGTGGCGGGAATCAGTACAGGTGTGATCAGAAGGGAGCCGGTCTGGTCAGCGCTTTCGTTGCGATAGACACGGTAGCCCATCAGGTTCGTCTCGGACTGGGAGGTCCAGCTGATCTGCACATCGTTGGTGGCGGAGAGGGTGGCGGTGAAACCGCTCAGCTCCACGGGCGTGTAGCCGTCTTCGCTGATGATGATCTCGAACTCGTAAGAGGAGGACAGCGGGGGGGTGCCGTCGTCGGTGGCGATGATGGTTACCAGATGAACTCCTATGTCGGCGGCAGTGGCGGTGCAGCCAAGGGTGAAGGTCAGGGTGTTGGCTGGGGTGATGGTATAGCTCATCGGGAAATCGTGGCTGATCGTTGCATTGGTCAATTGTGCGGTTTCGGGCGCGATCACCGTCACGTCAAAGCTCCAGACGTCACCCACGGTCAGTTCCACCGGTGAGGGAGGGGTTGTCACAAAGACGGGGGCCACGTTGGCAGCTTCGCCGCCGGTGTTGAAAAGGAAGAGCTGGCAGTCCAGCCAGTCCACACCGTCGTTGTTGTTGTCGGGGCCGTCGTAATCAATTCCGGCATGGTCGAAACGACCGATCTGGGCATACTCGATGTTGTCGCCCTTGTTGATTCCAACTGTGGCAGGCGAACCGCCAAAACCATCCACGCCGCCGGAAACAGAGCCTGTGGTCCAGGCCATGTCGGCATAGCTGAAGGCCACGTTGTTGCCCAAGCCGATCAGGGGATCGGTGCCATCGCTGAAGATCAGTTCAAAGGTGTTAAGCTTGTCGACACCATAGGAAAAATAACCAACATGGTCCCAGATCACGATCATCCGGTTCGCTTCGATCTTGTACCAGACAGAACCGGCGCCGCGGGTGTCCACGTCGGCAAAGAAGGGCGCCAGCATGGGATTGTCCCCGCTGGGGAAACCCCAGGGGGTATAGCTGGACAGGCCGTAGTCGAAGGTCACGTTGCCGTTGTTGTTCACCCAGCAATAGTTGTGAGGGGTTCCGTAAAGAGTGAATGTGAAAGGCAGGGTGATTTGGCCAGTCGAGTCATCGTCGTTGGGGGCCATGGCCAGAGTGAATGTGCTGTCCCACGGGACCAAAAGGTCGCAGACGTCTTTCGCGTCGTTTTTGACAATGGAAAATGGTTGTGAAGGTTGGTTGGGTTGCACCGCAACCTCGGGAGTGTAAACTTGTTGCTGTTTCCAGGCATCATAATCCCTTGAATCGGGAGAGACCCCGGCGCTGAGAATACTGGTCCCCATCAGGGCGAGGACCGCTAACAATGTGATACCACAAGTTTTCTCATGGCATCCTCCTGTACGCTTTATTTATGCTGAAGCCCACCATAGCCAGGCTCCGCATCCTGTCAAGCAATATTTCACCGCGCGACAAAATACTTTTATTTTATCTATGTTTCCTAGTCATAGGTTGTTCACCAATTATATTTGCCACTCGTTTGTTTGAAACATGGCGGAAGTGTTTATGTCTCAATTCTTTAAGGTGCATACTGTTACGATCCTTGGTGGCTTGTGATGCCTGCACTGGCAGGCAACCAAGATGGGTATCAAACACTCAGTTTTTGGCTAGTTTGGTCTAACTTGGTGCAACCACCCGTGTCCATTGCGGCCACCATTTTGGGAAAAAACAATTGACAGGCTGATACCACCAGGATAGCTTGGCGTCAATTAAAATTTTCCAGATCTGCCGGCGGCGTCACTTGTTCGCCGGACGGGATTGAAAAGGATAGCACATGCCTCCACGCGGATGCCTGTTGATCATGTTGATTCTGAGCGTCTCGGTTCTCGCGGCAGCTCCTGTATCGCTGGCCGAAGCTGTTACCGTCGCCCAAACTTGGTGGCGCGCCCAGCAGCCTCAGCGGTCAGGCTTGCTCGTAGGCAGTTCCCATGTCGTGGAGCGTGACGGGCAGGCTCTGATCTACATACTCAACTCTCGGGACGGGGGCTTCGTGCTTCTCTCCGCCGATACCGAATGCCCTCCCATCCTGGCCTGCAGCGAAACCGGCAGTTTTACCCAGCCTGTGACCTCCCCGGCGGTGGCGCAGTGGCTGGATGCCTGCTCTGAGCAGATTTTGGCTGTGAAAGCGAAGCAAATTGTCCAGCCCGCCAACCGGGAAAGCTGGGCGCAACTGTTTTCTTCAGAGCCCCTTCCGGGTCGCCCGAACAGGTCTGTTCCGCCCTTGTTAAACACCACTTGGGACCAGAATTATCCATATAACTCCGCTTGCCCGGAGGACGCTTCCAGCCCGGCCGGAGGCCATGCCTGGGCGGGTTGCGGAGCCGCGGCGATGGCCCAGGTGATGCGCTACTGGGCCTATCCGGAGCACGGAACTGGCTCCCGCACCTACCAGAGCGGCCTCTACGGAACCATCTCCGCCAATTTTAGCGCCGCCACGTACAATTGGGACAATATGCCGGCTGCCTGCCCTCCCGGCAATCCGGATATCCCGCACTTGCTTTTCCACAGCGCCGTGGCCTTGGGCACAACCTTTGGCCCGGACGTCTCGACCTTCATGACCTACAATTTTCCTGTCGCACTGGACCAGTACTTCGGCTATAATTCCTCCAACCTGCTCTATCGCGTATCTTATACCGATGCCACCTGGAAAGCGATGCTAACCGCGGACCTGGACCTTTTCCGGCCAGTGGTTTACATCGCCGCGCACACAGCCGTCTCGCATCTCTTCATCCTGGACGGCTATCAGGACCCGGACTTGTTCCACGTCAACTGGTGCTGGGGCGGCGATTACGACGGACACTACCTTTTGGACAACCTCGATCCCGGCGGCGTTTACTACTACAGCGGGCATGCCGCGATCTTCAATATCCATCCGGAAATTGATCTGCCGGTGCATCCCCTCGCCCTCTCCGCCACGCTGGTTTCCAACTACAGGATAGACCTCAACTGGACCGACCTGGCGGACAACGAAACCGGCTTCATCGTCCAGCGCAAAGCGGGAGAGGGGGAAAATTGGGCCCAGATCGCCATTTTGCCGTCCAACTCCACCACCTTCCAGGATCTGGACCTGGCCTCCCACACCACCTACCATTACCGGGTGAAAGCCTACAACGCCAGCGGCAGTTCCAGCCTCTCCAACGAAGTTTACGCCATCACGTCCGGCATCATCGCTCCGGTGCAGGCCACGGTCACTTTTCCCGCGGGCGGACCGGCCCTGCTGACCTGGACTCCCAGCGCCAACGCTGTCCGCTACAGGATCTATCATGCCGACCTGCCCTATCCGCCGGGAGGGCCGAACTGGGCTGTACTGGGCGAAACCAGCGGCCTGAGCTGGCCCCTGGACGCTTCCCAACCGCACGCTTTCTACTGTGTCAGCGCGTTTTCGGAACTTGAGCTGCCTCCAAACTTCGTGGAGATAACCGGCGGAACTTTCTCCAATGGCGCATCTGAGGTGACCCTCAGCACCTTTTACCTGGATAAGCATGAAGTTACTCAGGATTCCTACCTCTATGTGATGGGTGAAAATCCCTCCAACTTCACTGGCGATCCCAGCCGCCCCGTGGAAAAAGTGTCGTGGTTCAAAGCCGTCGAATACTGCAACCGCCGCAGCCTTCTGGAAAGCCTCACCCCCTGCTACGGCTACGGATCTTACGGCACGAACCCGGATGACTGGCCGGCTGGCTGGAACATCACCGCGGCGAACCACACCCAGATCAGCTGTAACTGGACCGCCGCCGGTTACCGTCTGCCCACCGAGATGGAATGGATGTTCGCGGCCAAGGGCGGAAACCTAAGCCAGGGATACACTTACAGCGGCAGCAACATTGTGGGGGAGGTGGCCTGGTACACCGCGAACTCCGATGCCACCACTCATGCGGTGGGCCAGAAACCCTCCAATGAAATTGGTCTTTACGATATGAGCGGCAACGCCTACGAATGGGTCTGGGACATCCATGCCACCAGTTATCCCGCCACCCCGCAAACCAATCCCCATGGCCCTGTCAGCGGCAGCTACCGCGTTCGCCGGGGCGGCGGATACAGTTCCCTGGCAGCAAACTGCGCCACAACCCACCGGAGCTACACCACTCCCACCAGCGCTTTGAATTCTTCCGGCTTCCGGGTCTGCCGCGTCCTGCCCTGAGATCCAGCTGAGAACATCAATGTTTCGGCTTGATATTCCAGCGGTTGATATAAACTGACACCCAAAGCTGCAAGAAGTGACACAAGGGGAAAGTGGGGATAAGGCTTTGATTGGTGGCGAGATACGATGGACTGGCTTTGGAAATGTCCAAGCGCCTATTTGGACGTTTTTGGACTGTTTGCTGACACTATTACTGCAGATTAGCGAGGCGTTTGGACAGGCTTTGGAAAGAGCAGTTGGGAAAACGGAACTTTGAAATTAGAAAAAGCGCAATTGGAGTGCGATTGTGCCGATCAGGAAAGCTCCGTAATTCCAATCTGAGTCTAAAACAAGAACCGGGTAGTCTATATTAAATGGTTGGAGGATAATCTGTTGCCTATGATGGTCGATTTGCACCTTCTTGATGGTGAGACCATCGTCAGTCCTTACAACTGCAATTTTTCCATCCGCATTTTCCCAACTCTGATCGCTCTTGATGACCACGATGTCCTGATGCTGGATCACAGGTTCCATACTTTGTCCATTTACTTGAAAGACAGTATATTGCTTAGGACTGCCGGTGAGAAATGAGACCGGTAACTGGATCTGACCCACCTGGCTCCACTCGTCTCTGATCTCCATTGGAGGTCCGGCGGCTATCTCTCCCACTATGGGGAAAGTGATGGATCGAGTAGGATCGAAGTCCTGATCGCTTACTGGATGCAGGATTGGAGAGACTATAGTGGGATTTGGTTTATCTGGACTGGTTGAGTTTATTGGTGCTTGCTTGGATTGGATCAGCTCTTGAAACTCGTCTTTAGCATACATAGAACCGTTTCCGGTAAAGAGCCAGTGGAGATTGATCTGATCTCTGGAGAGGGCTTCCAGGAACTCAGGATCGGGATAACGCTCGTTAAGTTTGTATCTGGAGAGGGAAGCACGGGAGATGCCATACTTAGTGGCAAACTGGTAATCCTTGAGTCGCATTGCCTTAATCACCAAGCTAAGGCGTTGTCCGATAGTCGGTTTATTCATCGTGAGCTCCATTTAGAAACTTTGCCATTGACTATATCCTTATGGCTGCAAGATTGGTTTCTGATGCCATTCTGCTGCAGGGTAGTTTGGAGTCAATACTAAAGTACATATTGTGACCCAGGTGGATTATAAGGTATTGCCGGAGAATGCGTAAGAAAGCTGGCAAAGTCGCAGAAAGGACTTCCCAAGGTTCTGCGCTTGTGGTTGTTAGCACCCTACTAATACATAAGAGAGGTGTAGCATGACTACCAAGAAGCGCAGCCAATCGGAAGTGCAGAAACGGGCGAATCAGGGCAATGTCCAAGCGGGTACCCCTGTCCAAGCGGGGGTCGGGATGAGGCTTAACTCATTGATAACTATGATGAGAGGCCATGATGTCCAAGCGCTTGACCGCATTTTTCAAGATTCCAGACCGAAATGTCCAAGCGGGTCGCAGTTTTTGAAGGATTTGGACATGGACATTCAAGTCGATTTGATCTGGTTACCCATAGATAGGGTAGCCTTACTGCTGAACAAGAACCTGAAGACGATCAGACGGATGGTGGATGCCGGAAAGCTAACCGCACTCAAGCATCAGATACCCACCAAGAACGGTGCCACGATCAAGACTTTTGTACTGGCAACTGAGGAGATCATCCAGGCTGAGTATGATCGGTTCAGATATAGCCTGCGTAAACCTGAGCTCTATTTCGAGGAAATGATCGAACTGGGAGTACACAGCTATCCCAGTGTCTTCCTGGTCTATTATGAGAATGGTAACGACCTTGTTACTAATGTTAGCGATAAATCGGGAGGGTCAGATGTTTCCCTATAATGGCAGACCGACTGAGGAGTTCCTGAGAGAGTATCGCAGAAAGCTGCATGAGCTGCAAGAACTGATGGAAAGCCAGGGACTGAAGCTCCAGATCAAGGATGGAGGCAGATGCATAGTTCTTCCTGAGGTGAAGGCTGGATTGGGTAAGAAAGAAGAAGGTGGCAATGATAGAAACGATAGCTCAGATAACAGCTTCATGCTCGCCTATAGCCAGCAGTATAATGCCAAGGCGGATACTTCTGAAGACAATCAGGAGTCCGAGACTGTATATGAGACCTATGATGACTATATGGAGTTCGAACGAAAGCTTGCATTGATCCACGAAGCCAGAGATAATGGGGTGGTGATCGACTTCTCCAGTGACTTTCTCGATCTGACTCCGGTGGAAGAGGAAAGGTTGCTATACAAGGATGAGGCTCATCTCTATGGCAGGTTCTGCCAGGAAGTGATCCGCAGGCTCTATGGAGCAGATTCCAAGATATTGGCCTGGAAGAGGATAACCAGTGACTATAACGGCAAGCGATTGGTGCCGGAGCTGTATAACCTCAAAGGACCCAGAAAAGAGAGAGCGCTGCGAGAGTGGCTGCGAGTCTATCATGAGACGAATCTCGATATGTATGCCCTGATCCACAAGAGCAAGGGCAAGTATAAGGAACGCAAGATCAGCTATCAGGAACAACAATACCTGCTGCACCTGCTACTCAATCCCAATCGCATCAAGATCGGCTCTGCTATCACCAATCTCAAACAGATGAGCAGAAACGGAGTTATTGAATCCCAGACCAATGAACGGACACTCAGACGCTGGTGCATGGAATGGGCAGCTAAACATACGGCAGAGTGGCATCAGGCCAGAGATGGCAGCAAGTTCGTCTCAGAGAATGTCATTAAGAGCATCATGAGGGATGATAGCACTCTGCAAGTAGGACAGGTCTGGGTGGCGGATGGACATACGCTCTCCTTCGATATCCTCAACCCTCAGACCGGAAGAGCGCAGCGTATGACCATGATCATGGTGATGGACTGGGCAAGCCGCTATCCAGTGGGAGCATCACTCGCCTTTACCGAAGATAGCCAGCATATCCTGACGGCCTTCCGCAATGGCTTCATCAACTGCGCCCAGATCGCCGATAACAATAGCGGAACGATGGCAGTGTTACCCAAGTATGTATATCTGGACAATGGCAAGGCCTTCCGAGCCAAGCTCTTTCATGAGAGATGGGAAGAACATGATCTGAATCAAGAACTAGGTGGCATCTTCCCCCGGCTCAATATCGGAGTGCGATTCGCCGAGAGTTATAATGCCAAGGCCAAGATCATCGAGAGGTTCTTCAAGACCTTCCAGGAGCAGTTTGAAAGGTTTGTTACCACCTTCAGAGGTGCATCGGTAGATGATAAGCCATCTACTTTGAGCCGTAATGAGAAGTGGGCAAAGAGGCTCTATACCGGTAAGCCACCCACCATTGAAGAGACAATGCAGATGATCGCCTTCTACGTGAGGTTCTGTTATGGCGAGACACCGCATACCTCACTCAATAGACGCACTCCCTACGAAGTATTCAGTGCTGCCAGGATAGCCGAGAGTCGCCAAATTGAGATCTCCAGGCTCAACTTCCTGATGATGGCGATGGAACGTAAGAATATCCGCGCGGAAGGCATCAGGTTGGATAAGAAGGTCTACTGGCACCGGGAACTGGTTAATCACGTGGGGCAGCCCTGTATCATCAGGTTCGATTACAGCGATGCCAGATGGATCGTGGTATATGACAAGAACGATGTCTTCATCTGCCAGGCAGCCCTCAGAAAGACACAGCATCCCTTCATTGAAGTCTCAATGGATAAGGCAGTATCGCATAAGGAACTCAATAAAGAATACAACGAGATCAAGGGACTCCGTCGTGAGAAAGAACGCAATGCCAAGAAGTTGGTAGTGAACTCACAGAAGGCAGTTGATAGAATCTTGGGTACATCATCAGCCAAGCAGGAGAAGCTTGAGGATAAGGGTGCCAGAGCACTCTTCAATAGTCCCCCCATGTTGCAAGCACCGCCCAAGGATAGTGACGAGATCATCGAGGAGATGACCAGAAAGATGATGATGAGACTGCCGAAACATCCAGATATGCTGAGTCGGGAAGAACGGGAACAGCTTGATGCTAAGGAGAAAGAGAGACTGGCACGAGAAGAGATTGAACAGAAAATCGAACAGGAGATCAAAGAATCATTCGATAGAATCGGAATCGATTATCAAGGTAGCAATAAAGATACACCAATATCCTGGAAGACTTCCTTCAGTAAAACAGCAAGAGAGTATTACAAATCCGAGCCAAGAGCCATAGCGGAACAAGAAGTATCAGATGATGATGGATCTGCCAATGCCATCTCAACAAACGATGAGGTAAGTTTAGCTGATGAGGAGAAACCTCAAGTCGAGACAAGCCCCATTACTACCGAAGCACTCGATGATAACCAATCACCGGATGAGGCTAAGAACGGGCAGTCACCTTTCGCACACCTCTCCAGAAAAGAATTCTTAGATCTAATCGGGATCAACAAATAGGAGGATAACATGAAACAGGGAACACTTGTCAGAACTCAGAACGTGATAGCCGCAGACAAATGCATCGAATACCTGCTTACACGACCCAAGCTGGAGATGGTAGGACTTGGCTTGCTGTATGGCAGACCGGGTCTGGGAAAGACCACTTATGCCAGCCGGATGGCCTTCATTCAGGGGTATCTTTATCTCAGGCTGGAGGCAACTACCACCCCCAAGGCCTTTGCATCCAAGCTGCTCTTAGCCCTGTGCAAGAGATTTGGCATGGGAGAGTACATCCCCTACGGAACAGCCAACGACCTCTTTATGCTATGCTTATCGATCCTGGAAGACTATCGTGATACGATAATAGTGGTTGATGAGATCGACTATGCCTTCCGACACCCACAGCTCTTAGGGGCGATCAGGGATATCGTGGATGAGACCACAGCGATAGTGATCCTGGTCGGGATGCAGAATGCCAAAGATAAGCTCAATCAGATCAATGAGTATTACTTTGATAGATGCAATTTCTTCTATGAATTCCAAGACCTGCCTAAGAAGGATATTGCACAGCTCTGCAGTGAGATTCTGGAGATCAAGTTCCATCCAGATATAGTCGAATATGTCCACTTCCACTCCTGCGGCAATGTCCGCAAAGCCATGAAGCTTATCCGCTCAGTGGAAGAGATAGGCAGATACAAGAACCTGGAAATAGTCTCCCAAGCAGATCTGGATGATTGAGGGTAGCATGACAGACAAAGAGTTGATCCTCAACTTCATCAATCAGTATGATCGACCGTTTAATGCTGAACTCACAGCCCAATTGACCAATGTTAGCAGAGACACAATAGAAAAGCTGTTACCCGAACTGATTCAAAGTCAAGCGATCAAACAGATAGAAGATAGTCCTCCTATATACGTCCGAGCCAATCGCTACCAAGCTAGGATCGGCTACCAGCACTACAAGGGATGGACTTTCAGCATCGCAGATGCCCATAAGCTTCTGGACATCCTGGAACAAGGTAGATACAAGTCCATCCGAGAGATTGCTCAAGCCATTGGCAAATCAAGGCAGTGGGTCTATATCTATCTGGAAGCTCTGGCATCGATTGAAGTCGTAGATCTGAGGAAGTACATTTATGTGGTCATATCCCGCCAAAATGTGCCCAAAATCGGCAGAAAAGTCCAGAAAGGTATATTGGGTCAACTTCGGAGTCTGAATAGGATTGGGTGCTTTAGGTTGCTTGATTGAATATGGATTTGGATCTAACTCCTCTTTGATATTACATCTAATGCTTTATTGTACCAAACAATAACATCACAGATCTGATTTAGCATTGAGCGCATTGTATATCGTGTTAAAGTACTTGTCTCTTCTGAATTCACTGAAACATCTTGTTCGAAGTTATCGAAGTCCCCGTGGATACAATCGCTGCAAATCTCATAAATTGACAGACAAGCGTTTTTTATCACAGAATTATAGCCGAAGTTAATTCCTCTCTGTTTAAATGTTCTCTGTATATAAGGTAGACCACTATGTAGATCACTTTGTTTTTTTGCGTCATTCCATCTATATTTACCATTGATAAACGTTTTCCCGACAAGCTGAGATTTATTCTCGTTTTTCCAATAAGGTGCGTTTGGCTCGTTCATTTGAAGAGCTATACCTTTTAGTATTTCGTTGCCAAGCAACATACGCAAAAATAGAATACATTCGTCCCACTCACGATCTCTGTAATACTGAATCATTTTACAGAACTTCTTAACCCAATCCTCTCCGAGGCGTTTCCTGATGATAGCACACTGATCAAAAAACTCATTCTGAATTTTAAGTGATGGCATATCCGACAGTATCTGGGGAATCTTCTCTTCTTGTGGTGAGCCTTTTTCGATGATATGATCTTTGGGAAAAGAAGCTGTATTGTTTAAGGCTAGCAGTGTTTCTGAGCCTCTGAGTGCATCTAATACATTAGCAGTAACCAAATAGGTTCTATTCCACGCGTTAGGATCTTTTTTCACCAAGACCTGTACTAGCAGATCCCCTTCTCGATCTTTATAAACGTGCTTAAGCATCTGATCTGCCGCATCGATCATACCGAACTCATGTAATTGCGAGCATATCTGTTCCAATTCTTTATCATAGGGTGATTTTTCCAAGTTGCGGTCGATTAAAATCAGATCGTAATCACTGAGATTTGCTATAATCTTAGTTAAAGCCAGGGGAAAGCTAAAAGCTATGTCCAGTGGGCTGTTTTGACTGCATAAACTAGCTATATCCTCAGGAAAATCAAAACTGGTTGATTTTAGCTTCTGCAGTGTTTCTTCAGGGAGCACAGGGGCAAACAATCTGATTATTGTCTCAACGTTTGAAGTAAGTTCATCTTCAATGAATAGAATCTTGGACATCATTCCTCCATATATTATTGAATTCTAGCGTAATTGAATAGGTTGTATCAGTTCTGTTTATTACTGGTATGCAGTTGAGTCCCTTGGCGAAATCCTTGATTATGCCCATGCCTTGCCCAGTACTGCGTGCGATATTCTCGGGATCGCAGCTATTGGAAACATCAAGCCTAATTTGATCGTGTTTTTGGGTAAGCTTAATAGAGACAAAGCGCTGATCTAAGGGAACAAACGAGGAGAATTTGATGGCATTGAAGATGATCTCCTGGAAAAGAATCGTTAGATTGACCATGGAGCTTTTCGCATTTCCGATTCTCAGATCAGCAATGCTATCCAGATCAACGCTGCACTTGAAAAGATGCTGCTTGGCAAATTCTAGAACCTGATCCAAGTTGCCGGAGACAGAAACCTGTTCCCACTGCATTTGTACCAACCCTCTTTCTGAGATTCCAAGCGAGCGAGGGAAATAATTCGCAGAGAATACGTTAAAATACTTGAAGTCGAACATATTGCCGATCGAATAGACAAGACAGGCATGTACGATTTCCTTAAGGGTTAAGCTCTCCCCATCCGGGTGTTGGGCATCCCAGATAAAGTTTTGAATATTGATTGATTGTGAAGCATTGATGGCATTTACCATCTCCCTGATTAGATTGGCGGCTCTGAGCGCAAGGTCAATTGTGTTTATCTTTTCCGGAAGCTCTTGTCTTAGATTGTGCAAAGGATTAATCACTGAACGAACCAAGTTTTTGATGCTATGCGACAGGTTGGAGATAATCCTGATACGTTCGGCTTCTTTGGCATTGTTTTCGATTTTGTCGCTTTCCATGATGATGAACTTCGATAGAGCTAACTCGAAACGGTTCTGTAGAAGAAGTATCTTAGCAGGATCTTTTGAACGTAGATATGGTAACTCATGCAAAAACGCCTGCATTTTCTTCATACGCCATATAACCACATTTTGTTCGTCACGCAATTCGTCACGACGTAGCTCGTTATCTATGCTCTGATTGTCTTTGTTGAAGTTATTCAGTGAAAACTGATAGACCTCATGCAAATCCAGATAGTCTGTTTTGAAAAAAAGGGCTTTGACCATCTCTATACAGATGTTTACGCCCAATCTATCGAATCGGATCAAAGAGAATAGAACATCAATGTCATCATATGCGCCATACGAAGGTTGCTCAAATCTTAAGGCTCTTGATTTTCTTACATCTTCTTCCTGTGAGATGGGCGTCAGATTGATATCAATACATTCTTGATATAACAGTTCACCGTTTAGGTCTTTGATTAGTTCTATTGCCGTGTTGACCTCCTTCACCGCCAACAGAGCACAGACATTCATAAACAAGATTGACTGGTTTTTATGATCATTATAGTTGAAGTACTCGAGAAACAGCTGGTAGTTATCGTACTCAAAGAGTCTTTGGATAAGCTCCAGAGGTACCCAGTCTGGGTTTTCTTTATAATAATCTGACAGAAGCCTAGCGTACTCATCAATCTTACCTGCAAGGTATAACAACTCAATACCGTAATATCCCTGAATCCAAGTTTGTCCCTTGGTTAGTAGCACTGGTCTGTCAGGATATAGTCCTTTCTCATCTTTGATAGGTACAAGCTCTTTAATTATTGATTCTGCAGTATCATAATCGTCCAGGATGATTAAAAGCCGTGCATGTTTATATGTTAGGTCTGAGTCTATCTTTCCCTGATTTCTTTCTTTAGCACGCACAACGCTATTCAAAGCACGCTCGTAAAGACCTTCTTCGATCTCAATATCTGCTTTTCTCTTAAAATACCACGGTTGTGGATCAAGTTCACAGGCTTTTTCAATATTCTTAAGCCGATCTCTCGTATACCAGTCGGACTTCATACAATAATACCAAGCTTTGGGATACAATTCAAGCAGCATATCAATGGATTCATCCATCAGGGCATCGTACTTTTCAATTTCTCGAGCTTCTTTATCCGTCCATTTGAGATTCTCAGTTTCACTGTAGTATTCTATATCACCATCATTATTGATGCTCTTAATATTATGACGACCATCCTCCATACTATATAACAAGTTGTGTTGATTTTGGAGATATTGGTGCAATACTTCGAATCTCAAGTACAAGCTGTCTTCATCATTGTCAATGGCAATCGCCTGATTAAGATCGTCGAGTATGATTTTGAAGTTTTTATCCCAATTACGAGAGATTTTATTTCTGGCGTAGGCTCGATAGAAGTAGTAGGCACTATTCTGCTCTTTCTCAAGAGTTTGATCCATTAAGAGAATAACATCCTCATACTGTTTGGCATCTAGTAGTTCTTTAACCTTGGCTTCAATTTCCACATTTACTCCCATTTCCACATTACTTTTAGATATTTCCGGTTTCTTCATATCATACGCTCCCAGCCAGGTGTTTGAAATAGAGATGTACATTCAATCTCGAATACATGCTTAGGGTAGAGAATCAACATCCTCAAGTTAATATAGCTAACTAGCATAACCTCGGAGGATTGGGCGGCATTTCTGCCGCCCGCAGTTTGATGTTGAAAGTTATTTGTTGTGGATTTTGGCATGGGTAGATGCAGGAATGACAGTGAGGTTGGAGTAACGGTTGTCGGTTTTGACACCGTTGATGTGGTGGACGTGATAGCCGGGTTTAATCGACCCGCCCATTTTGTTTGCGGCGGCAGCACGATGTGTGAATTGCCAGCCAGACCCAGTGTTGAATTGGCGATAGCCATTGAAAGAGCGGAAGTGTGCCATAGAGCACCCCCATAGGTTTTATTTACCGCAAACGCGGCATGCCAATATAATAAGCAGTCGTTTAGCCAAAACATTGGCAAATCGCTAATATTATTATAATACTATAAGTTACGGCTACTGCCATTGTGCCCAGCATACTTCCGAAAGTCAATATGTTTACTTTCCATGCTCACTATCTTTACTTTCTGTAAGAGCTTTTAGCCTCGCTCGAAAAGTATGTGGTTTCAATCCCAGCAACCGGGCGGCCTCTGAAGCGTTGTTCTTTGCTAGCTTCATGGCAGCCCTATAGTAAGCGGGGATGATCTCGTTGTCCAGGTCAACTCCCTCAGTTGGAATCTCAACATTCAGAGTATTATCGGAGATATCAACAAAGATGAAGTCCCTGTCATCGATTACATCAGACTGGCTATGGATATATGCTAGCTTTACTATGTTTTGCAGTTGTCGCACGTTCCCTGGAAAGTTATACGCAAGCAGTTTTCTTTCGGCCGCATCACTAAAGTGCTTATCGGCTCTGTTCTTTGTTGAAAAATCGCTTAGAAATTGACGAGCAAGCAGCAGTATGTCTGAGCCTCTGTCCCTCAGTGGACTTAGTGATATCTGAGCCTGTACAATGCGATAGAACAAATCTTCTCTGAATCTGCCTTCTCTGACAAGTTGATTCAGATCCTTGTTACTGGCCGCCACTATCCTCACATTCACCTGTTTAGTTTTGCCACCCACTGGTTGGATTGCACCCTCTTCCAAAACTCTGAGCAGTTTGACCTGCATCGGTAGTGGCAAATCGCCCACTTCATCCATGAACAGGGTCCCCTTATCTGCTTGGCTGAAAAATCCCTCATGATCTGCAATAGCACCAGTGAATGATCCTTTTTTATGGCCAAAGAACTCGCTTTCAAAGAGGTTTTCGCTAATCGATCCGCAGTTGACTGCTACGAATGGCCCTTCTTTGCGGGGGCTGTTGTAATGTAGCAATCTGGACACTACCTCTTTACCCGTACCGCTTTCACCGCTGATGAAAACCGGGATATCATACTTGGCCAGGTTGTCTATCTGACGCTTTACCTGGATTATCGACTCATGCTCACCGATCAGATCTGCGTAGCTATCCAGTAGCTGCTTGTGGAGTATTTTGTTCTCACGGTTCGTTTTTGTGAGTTCGATCTTGGCTTTCTTTTCGGAGCTAATCTGAGGAAAATCATCGAGTGAGAAGTTAACATCTTGGATACCATCCTCCCGGGAGGATTGGATCAGTTTGGCATCGATAATCCCACCCATCACTATCAGAATCCAACAAGAATGCATAGTTGGCGTACCTGAAGTGAGTGATATGGTGTATTCAACATCCTTGGTCCCCTCTTCCTTCATGATACTCTTTATCGCTGAAACCATTGATGGATAAACCAGATTGTAGTCAATTGGGTTGAGTGATTCTGCTTCTTGATATCTAACCGTGAGATTGGGGAATTTCTTTCTGCAGTAAAGCAGTATATCCGAGGCGTGTTGCAGGTAACGGGTATCATTGTACAGGATATACAACAGATCAAACGGCCGCTCTTTGAGGATGCTAATGATAGCCCCCTCTTTCCGTTCCTTGAGCAAGCAGTCGTTGTTGCCAATAAAGGTAATCAGGATTTTCTTCATGTTGCTATGTTCTCAGTGTGCTGAGATTAGTCAAGAAGTAAAAATCTTGAGCTTTGAGAATTTCTGTTTGCTAAGGTATTTTGTAGTAGAGCAATAGGTTAATTGCAGTTCTCGGGGTGACACAACTGAGCAAGAGCAGCTTTCTAATCAGCTTAGGTTTTGAAAAAACGTATTATATATATAGGGAGGATATATGAGTTTCGTACATTTACATGTCCACAGCGAATACAGCTGGCTGGATGGGGCCTGCATCATTGACGATCTGGTGCAGAGAGCGGTGCAGCTTAAGATGCCGGCAGTTGCTATCACGGACAGGAATAGCGTAGCAGGTGCTTCCCGCCTTTGGCATCAGTGCGTCAAAGCAGGAATCAAACCCATCATTGGACTGGAGATCGCAATTCTGAACGACCCAGGAGATGGTAGGATCTTTTCGATGATCCTGCTGGCCAAGAATGGTTGTGGTTACGCTAATCTTTGCCGATTAATTACGCTGGCTTATGAACAGGATGCTCTAGCTCCAAAGATCACTAAAAGCCAATTGGCAGAGCATGCTCAAGATCTGATCTGCCTGTCTTTCAGCGTTGTGGGAGAGCTATGCACTTTGCTTTTGGAAGGCAAAGATGATCATGCAAGGCAGGTTTCGGATTGGTATCATAAGGTCTTTGGCGAGGATTACTACTACGAAGTGCAAAACCATGGCCTGCCCCAGGAAGCGGTTGCTATGAACAAGCTGTTGAACCTAGCTTATGAGACAAAGATACCTGTCGTGCTCACCAATGACTGTCACTACATGGAGCGCCAGGATTCAGTCGCTATCGATGCCCTGAACTGCATCCGAAAGGGGATAGATTTTCGCCATCCTGATGCCAAACGCTTTACCTGCAATGAGTACTACTTCAAGTCACCAAAAGAGATGAAAGCGCTCGTGGGCTTCCCACCGCAGCTTATCAAAAACACCCTGGCCATAGCCGACAAGATCAATGTGCTAGATGGCTATATACCTGTTTTTGAAAGCGAGCTAAATGTCCCCAGGGTTGTGGAAATACTACGTGGTTTCTCACACTCCCTCAGGATTAAATTCAAGCCCAACAACAAGCATATAGTGGTATCCCTGAGGGAACACAAGTCTGCCGAAGTATTGGAGCATCTCAGCATGCAGCTTCAGGATTTCGATCTCATACACTTCACAGAGTATGAGTCCTGGATACCTAGAAGCATCTATGCGGCTGTTTTGACGACGATGAAAGTACCAGAGGTAAAGATCAAAGAACTCTGCGGTTTGATACCATCTGAGGCACAGACACTTCGTGAAGCCGTCTTACTCAGTACTGATTTCTCCTGTCTTTCCAGTGAGGACTACGTATGTTCATTAGCTTCCCAGATAGGCGATATCCTGATCAGTACATTCAAAGAAGAGGGGCTCCTTAGGCACAATTATGCTCTGATCCATAAAGGTATGGCGGTTCCTGTAGTTCGGGACAAAGGTGGTAATAAAAGGTGCCAATACGATCAAAAAGATATTGCCAATATTGGCTTGCAAAGCCTGGATTTTCAGATATAAACAACAAAACATAAGAACTTCTTCTGGAGGAGATATGACAACTAATAACAAATCCAATGGTATAGGGCCGAAGAACAGCTCTCTAACAAGGGTTCAGCCATTTTTTGAAAACCTTTTCAAGCAGGATAATACAGGTCTTTCATGGCTGCCAAAGCTGATTAACCTAGCGCCTCTGAACAGAGATATTGCTACCGGTATGCTAAAGCTGAACTGCAGAATAAAAGAGCATATAGCTGTAAATATCAAGAGTGATGGACTACCATGCTTTGAATACCAATTAGTGCCAAGTAAGGCTTTCCTGGAATGGTTGATCAGGAATCCCGGATCACTGAGTTGGCCAGATAATGGTAAAATGACATTCGGTGATAATACACAATCAAAGAGAGAGGATTGGTTTGGTAAACATGGAGAATTGCGCCAAAAAGAAGCAATTGCTGAGGCTTGGGATCTCCTGATGCAGCGTGGAGCAGATAAGTCAGACAAAGAATGGTGGGCATTTGAGGGAATTACAAAGATGGATTGCCTTTTGGAAACTGACGATTTTCTGCTTGGCATCGAGGGTAAGAGAACTGAAAAAGTATCATCTTGTATCAGTTGGTTCCCACAGAGAAACCAGGTTGTTCGCAATTTGGAAGTGCTAAAATCAAAGTCAGGAGGAAAAGTCTACGCCATGCTGCTGATGAATGAAGACGGCATAAATACTATCACGGATAATGATTTTAATATCAGTCTTCCTCACTATTCTGAACAAGAAATCGCAGAAGTAAAGATGCATTACTTAGGTGCTGTATCCTGGCGGCAAGCTTGCGAGACAGTGGGACTTGACTATAGTGCTTTACCTGAGACCATTCGGGATGTGTGCCAGTCCATTGAGAGGTAAAAAATTCAAGTAAAAAACGACTTAAGGAGATCAACAACTATGAACAAGATGAAACAAATCGCAGCTTTTATACTGATATTCTTGGAGTGGATGTTTATTGTGTCGGCAGTTGGTTGGATTATGATGAAAGGCTGGCTTTTGGCAGCTATCTTTGCGCCAATTGGTGCGATATTGCTGTACTTCGGCAAAAAGCTAAACGAGCCCTTTGCATGGGCTAGTAAGGTAAAACAGATTTAAGAGAAAGCGTAAGATGGCGGACGAAAGAAAAGCAGCGTTCGAACGTAGAAATGTAGAGCAAACAGTCACTGGCAAACATCCCGATGATGATATCAGAGCCAAACTGCTTGAAAGGGAGCAGGAAAAGCTTCGAAAAAAAGAGAAAGATATATAGTTTTATGAGTACATAATGGCTTTATGAACCTCAGTGAGTCTGTAGTAAGCACCATTCTATGTTCCATCAAGGGATCTTTTGGAGCTATTAAAACTGAATAAAGTAGTTAAGACTCATCCATGGTCGGGTTTCGAGAATGGCTCGATAAAAAGAATCTATCGTATAGCGAAGGCGACAAGATTATTATCGATGTTGATTCTGTTGCCTCTTGCCCATGCCTGTAAAAGCCTCTGGTCAGTTTCTCATTGACAGAAGAAGATGATATGATTGTTTGACTTTTGGCGTGGAATGGCCGAAATTAATGATGCGACTGAACGCTTAAAAGAGGCAACTGATCAGACCTTGGGAGTGTTAGGCGGATCATCTAGTTCTTTTTTGGGGAATCAGGATGATGAAATTAGAAGATATTAAGGCAGGAGCCCTGATTCAGGGTATTGAACCGGGGGAAGTAGTGCGCATTGTCACCAGTGAGCCAATCGGTGGAGATGCATACACTGTTTACTACAAGAAAAGTGATGGCTCCCTTCTAGAGCGTTTGATTTATCGAGCAGATGAAGAAACCCTTTCCATTGCCGTCGCAGGCAGGCCATGGACTTTCGATGCCCCCGGTGCTGAATTCAAGCTGGCTGTCGAAGCCAATAGGATTAATCTGGCATATCTGTTCGACCCCATGATGGCGGTCCATACATCAAACGTGGAGCCTCTCCCACATCAGATTACAGCAGTATATGAAGCGATGCTCCCCAGACAACCCCTGCGCTACGTCCTTGCTGATGATCCGGGAGCGGGAAAGACCATAATGGCTGGACTATACATGCGGGAACTCATCATGCGAGCCGATGCCAGGCGCATATTAGTTATTGCTCCAGGTTCTTTGGTGGAGCAGTGGCAGGACGAAATGTACGAGAAGTTCGGCCTCGACTTTTTCATCTTCTCCCGCGACATGCAGGAACAATCCCATGGAGGCAATCCCTTCGTCGATTACGGTTATATGATTGCCAGGATTGACATGGTTTCCCGTGATGAGGATCTGATCTCGAAGATCAAACAAAGCTACTGGGATCTGGTAGTCATTGACGAAGCCCATAAATGCTCTGCATCCTGGTTTGGCAATGAACTCAAGAAGACCAAGCGTTACAGGCTGGCGGAAGAAGTAGGGGCTACTACGCGGCATCTTCTCCTGATGACAGCTACTCCACACAAGGGAAAGGATGAGGATTTTCAGACCTTTTTAGCGCTATTGGATTCAGATCGTTTCTACGGAAAAAACCGCGATAGCGCCCACTCAATCGATATCTCAGACCTTCTGCGCCGTATGGTTAAAGAGGACCTGCTCAAATTTGATGGCACCCGCCTGTTCCCAGAACGAAAGGCATATTCCGTAACTTATAAGCTGTCTGATCTTGAAGCAGATCTATATCTTGCAGTAACTGAGTATGTTCGGGAAGAAATGAATAAGGCAGATCGTCTGACCGGTAAGCAAAAGAATACGGTCGGCTTTGCTCTTACTATCCTGCAAAGACGCCTTGCCTCGAGCCCTGAAGCGATCTACCAATCTCTGAAGAGAAGATTGGACAAGCTAACCCGCAGATTGGAGGAAGAAAAACTCATCCAGAGGGGCGAACTGATCAGGCAGCAGAAAGATAAAAGCATTGAGCTTCCGGATGATTTTGATGATGTGGACTGGGACACCGAAGAGCGCGAAGATAATGAAGAAGAGTTGGTGGATAGTGCCACCACAGCTCAAACCATACAGGAATTGGAATCCGAGACCAATACACTCAAACGACTCAACGAACAGGCCAAGTCACTGCGAGATTCTGGCCTCGACCGCAAATGGGAAGAGCTCTCAAATCTGTTTGAGAACAATCCTCATTTCAGGGACGCCAATGGCAGCTTCCGGAAACTGATAATCTTCACAGAGCATCGGGACACCTTGAATTATCTGTATGAGCGTCTTAGCGGCTTGCTGGGCAGCCAAGACGCAATAATCACAATTCATGGCGGGATTAAAAGAGAAGAAAGACGCAAGGCGCAAGAGCAATTCAGAAACCATCCCCGGGTGAGAATCCTCCTCGCCACCGATGCTGCCGGAGAAGGCGTAAACCTGCAGAATGCCAACCTGATGGTAAATTATGACCTTCCCTGGAATCCCAATCGGATTGAGCAGCGCTTTGGACGCATTCACCGCATCGGACAAACAGAGGTCTGTCATCTTTGGAACATGGTGGCAGTTGAAACTCGGGAAGGCGATGTGTTTCAAACTCTCTTCACCAAGCTTGAAGCTCAAAGGGCTGCCTTGGGCGGTAGAGTCTTCGATATCCTGGGGGACGTGTTTGAAGAAAAGAGCCTCAAAGATCTATTGATCGAAGCTATACGTTATGGAGATGACCCAGAAGTTAGAGCCAGGCTGTTCCAAGTGGTAGAAGGCGTTCTGGATACGGAGCACATCAGAGAGATCATCAGCCGTAATGCCTTGTGTGAAGAAGTGATCGATGAAAACCGTCTCTTTGCCGTAAAAGCCGAGATGGAAAAAGCCGAAGCCAGGAAACTCCAACCCTATTTCATCAAATCATTCTTCCTGCAGGCTTTTAGCCAGTTGAAAGGCAATCTCCGCCAGGTTCGCAGCGAAGGCGAGCGTTGGGAGATATCCTATGTTCCAGCCCAGATTCGGGAACGGGATCGCCAAATCTCGGGCCGCAATCGCAGAAACATCAATCCGGTCACGCAGAAATTCGAACGCATTTGCTTCGATAAACCCTTCGTGAGATTGCCCAATCGGGAAGCTCCAATGGCCAGTTTTATTCATCCTGGGCACCCACTTATGATGGCCATCACGGACATCATGCTGGAAGATCACCGCAGCAAACTGAAACAGGGAGCCGTTCTGGTAGCCCCGCATGATGAGAGCATCAATCTCAAGGCTATGTTGATCATAGAACACTCTGTTAAGGAGGGTGTCAATCGGGATAGATGTATATCTCGACGCTTACAATTCGTTCAGATTGATGATAATGGAACGATCAGCAATGCCGGGTGGGCACCTCATCTCGATCTGGAGCCCATTTCGGACAATGATCTCATACTGGTAAAGCATCTGCTTTCTGCCGAGTGGGTATCTTCTGAACTGGAGGACAAGGCTCTGGCTTATGCTACCACTCATCTCGCCCCGGAACACTTCTCGGAAGTGATGAAACGGAGGGAAAGGCAAGTTACCAAGACTCTGGAAGCTGTGCATCAGAGGCTGGTGACCCAGATCAACTACTGGTCCGACCGGAAGATCAAGCTCCAGGATGACCAGGCTGCAGGTAAAAAGACCAGAATAAATATCGATAATGTCAGCCGCATAATCGACGAATTGGACAACCGTCTCAAATCCCGTACCAAGGAACTCAATGAAATGCGTCATGTGGTATCAGAAACTCCGGTTGTGATCGGAGGAGCCTTGATCATCCCGGCAGGTTTACTGGCTAAGATTAAAGGGGAAGATAACTGGACAGCAGACGCAGAAGCCAGGAAGCAGATCGAGCTGAAAGCCATGCAAGTTGTGATGGATCATGAAAAGTCGAATGGCTGTGAAGTGTTTGATGTCTCTGCTCGGAACTGCGGCTGGGACCTTACCAGTATTCCCCCTGCCCTGGACGGAAAAATGCCGGAAACCAGGCACATAGAAGTAAAAGGCAGAGCAAAAGGCCAAAGCACCATCACAGTCACCAGAAACGAGATCCTGTATGGGCTCAACCAAGCCGATAAGTTTATTCTGGCTCTGGTGATAATCGATGGTGAAAGCCATGAAGGGCCATACTACATTCGTAAACCATTCAATCAGGAACCTGATTGGGCTGTTACCAGCATCAATTTTGACATCTACAATCTGATCGAGAAGTCAGATATGAGGGAAAACTAAATGATGGATCAACAATCGGAATACAAGGTAAAAGCCCCCAAAAAGCTTATAGAAGTAGCCCTGCCCCTAAAAGAGATCAATGAGGCCTGTGTGCGTGAAAAGTCCATCCGTCACGGCCATCCCTCCACCCTGCATCTGTATTGGGCAAGGCGTCCTCTGGCCGCTGCCCGGGCGGTACTCTTTGCTCAATTGGTCAATGATCCAGGTTGGGATGAAGAGCTGCAGTTAGGCTACAAACGCAAGGCTGATGCCAACCGCAAGCGGGAAGAGCTGTTTGAGATCATCCGAGAACTCGTAAAATGGGAAAACACAAACAACGAGATCGTTCTGGAGAAAGCCCGCGTCGAGATCCGTAAAAGCTGGAAGGTGACCTGCGAACTGAACAAAGACCATCCCCAGGCTGCAGAGCTCTTCAATCCCGATAAACTGCCCGCCTTCCACGATCCCTTTGCCGGAGGCGGCTCTATCCCTCTGGAAGCTCAGAGATTAGGTTTGGAAGCTTGGGCAAGTGACCTTAATCCGGTAGCTGTGCTCATTAACAAGGCCATGATCGAGATACCACCCAAGTTTGTAGGCCATCGCCCGATTGGCCCTATTCCTCAATGTGATCAACAGAAAGAGATCACAGTTAGTTGGCCCGGAGTTACCGGTCTGGCAGAGGATGTGCGCCGCTATGGGCATTGGGTGAGAGAAAAGGCATTCAAACGCATCGGACATCTCTATCCCCCCATCGAAATCACAGCCGAAATGGTGGCAGAACGTCCTGATCTGGCCTCATACAAGGGAAAGAAACTCACTGTGATCGCCTACATCTGGGCAAGGACAGTGAAAAGCCCCAATCCGCTCTACTCCCATGTGGATGTACCGCTGACATCCACCTTCCTATTATCCGACAAAAAAGGGAAAGAAGCCTGGATTGAACCAATTATCGATGGAGATAAATACCAGTTCAAAGTCAGGATTGGTTTGCCTGATAATATTGAAACTGTAAGGAAGGGGACTAAGGCACAGGGAAAATCTTCAAACTTCACATGCCTGCTCTCAAATACTCCCATCGATGGGAGATACATCAAGGCTGAAGGACAAGCAGGTAGAATGGGGTCTAAGCTGATGGCAATAGTAGCTGAAGGGAATAACTCTCAATTATTCCTATCTCCGGTTAAGACTGCCGAAAGTATAGCTTATCATGAAAATCCAGTTTGGTTGCCAGAATTAAGTCTCATTGGAAAATCCGCAGATCAGTTGCCATTATATGGAATGACTCAATACAGCAATGTGTTTTCTTCAAGACAGTTGATAGCACTTAACACTTTTTCTGAACTTGCAATTGAGGTTATTAAGAAAATCGTAACAGACGCCGGGCTTACTGATAAATCTGATGAAGTTTGGAGAGCTGAGTATGCTAATGCAGTGGGGACTTATATAGCGTTAGGTGTGGGAAGAAGTGCCAACTACTGGTCTGGGTTCACTACCTGGGCTAGTAGTTTTATCGTTCAGACATTTGGGAGACAAGCATTAGCAATGGTTTGGGATCATGCAGAAGTTAACCCATTTTCTACCTCTACAGGTAATTGGCTTGGCGCTATAGACTGGATAGAAAGAGTGATAAAGACATCTTTCCCAGCATGTAATACTGGATATTCCTTACAGGATGACGCCCAGACTCAAAGAATCAGCAAAGGAAAAATAGTATCAACTGATCCTCCATATTACGATAACATCTGTTATGCTGATCTGTCAGATTTCTTCTATGTCTGGTTAAGGCGCACTCTGAAGGATGTATATATCGATTTATTAGGAACCATTAGCACCCCCAAAGAACAGGAATTGATAGCATCGCATTATAGACATAGAAGTAAAGCTACTGCCGAGAACTTCTTTCTATCAGGAATGTCAATAGCTCTAGAGAATCTAATAAACCAATCTCATCCAATGGGTCCGATAACAATCTATTATGCTTTTAAGCAGTCAGATACTTACGAGGTCGGTACAATTTCGACTGGTTGGATGACTTTCATCTCTGCTATAATCAATTCTGGCATGGAGATAACAGGTACTTGGCCAATGCGCACAGAAAGGGACCAAGGTCTGAAAACAGGCTCGAATGTGCTTGCTTCTAGTATAATTCTGGTCTGCCGGAAACGAGAACTAAATGCAGATGTTATTAGCCGTAAAGACTTTATACAGATATTGAATAAAGCTATTCCCATAGCCCTGGACACCATGATCAATGGCAGTGAAACTTCCAGTCCAGTAGCCCCAGTCGATTTAGCCCAAGCAGCCATCGGACCTGGCATGGCTGTGTTTTCCAAATATAAGTCCGTGGTGGAGGCAGATGGTTCTCCAATGAGCGTCCGCACCGCCCTGATCCTTATCAATAAAGCTATTGACGACTATTTTAAAGAACTGGAGGGTGATTGGGACAGCGACACACGTTTCTGCCTCGCTTGGTTTAGTGAATGTGGCTGGAAAGAAGGTATCTATGGCGAAGCGGATGTGCTGGCCAGGGCGAAGGGTGTGTCTGTGGAAGGCGTTAGAGATAGTGGGGTTCTTGCAGCGGCAAGTGGCAAGGTCAAGCTTCTAAGACCGGATGAGTATCCCGATATCTGGAATCCCGCCAAGGACACTCACATGCCTGTCTGGGAGGTGCTGCACCATCTCATCCGCTTGCATCAAACGAGGGGTGAATCCGCAGCCGCTGAGATCGTGAAGGCGATTCCCCATATAGCTGAAACAGCGCGTCAGTTAGCTTTCCTTCTCTACACCACTTGTGAACGCAAGGGCTGGGCTGAGGATGCGCGACCATACAACGATCTGGTCACGGCTTGGTTATCCATCGAAAAACAAGCCCGGGCAGACGAGCAGGGCGATCAAATCGAAGCAGAGTTCTAGGAGTGAGGAGACATCATGCAGATTATTAATGAGATCCTTGCCAGGGAGGAAGGAAAGACACTGGAATTCAAGCTTGATTGCAGTTCTCTGGAGCCGATTGTCAGGACAGTGATTGCCTTTGCCAATACAGCAGGTGGCCAGATTCTCATCGGTCTCAGAGATAAGAGCAAAGAACTGGTTGGGGTAGAAGACCCTACCAGGGATGAATCCAGATTGTGTAATGCCTTTTCCGATATGATAAGCCCACAATTGATACCAGACATCAATGTCGTAAGCTATCGAGGATTATCCCTGTTACTGATAAATGTTCCCCATCTAAGCGGACCATATTTCCTTAAGTCCGTCGGTATAGAGCGTGGTACCTATATTCGCTTGGGATCCTCTAATCGTGCTGCAGATTCAGATATGCTCGATGAACTCAGACGCCAGGCCCAAAACTTGTGTTTTGATGAAACTCCTCTGCCAGGAATGAACTCGGAACAAATCAACTTCCGAGTAGCTTCCGAGCTCTTTGCCAAACAGGGCAAAAGCATTGATATAAATAAGCTTATAAACTTGGGAGCTCTGCAAAACACCGGCGGCCAGGTGGTGCCCAGCATAGGTGGGATTCTCCTTTTTGGAGTTGATAAAGAAGATATCCTGCCTGATGCCAGGATCAAATGTGCCAGATTTAAAGGAATTAGAAGCACAGAATTTCTCGATAACTTCGAAACCGGGGCAGGTTTGATTAAAGCTGTTGATGATGTTATAGCCTTTATTCGCAGATACACCATGCAAGGACTGGAGATTGGTGCTGCTTCACACAAGGTAATACCCGAATATCCTGAGATTGCGATTCGGGAAGCGGTCATAAACGCCATCGTTCACACTGATTATGCAATCAAGGGGATGTGCATCCGGGTGGGTGTATATGATGATAGAATTGAAATCAGCAATCCTGGTGGATTACCCTTTGGCATCAGTATGGAGCATATCTTCTCCGGAATGTCCAAGCTGAGAAACAGAGTAATAGGCAGAGTATTTCATGAGTTGAGGTTGATTGAGCAATGGGGCACAGGAATCTCCAGGATCAAAGAAACATGCCAGATCGCTGGACTTCCGGAACCGCGATTTGAGGAACTTGGAACGAGCTTTAGAGTAACTCTATATTCAAGTTCTACCCCACGGGTTACTCAAAGAAGCTGGGAATTGCAACTCGTGGAGTATCTGCAAATCCATAATGAAATCAGCTCAAAGCAAGCAGCAGACCTCTGGAATATCAGTGAAAGGGGAGCCAGGATGAAACTCAAGACATTGATTGAGGAAAAAATCATTACTAAGATCGCTACCAACCCCAATGACCCCAAAACGGTATATATATTACAATCAGATATTTGATTTGGAGATACTATGATAAAAGCATGGCGAGACATCGCAATTCCGCATCAGGACGTACTGAAGGGTACTTTTAAGCAATCTGAATTTGCCGCAGACCTATCTCAGGTTCACTTGGGTAAAGCCAGCGATGAGTATCAAAACCCAGCACTATTCTATCAGAGAACCTACATCACCGAAGGAATGAGGCTGCTACTGACCTCTGTGATTCAGAGGTTGAGCGGTAAAGGCGGTGAACCGGTGATCCAATTGCAGACTGCCTTTGGAGGCGGAAAAACTCACACCATGATGGCCGTGTATCATCTCGCCAAGGGTGAGTCAGCAGCGTCCGAACTGCAGGGAATCCCTCCAATTGTTGATGCCGCAGGAGTTACTGAACTGCCGAAGGCCAAAATTGTAGTGATCGACGGCAATCAACTTGCACCCGGTGAGACAAAAAAACGCGGCAGCATTAGCGTAAACACCTTATGGGGTGAACTCGCATGGCAGCTCGGTGGAGCAGAAGCTTATGAGATGGTTAAACAATCAGATCTTAATGGTACATCTCCCGGCAAAGAAATCCTAATACCTCTGATCAGCAAACATGCGCCCTGCGTGATCTTGATCGACGAGTTGGTAGCTTATGTAAGACAGTTTGAGCCAGGGAAAAGCCTTCCAGGCGGTAGCTACGATTCTAATCTGTCTTTCATCCAGGCCTTGATGGAATCCGTGAAAGTGGTGCCAAACGCCATCATGCTCGCTTCCCTGCCGGAATCGGATAAAGAAGCTGGCAGCCAGTTGGGGATCAATGCCCTGGCAGCCCTGAAAAGTTACTTTGGCAGATTGCAGGCCATTTGGACACCAGTGGCTACGGAGGAAGCCTTTGAAATAGTCAAGCGTAGGCTTTTCAAGGACATTTCGGATAGAAAGGCGATGGAAGACACCTGCCGCGAGTTCACAGATTTCTACGTCGAACAAAAAGACAGCTTTCCCGACGAGACCCAGGAAACCCGTTATTATCAGAGAATGCTACAAGCCTATCCCATCCATCCAGAGGTCTTTGATCGGCTATATGATGATTGGTCAAGTTTGGAAAGCTTCCAAAGAACCAGAGGCGTATTGAAACTTATGGCCAAGGTGATCCATAAACTATGGGCAGACAACAACAAAGACCCATTGATTATGCCCGGCAACCTCCCCCTCTATGATGCGGATGTGCGCAATGAAGTGATCTATTATCTGCCTCAGGGCTGGGATCCTGTGCTTGAGAGGGATGTGGACGGCTCGAGGTCCGAACCTCATTTAATCGAGAATGCAGAGGCAAGGTTTGGCCAGGTTCAAGCTTGCAGAAAACTGACCCGTACTATCTTCCTTGGTAGCGCTCCCCATGCTGTATCATTGAATGCGGCTAAAACATCCAGAGGTATCGAGTATAAGCGTATTCTATTGGGTTGTGTGGTGCCAGGCCAAGTAATCGGATTGTTCAATGATGCCACTAACAGGTTGGTGGATAGGCTACACTATTTGAGCAATGCAGATAAGAAGCAGTTTTGGTTCGATACCCGTCCGAACCTCAGGCGGGAAATGGAAGACCGTAAACGTCGTTTTAATGACAGGGATGATGTGATCCCGGTGATCAAGGATCAACTGCAAAAAGTAATAAACAACGGCGTTTTCGAGGCAGTACATATATTTACGAGAAGTGAAGACATCCCTGATGACTATAACCTCCGGTTAGTGCTACTGCCACCTGATGCGTATTACTTGCGCTCAGGGGGAAGTTTTGCAGCAGAGGGAGTAGCCGACTACGAAGGTGCCAAATACATTCTGACCCATCGCGGTGACCAACCGAGGCTTAAACAGAATCGCTTGATATTCCTGGCTGCCGATGGTGAATCACAGGGCAAACTGAAGGATCAAATCCTGACCCTTTTGGCTTGGGATTCAATCCTAAAAGATATTCAGATGCTGAAGCTCAATCTTGACCAGTACCAGACCAGGCAGGCAAAAGCGGGAAAAGAAGATGCTGAAAAGGCCGTGAAGCATCTGATCCGAGACACTTATCGATGGTTGCTGATACCTGATCAGGATCATATGCCCGGCGATAGATTTGAGGCTCTCTCTATCAATTCTGCAGCTCAGAATCTGATTTCTGAAATAGAGAAGGTCCTCACAGAAAACGAGCACCTCATCACCCAGTGGGCTCCCATTCATCTCAAAAACCTGCTTAAGAAGTGGTATTGGAAGGATGGTGTCCAGCATGTGAAAGCCCAGGATGCTTGGCATGGTATGAGCTGCTACCTATACATGCCTCGCCTTAGTAGTAACAGTGTTTACCAGAAAGCCTTAAGCGCTGGAGCACTCAGCAAGGAGTTCTTTGGTTTTGCCTATGGCTACGAGAATGAGCAATATATCGGGTTCACTTTTGCAAGTTCAAGCACTCCTGTCTATGATAGCTCTCTTCTCCTGATCGATCCTGTAGTTGCAACGGATTATAAGAACAAAACAACAGAAGGTGACACACCAGGTGGAAAAGGAGATGGTTCTACACCCGGTACTGGGTCTGGTCTTGGAGACCAAGGCACCACTGGTGGTCAGAGTGCACCCGGAGCTGGAGGCACTACAACGCCGCCACCAAAACCCGCAACAAGATTACATTATTACGGACGCAAAGAACTTGATGCAACAAGGGCAAAAGCGGACTTCGCTACCATCATTGACGAGATCGTGATGCATCTGATCCAGAAGCCTGCAGTATCCGCATCTATCCAAATCGAGATAAAAGCAGATAACCTGGAAGGCTTCGATGAAGCCACTCAGCGCACCATCAAAGAGAATAGCAATACACTCAAGTTTGATCTGAGTGAGTTTGAATAGAAATGCCCCTAGGGGTAAATAACTTCCAGAGGAGGCACTTATGAGTAACATCATAATTATCACAATCCTCCAATGGATAGCAGTGTAGTGGTTGAGGTCTTAGTTGAAATATTACTTAGACCGAGAGTGGCCACTATTATGGCTTGCCATTGGTGTGTTGCTCGCAGTGTTGCAAGGCATCTGCTGCTAACTGTGCGTGAAGTACCTGGGTGGCTTATAGCCACTCAGGTATGGAGCGTTAAAATATTAGTTAAGTAGAATATGAGTAATGAATCAGTAGTTGAAAAAGAAATAAAACTAAAAGCATTGGATGTTTTATGTCCCATCTCTATCATGAGTTACATTAGTTTCTGTGAAACTATGTTAAATGAGGGCAAAACTCCATTTCCCTACATCAGCTTCAGAACACTTGATGTAATGCTCAAGATTGTTGCCTTTAGTGACTTTACAGAGCTTGCAAAGATGAAACTTGATGTCCAGAATATGGTATCTTTGTATGAAGAAGCAAGAACTACACTTGAAGACGAAGAAACCGGATTCTTTGATCAATATCCAGATCCTGATTCATCTGAAATCGAAGCAATCATTCGCAATGCAATTATCCACCTAACAAACCATCAATTTGTTCAAATTCCAGACCATAGTATAATATGCAATTGGATAAGGCTGGATTATCTTCTCAATGTAACCGAACCGGACAATAGAACTGAAATTCAGAGAAGATTCCCTACTTCTATTGATGTAAACACTACCCTGAGCGATTTAGTAGGAACGAACTGTCGAAACGTTTATATTGGGATTAAGGATCTTACAGATAATCTACTTAAGTTCTATAGAGATAGCCCAATTTGTTCAGTATTGAAAGCCTGTAAAACGGAGTCTGATTATCGAACATCCATAAGCCAATTCATAGACTCAATTCTAAAACAAAGACACTCATCTGCCACTTTTTTGCATGATTTATCTGAACTATTAGCTGCCCTAGAATCTCATCATAATCTGGAAAGACTGATGACCTTGCTTAATCAATCAATTTATGATCTTCGATACAACTTCTCTAAGTATTACAAAATAGCGCTTTCCGATATTCCAGAGTTGCAAACTTCTAGTTACAGATATGAAAGTCCATTAATGAAGCATCCCCTGGTGCAAGTAGATAGACATAAGATCATTCCAAACTTCTATGATCTATTCACTTGCCTTAGAGAGTTCCCGTTCAGGTTCAATGAGTACCTTGATAGTGAGCTAAATGCGAATACTATGAATACCATGGGGCTTATTTACGAGTTTTACATCAAAGATTTGTTAGAATACACATTAGAGCCTGAACGATATTTTATTATCCCAGAATTCGAGTATCAGCGTAATGGCTCAGTTGTCCGAAGCCCTGACTTCGTTGTTATTGATCGTTTTGATCTACATGTGTTCGTCATTGAGGTTAAAGGAACAAGAACCTCAAATGTTGTTCGAGATGATCCAGCATCATTAAGAACTCATGAGTATGTGGAACGAGTTAGCAATGTACTTAAGAAAACACTAACCAAGATAGATGAGTTATTCTCTTGTGTCGGGGGCTATGCAAAATATAGAGAACTAATATGTCAGTGCAATAAAGACAAAACTTCCATTCTCCTGGTACAAAAGGACTTTGGAGTACTAATTCCCAGCTTGGTTCACGGAGAATTAACTAAGCTTGATCCCTCTCTTTCCGCTAAGTGTTGCTCTTTCAATTACTGCCTAATCGACATACCTTACTTAGAGACAATACTTCATAATCACAAGGCTACAGATAAGCCATTAATTGACTACCTGAGAGATTATCATAATGTCCAAATCGGCAAAACAGAAAAGCCTGTCTCTGTGGCAGAGTGGATTCAAATCGAGCATAGCTTTAAGGACCTGATCTACGTCCAACGTCTGTATAATCAAGCTAAGAAGGAGGTATAGGTGATAGATTGGGATTTGCCCAAAGCCGAAAACGAACTAAAACAAGCATATAGTGAAAATTCAGAAATAAAATTACTAAAACTACTCAAGTCTAATACATTTCTGTTCTATGAGTTGTTCTCAAGGAAGCATGGCATTCAACCCATATTCCATGAAGTAAACTTTGATGCCAGACTTAGATGTGACTTTGCATGGCTAAACGATAATTCTGATGGTCCCGAATGGGTATTAGTAGAAATTGAAAAGCCATATTCGAGCGTTTTTAAGCGTAATAATATGCCTTCATGCCACCTGTTACAGGGAATAGAGCAAATCAGATCCTGGCAGATGTATTTCGACGAAAATCCACTTGAAAAGCGCAGGGTTTTCGGTGCGGTAAGTAGATTCAGATACATTTTAATAGTTGGAACACTGGAAGCATGGCAGTCGTCAAATGCCTCGAAATGGAGAGCGTACATTAACAAAACACTCAATATCGAAATCCGATCCTGTGGAGTGTTCGATAGAGCTTTAGAAAACTATGACAAGCATCCTAACGAATTCTGGAGCTTCCTCGAACATCCGGCAACTTATGGTGATGCCAAACTTAAGGGATATTGGGAGAATTACGGATATATGGATCACTGGCGATCCATAAGTAACACATGATGCGTATTTCTTTGTTGTAGTTGGGCATAATAGATATTAATAGTTCTATAGAATACAGTTTCGAGAGGATAGAAAATGCAAGCATACAACCGACCTTTATACAAATGGTTTAACCTAATCGAATTAGGGCAGTTAACCTTACCCAGATTTCAGAGATTTGAAGCATGGACTCACAACGAAGTATCAAACTTACTGCGATCCATGTTAAGAGGATTACCTACGGGGGCAGCTCTCATTTTGAGAGTTGATGGACCTGAGCAGTTTAGAAGCAAATACTTAGCAGGAACCCCACAAGATGGAAGGAAAGTAACCGAGCAGTTGCTGGATGGGCAACAACGCTTAACAGCGATGTGGAAAAGCCTTTATAATCTGTATGATAACAGGACGTTTCTCGTTTCGGTAGATAAATCGACCATTGATTTCAATGTCAATCCATCTGATTATCTTGAGTCCAATGAGATTGAGGTGGTAGCTCAAGCAATCTACGAGAAAAAGGGTAGTAGGTATCCAATGTGGGTCAATGAAGCCAAAGAATGTTGGGATAGGGGACTAATCCCAGTACATTTACTGCGCCCCGATGATATCTCAAAGGAGAAGAAAGCGTGGCTAAAGGCAGCAGCACCTGAGGATATTGAAATGCGAGAGTTTCTTGATGATCTGATAGATGCACTACGTGAGAGAATCAAACATTTCAATCTGCCATATTTAGAGCTTCCGTCCACCACAAAAAAACATGTTGCCCTGGATGTGTTCATCAAGCTTAATACCAGTTCTGTTAAGCTATCTGCTTATGACATTGTGGTTGCCTTGGTTGAAGATGCGGCTGAAACATCACTGCATGAACTGGTGGATTCGCTAGCTATAAAAGTCCCAAAGGCAAAAGACTATGCTGATCTGCCAAATCTGGTTTTAGACACTGTGGCTTTGTTACAAGATATCATTCCAAGCCAGGCTGGCTATGTAAACATCAACTATAGGCAGTTAGTATCCGAATGGGATGATTTAGTGAGTTGTTTTACCAAGATGGTTGAGTTACTCGAGGAAGAGCATATTTATGATGAAAAGAGACTCCCATCATACACTGCGTTGCCTGTACTAGCTGCGCTTACTAAATACTTTCCGACGCATGCAGATCAACTTGGCAATGCCAGGCATCTACTCAAAAAATACCTATGGAGAGCATTCCTTACAGACAGATATGAGAAGGCAACTACCACGAATTCTTTATCTGATTTCCGCAAGATGCGGGATTACCTTCTTGATAAGGGAGAGTACAAAGATATCCCTATCTTCAACGAACATGAGTATCCTGCGCCAGTAAAAGAGATCATTAGCGATGCAGCTTGGGCAAAAAACAGAACAATACTAGGTAGAGGCCTTTTGGCTCTTCAGATAAAATGCGGTGCCTATGATATCGCAGACAATACCCCTGCCACCAAACAAAGCGTCCTGAGCAGAGAGTACCATCACTTGTTCCCCGCAGCATTACTAGGCAAGGCAGATGTGCCAAACAGCAAGGTATTCAGCTCTGTTAATTGTGCATTGATCTCATGGAGAACTAATCGTACAATCTCCGATAAAAACCCTATGCAGTATTTGCTGGAAAGAGCTGAGAATTGCGATCTTGGGGAACCTGAAAGAGATAGAAGATTACGAAGTCATTTGATTCCGATTCAAGAGCTTAATGTGGACTATTCTGACTTTGAAAGCCCAGAAACAAAGGCAAAAATTGAGCAGGATTTCGCTCGATTTGTAGAGGCAAGATCGGCGTTACTAGAACTAGCAGCAAGGCTTGTTTATGATGGAGAGCAGCTAAATACTGATAGAGTATATGAACAACTTACCGACTTGATGCAGAAATAATCACCAGCATAACGGAACATGAGCAGAAAAGATATACCTCTTGAAATACTAATAAACAACCCGCTAGATGTGAAGTATTATCACGATAGAGTATTTGGTTGCCAAAGTACTAGGTCAAACAGCTACATAAGCGAGTGGCAGTGCCTCTTGAACACGCTCAAAAAGAATCTCTTCATGCATTGTATTGATCAGCTTCTGGAATATCCTTATCGAGTACTAAAGAGAGAAGAACCAGATTTTGAGATAGTATTAAGCAGTGGGGAGACCATGCTAATCGAAGTCACCCGTGCAACCACAATGAAGAATGAAGCTCTCAGGCATCAACTATCCAAGGCTGAAGATGATATTGAAATGGCGGAGGTATCTAATGATATGTTTACTCCCGAAAAACCTGCAAAAGGGGAAATGCGGAAAAACCTCGTCAAGAAAGGAGCTTCTTTGCAAGGTACCGGGATGTATGGCTGGTATGCTGAAAAACAATGGGCATCTATCATCTTGTCTGCCATTGAGTCAAAGCGAGATAAAGTCTATTCCGATAAGGTGGATTTGTTACTTATAGAGGACAGATCTCTACTATATGCATATCAGGAAGCAATAATCAAGCGGTTCGAGTTTCTAAAGAGTACGGTTGAAAACAATCCGGATATACTTGGGATAAGTGCATTCCCAAACATTATCACAGATACTTCTGGAGCAATCGGAATAGTTAGACAAGATAATCAGTGGCTTTATAAGCCTCTTTTCATGCCAGATGGCTGGATGGCGGATTAGTTATTCGCATCCTGCCATGAAAACAATCACATTTGCCTACCACTGATGGCATAACCCATACCCTCATACCCCTTCATTCGCTTTCTGTACATGTTCGCAAGCATTGGTTCGTTCATATCTACATAATCGTAGATCACAACCTCGGTTTTGTTATCATGAGCCCTATGTAGCCTACCAGCATATTGTTGCAGCACTCCTTTCCAGGATACTGGCATAGTAAGGAACATGGTATCCAGTCTGCTGTCATCAAAGCCCTCCCCGATGTACTTTCCAGTTGCTATGATAACCCTTTCATCTTCATCCGGTATTGAGTGGAGCTTATCCATAGTCGCTTTTAACTGCTTTCTACCCATACCACCCTTAAGTGCGATCACGTGCTTTGAAAAGCCTGCAAGTTTCTGAGCAAAGAATTCCACGTGAGCAGTTCTCTCGGTTAGGACGAGTGGACTTTTCCCGGCTACTATTGCCGCAATGATGTCATCCAGAATCATGTCGTTTCGCTTAGTATCCTCCACCAATGCTTGATAGATGTCTGTGATCTTTATCCCGGTATCCTCGCTAGGTTTTATCATTGAGAAGGTTGTTTGGCGAGTTACTACCTTGTGAGTGAAGGCCCTTTGCAGAATTTGAGATTTGGCATCTACTTTATACCGAATAGGGCCGCATTGCATATAAACTATTGGGTGATGACCGTCTTGGCGAATTGGGGTGGCTGTAAGCCCATAGACGTATTTTGCCCTCACAGACTTGAGCACTAGCTCAAAGCTATAGGCAGAGATATGGTGACACTCATCCACAATCACCATACCATAATCCTTAACGAGCTCTTTAACTGCGTGTTTGTGGGTAAGACTCTGAATAATGGCAACATCGATCTTGCCGGTTCTCTTATCTATACCTCCTCCGATTTGCCCTATCTCTGGCTCTTGCAGAAAACACTTCAGCCGCTCTACCCATTGGTTCATTAACTGTCTGCGATGTACGATGACCAGAGTATTAGTCCGCCTTTGAGCAATCATCCAGATTGCCACAACTGTCTTGCCAAATGCAGTGGTAGCTGAGAGAATGCCATTTTCGTGCTGGATCATCTCAGTCCCAGCAAGCAGTTGTTCATTGCTGAGTTTACCAACGAATGTTGCGTTGATGGGTTCTCCTGGAAATCTCAAATCCTTCTGGATCAGCAAAATGCCCAGAGCTGACACAAGCTTTGAGATATCTTCCAAACACCCTCTTGGGACTACGAGGTATTCGCCTGTCTCTGAGGATAGATTGATGACCCTGGGTAAGTTGTAGATTGGCATTCTCATGGCTTGAGCGCGGTAGAATTCTGGATTCTGGAAGGCAGCGAGCCTGATAATATTGGACATGAGCTTCTGAGGGAGTCCGACTTTCTCAATAAAGATCATATTACTCAGGACAATCTTAACCTGAGAGGGCAAATCTCTGTACTCCTCAGGTTGGGTTTGTTTCGCTTCCCAGGGCATGGTTTCATCTACTTCAGATGTAATCATCTGAGACAAACCCATTGAACCATGACCAGCGGGTAGTTCTGAGAGAATTGCGTTGATCTTGTGTTTACTGAGTCTTTCAACTTGTGCCAGGAAGCGCCATTGATCATCAATCCTATTCAACTGGTGATCAACAAACTCACTGTGCCCACTCTCCCGCGCTTTCTTTTGCAGGGGCAAGGCAATCAGGTTTCCAAAACCACCTTTGGGCATAGTATCTTGATTGGGGAACATGCGGTCAAATGAATCAAAGCCGATTTGGTGGCGATTCTCCATTGCATTAGCGAGGAGGGTAGTTCCTAACCTTCGTGCTTGGGCTGCAGATATCTTTTCCTCAAAGAAGAACCACACATGGGCACCGTTTCCTGACCTGGATATCTCAATATAGCCAGGAACATGGAATTGCTTGCAGATATCGATCAATGCCTTCACATCTTCCCGCCATCCCTTCTTGTCAAAATCTATAGCTAGAAACATGCATGTGTCGTCTTCCAGTAGAGGGTAGATACCAATAATGATCTCGCCACTCAGATGCCTGTAAATATGTTTATCATCGAGTGAGATGAGCTTTCTGTTCTCACAGTTTGCACAGGGGATTTTCTTATACTTGCCGCACACTTCGTGTTTCCAATCATTATAGCATGCTGGTGAGTAGCCTGATCTGTTGTCTTTACCAACCCATCTGATTGCAAACACGTCTTCTCTCCCTCGAAACAAGCAGCGAAAGAGTCGTACCTTATCCTCGGGACTGGATTGATTGTTGATAGGGGCATCTACAGAATTGACTCTTTTAGAGTGTGTATCTTCAAGGTGAGGCTTCTGGATGTTTTCAGTTTGATTTGAGGTTTCACTATCTAGGTCTGAAGGATGAGTGACATTCGAAACCAGATTTCTCAGCTTGGAGTTCTCTGTCTCCAGTTCGCTGATTCGCTTTAGCGCATCTTGAAGTTGCTTTTTTAGTTCTTCATTCTCGGTGCTCATATCATCCTCAACTGACAAAGCTTGGATAGTATATCAAGATGTCAATCCCAAAAATAAGAGGAACCTATGAATACCCCTTTATCAAACCAAAGCTGAGATCATTCAATATGCAAATTTCCTGTCAGAATTTGAAGTTTTCGGTGATCTGATTTGCAGATATCCTGTCAAAAACTACCTAAAATGGTCTTGGAAAGGATGAGTAAGGATGTCCTACGATGCGACAGTTTGCAGTTATCGCTGCACAATTTGCAGAATTCATTGTCAAGTTGCAGTTGATTTCCACCTTTTTTCCGAGTGGCTCCCAATATCAATACGGTATCAATACGGAATCATTACGGATGAAATCCGTATTGATTCCGTATTGATACCGTATTGATATTGGGAGCCAGGCAAGGGTTTTCTGGGGATTTCCTCCTGTGATGCCACCCGATCGAAACCCCGGATGCAGCCCGGATGAAGAAAAATGATTGCAGGAAATGACCAAAACACTTATATTAATAAGAGTGAGGTGAGCAAATGAGGCTGGGAAATTATATCCTGACCTTTTAATGCAGCTCTCAATTGTTGACCAACACAGACAAGCAACTATAAAAAACTAAATAAACAGGAGTACCCGAAATGAAGAAAACTCTGATCATTCTTCTTCTGGCCGTTTTAGGTCTGAGCCTGGTTTACGCGAACGAGGCTTTTGGCGTCCGCGCGGGCGTTAACCTCACCAACCGCAGCTACAGCGGCGACAACGACATCAACACCGACGACCGCCTCGGCTTTCACCTCGGCATGCTGGCGCAGTATCCTGTGGGCAAATACATCATTCTGCAGCCTGAACTGATGTACACCCAGAAGGGTTACAACTGGCTGATCGAAGTACCCATCCTGGATGACATCACCTATCAGATCCGCACCGACTACGTGGAGCTTCCCATCCTGCTGAAACTGAACCTGGACCTCGGCAGCCTGGCCATCCAGCCTTTCGTGGCGCCTCAGATCAGCTATGGCGTGATCGCGGAAAGACAGATCAACGACAACGTGGAAAAGATCATGGACGAGATCAACCCGTTACAATACGGTGGCCAGATCGGCCTGGATCTGCAGATCAACGACGATCTGCTGGTCGGCGGCCGCTACCAGATGGATCTTTCGGACATTTGGGACGATAACAACGACGACGTGTCCTACACTCACAACGGCATCGTGTTCAGCATCGGCTATCTGTTCTAAACAACGCTCAAACTACAAATGAGATTGGCGCCTGGATCACCGGGCGCCATTTTTCCAAAAAGGGATCAGCCAGCTGAGTTATTCCTTTCCCCGCGGATGGCCTTTGTGGTAGGCTTTTTTCACATCGTCGAGGGTCACGTGGGTGTAGGTGGCGGTGGTTTCCAAGTTGGCGTGGCCCAGCATTTCCTGCACGGCCCGGAGGTCGGCTCCGCGGGCGAGCAGATGGGTGGCAAAGCTGTGGCGCAGGGTGTGGGGCGAATATCCCTTTTTCTGGGCCACGAGGTGGAAATACTGGCCCAGAACAGTATAGAGCTGGCGTCCGTCGAAATCCTTTCCGCTTTTGGTGAGGAAAAGTTTGTCAGAACTGTCCGGCCTGAGCAGTTTTTCCCGCAGTGGCAACCAGGCCCGGATGGCCTCGGCGGCTTCTGATCCGAAGGGCACAAGGCGTTCTTTGCCGCCCTTGCCGAAAGCTTTCAGCAGCAGGCGTTTCAGATCGATATCAACCAGGCGGAGCGCGGCCAGTTCGGAGATGCGCAGTCCGGAGGCATAAAGGAGTTCCAGGATGGCACGGTTGCGAACGCCGTAAACGCTTTCCAGATCGGGAATGCGCAGCAAAGCCAGCATCTCTTCCTCGGTGAAGAAATGGGGGAGGGCTTTTTCGAATTTGGGGCGTTTGACCTTGTCCATGGGATTGAGGGCGATCCTGCCGGTGAGTTTCAGCCAGAGGAAGAAGCTTTTCAGGGCGGCTGCCTTCCGGGCCAGGCTGCGGTTTCCCACCCGGCTGTCATGCAGCTCGCGCAGCCAGTCGCGGATCATCTGCACGCTCAATTCCGCGGCCACCACCTCAGCGGGGAAAAACCTGGCCACATAGCCCAGAAACTGGCGCAGGTCGCTGCCGTAAGCGGTGACGGTGCAGGCGGATTTTCCCTCCGCTCGCAGGAATTCCAGGTAGCTTTGTAGTTCGTTTTCCATCATTTGGATACCATATAGCTCATTTTTTGCTTGCCTGATAACTTGTCGAGAAAAAAATAGCGCTGAGCCAAGGAGGTTTGATGAATCAGCATATCGCCAGCAGCGCCAAAGTTGGCGCCAACACAGAATTAGGCGCGAACGTGGTCATTTTGGACGACGCTCGGATCGGTGAAAACTGCCTGATCGGGCACAATGTGGTGATCCACTCCGGCTGTGTGATTGGCGACAACGTGCGGATCGACGACAACAGCATCATCGGCAAAGCCCCGCTTTCCTCACCGCGCAGCATCTTCAAGCTGCCCGAAGGCCTCAAACCCACTGTGATCGGAGCCGGCTGCCAGATCGGGGCCAACGTGGTGATCTACATGCAGTGCGAGATCGGCCGGCGCAATCTGATCGCGGACCTGGCCACCATCCGCGAAAATGTGGTGATCGGCGAACTCAATATCATCGGCCGGGGCGTGGCCATCGAAAACTTCGTCACCATCGGCAACCGCAACAAATTTGAGACCAACTGCTACATCACGGCTTATTCCCAAATCGATGATTACTGCTTCGTGGCGCCCTGCGTGGCCACCAGCAACGACAACTACATGGCCCGCGATCCCGAGCGGTTCGATCATTTCAAGGGGGTAACCCTGAAACGCGGCGCCCGCATCGGCGTGAACGCCACCATCCTGCCCGGAAAAGTGCTGGCCGAGGATGCCTGCGTGGCTGGTGGGGCAGTGGTTTCGCGTGACGTTCCCGCGGGCAGGATCGTGCTGGGCAATCCCGCCAAACCCCTGCGCGATGTGCCCTCCGAACAGCTTCTAAAGAACAACCTGGACAAATCATGAAAGCCCTGCTCATCATTCCCACTTACAACGAGATCGACAACATAGCCAGGATCATCCCGGCCGCGCTGAAACAATCGCCGGACCTGCACATCCTGGTGATGGACGACAATTCCCCGGACGGCACCGCCCAGGCGGTGAAGGAGATCATGGCCGCTGAAGCGCGAGTCCATCTGATCGAACGGCCCCGCAAAATGGGGCTCGGCTCCGCTTACGTGACCGGCTTCAAACATGCCCTCAAAGAAGGCTACGACTATGTTCTGGAGATGGACGCCGATTTTTCCCACAATCCGGATGACCTGCCCCGTCTGCTGGCCACGGCCGCCAAAAAGGACCTGGTGATCGGCTCGCGCTACTGCCAGGGCGTGAATATCGTCAACTGGCCCTTCAAGCGCCTGCTGATCAGCTATTTCGCCTCCAAATACGTGAGGATGATCACCGGGATGCCGGTCAAGGACCCCACCGGCGGATTCAAGTGCTTCAACCGTAAGGTGTTGGAAGCCATCGATCTGGACCGGATCCTCTCCGACGGCTACGCTTTCCAGATCGAAATGAATTTCCGCGCCTGGGCCAAAGGCTTCCGCATCCAGGAGATCCCGATCGTCTTTACAGACCGCGTGAACGGCGTTTCCAAGATGAGCCGCCACATCGTCTGGGAAGCCGCCTGGATGGTCTGGAGACTGCATTTCCTGCGTTTGCGGGGCAAACTTCACTAAGGATATGGCATGCTGGAACGGATAAACACTCCGCTGGAACGGCCTGAGGACACGGAATTTGACCGTGCCCTGCGTCCGCGCACCCTCACCGAGTTCATCGGCCAAAGCCACCTCAAACAGCTTCTGGACATCTCCATCAAAGCCGCCAAACTGCGCAAGGAACCTCTGGACCACGTGCTCTTCTACGGCCCCCCCGGCCTGGGCAAGACCACCCTGGCCAGCATCATCGCGCGCGAACTGGGGGTGGAGATCACCGTCAGCAGCGGCCCCGTGATGGAAAAACCGGGCGACCTGGCCGGCATCCTCACCAACCTGCAGCGCCACGAAGTGCTGTTCATCGACGAGATCCACCGCCTCAGCCACGTGATCGAGGAATACATCTATCCCGCCATGGAGGATTTCCAGATGGAGATCATCCTGGACAGCGGCCCCAGCGCGCGCACCCTGCGCATCAGCGTGGAACCCTTCACCCTGATCGGGGCCACCACCCGCGCCGGATTGCTCACCCCGCCCCTGCGCGACCGCTTTGGCATCGTGCTGCGGCTGGATTACTACGATTTTGACTCCATCACCCAGATCATCCAGCGCTCCGCCCGCATCCTGGAGATCCCGGCCGACGCGGATGGCGTGGCTGAACTGGCCCGCCGCAGCCGCGGCACTCCGCGCATCGCCAACCGCCTCTTGCGCCGCGTGCGGGATTTCGCCCAGATCATGGGTGACGGCGTGATCACCCTGGATATCGCGCTGCAGGCCCTGGAGATGCTGCAGGTGGATCACGCCGGCCTCGACGAGATGGACAAGCGCCTGCTTTTCACCATCATGGAAAACTACCGCGGCGGCCCCGTCGGCCTCAAAACCCTGGCAACGGCTGTGGGTGAGGACGCCGGCACCATCGAGGAGATCTTCGAGCCCTACCTGGTGCAGCAGGGTTTTCTGGAACGCACACCACAGGGCCGCAAAGCCACTTTCAAGGCCTACAAACATTTGGGCGTGAAACCCTCCGACTACCAGCCGGAGATCTTCTGAACGCAAGCCGGAACTCCCTTCCCGCCAGCAGCACAGGCTGAACATGGGTTACAAGGCCAACATCACCAGCAACCTGATCAACCAGGTGCTGCGGATCGTGATCGGTTTCGCCACCAGCGTGATCGCGGCCCGGGTGCTGGGTCCGCAGGGCATGGGCCATGTGGCCTACATCATCCTGGTATTCACGCTGATAGGCGATTTCGGGCATCTGGGGCTGAACAACTCCACCATGTATTTCATGAAGCGCGGCGGAGTGCCCTCCGGCCATCTCTTCAGCGTGAACCTCACCAGCCTGGGCCTGCTTTTCGGGGTGATTGCCTCGCTGCTGCTCTTTTTGCGGGGCACGGGCCTGGTCCTCTCATCCTACAGCTGGCTCTACATCCTGGGCGGACTGCTCTTCGTGGGCTCCGATCTTGCCTACACCAGCCTCCACTCCTGGTATGTGGGCGATGAACGCATCCTGGAAAGCAACCGCAAGATCATCGCGGTGTTCCTGCTTAAAAGCGCGCTGATCCTGATCCTCTGGCTCACCGGGACCCTCACGCCACTCAGCTTTTTCGCCGTGGCCGTGCTGGGCATGCTGCTAAACGCAGTGCTGCTGAGCGTTGGCGTGGGTCAGCGCTACGCTTTGGTGCTGGACCGGGGTCTGCTTAAAGCCGAGTTCGCCTATGGCGGGATCCTCTGGCTGGGGGCGGTGTTTTCCTTTCTCCATCTGCGCGCGGACCAGTTCATGATCCGGCAGATGCTGGATGTGGGCGCCCTGGGAATCTACAGTGTGGCCGTGACTCTGGCCGAGCTGTTGTTTCTGGTGCCGGTGAGCGTCAGTTCGGCCCTGCTGGGCAAGCTTTACAACACCTCCGAGCCCGGCACGGCGCGCTCCATCATGGCCCGCACCCTCAAGCTCACGCTCTATATCTGCGCGGCCCTGGCGTTGGCGGGCATCCCGCTCAGCCTGCTGATCCCCGTGATCTACGGCGAGGCCTATGCCGGCGCTGTGGCCAGCGTGATGGTGCTGTTGGGCGGAGCGGTCTTCGCCTCGGTGGCGCGGGTGGGGATGCAGTATTTCTTCACTCTGGGCCGCCCCAAGGTCCATCTCTATACCAGCCTGGCCACCCTGCTGCTGAACGTTTTGCTCAATTTCCTGCTCATCCCGCGCTGGGGCATCTTCGGCGCGGCCACAGCCTCCAGCGTATCCTACCTGGCTTATGGGATCTTCTACCTGGCGCTGTTCCTGTATCGGGAGAAGTTCAGCTGGCGCGACCTTTTTGCCATTGACGGCGAGGATATCAAAGCTTTATGGAAAAAAACCTGATCAACTCCGGTTACCTCTGGTTCGAGGGCGAATTTCACGAGGAAAACCCCGCGGCGATATTTCCGCCGGACTGTTCTCCACAACGTTTTGTGGAAACATTGAAGGCCGTCGACGGCTGCTTCAGCCTGGCCCTGGAAACGGACACGCACATTTTCGCTGCGGTGGACAGGATCCGTTCCCGGCCTCTTTTTTACGCCCTTCAGGACGGGGAACTTTTGCTCAGCCCAGACGCCAGCGAACTCCGCGTCCGCTTGGGCGATCCGCCTCTGGACGAAGATGCCCTGGCGGAGTTTCTGCTGGCCGGATACACCTGCTGCGGCGATACCCTGATCGCCGGCATCAAACAGCTGGAGGCGGGGCAGTACCTGGTCTGGGACAAGCTCAGCCAAAGCCTCCGGATCGGCGACCACTTTGTTTACCGCCAGCAATATGAGCCTCCTCGGGATCCTCTGGAGGCCCTGGACCAGATGCACCTCCGAGTCTTTGAACGCCTGATCAGTTCAGCAAATGGCCGCACCCTGGTGGTTCCGCTGAGTGGGGGACTGGATTCGCGCCTGGTGGCGGTGATGCTCAAGCGCCTGGGCTATCCGAAGGTGATCTGCTACACTTTTGGCAATTCCCTGCAGGACGAGTGCGTCACCTCGCGCAAGGTGGCCAAATTTCTGAACCTGCCCTGGCTGATCGTGGAGCAAAACCGCCGCCTGTGGTACAAAGCCTACCATTCAGAGGAGATGCGCCGCTATTTTGCCTTTGGCACCAACCTCAGTTCCCTGCCCCACGTGCACGACTGGCTGGCGGTGAAAACCTTGCTGGAAAGGGAACAGATCCCCTCCGACGCCATCATCGTGCCCGGCCATTCCGGCGGTTGGTCCCAGGGCGCGGATCTGCCCTTGATCTTTGCCGACCGTGAGGAACTCACCCGGCGCGAACTTCTGGACCTCATCCTGCGCGACCACTACGACCTCTGGCACTGCGCCAACGATCAGCGGCACAAGCTGTTCGGTGCCCGGGTGCAAGACTGCCTCCAACTTCCGGAAACCATCCAAACCCCGATCGCCGCCTCGCTTTACGACGAGTGGGATTGGCGCCAGCGCCAGAGCAAGCTCTACGTGAACTCGCTCCGCATCTACGATTTCTTTGGCATGGACTGGCGTCTGCCTCTTTGGGACAAGGATTACACGGATTTCTGGGCCCGGCTGCCCCTGGAACTGAGGCTGGGCCGAGAACTGATGAACCAGTACGCCAGCCAACGCCAGAGCGTGCCCATCCCCGCCTATAATGACTACCCGCTGGGAAAAAAGCTGCAGCTCAGATACCGGCGCGCCGTGTCCGGGAACCTCTCCGACCAGCGCTACGGACGCTTTTTGGACTACCGCGACCGGAGCGGCTACCTCCACACCAAAGTCTCGACCCTGCTGGCGCCAAACCTGGCCTACCCCACTTTTGTGAATCCGGACCTTAACATCCTGGACGCCAACATCAACGCCGTCCAGGCCCTCACTTACATCCGCGACCTGGCCTCTGGAAAACTGGACTAACTTACTGGCCGGTTTTCTGTTCCAAGACCGGCCGTGATCGCCAGATAGCTGTATTTGTCGCTGGATATCCCACTCAGGCGATCCAGAAATTTCCAGACGCCCAAGGGGAAACCGCGGGTGAGGGAATTGATCTTGAATAGCTCCAAAGCCCGGTGGTAAAAGCGTTTGGCCGCCTTGACCCGGAAACCGCTTTGCACCAAAACGGCAGTCAGGGATTCCCTGTCGAAACTGTGCAGATGCGCGTTCACGGGAGTCTTTTGGTTGCAGTGGATGCAGAGGGAATAGCGGATCACTTCCTTGTAAGGCACTGTCACCAAAAGCGTTCCGTTTGGTTTGAGCAGCTTGCGGATGCCGCGCAGCGCTGTTTCCGGCTCCACCAGATGTTCCAGCACCTCGAGGGCCACGATGAGGTCGAACCCGCCTAGGTCAGGGATGGCGCTGGCGTCGCTGTAAACCGTTGCGATGGATGGATCCTCCGCCTTGATCCGGGCCAGGTTTGACTCGCTGAGGTCCAAAGCCGTCACTTCCGCCCCCAGCTTCGCCGCGGCCAAACTGAACCAACCCCGGCCGCTGCCCACATCCAAAACCCGCATTCCGGGCCGGATCGCGCAGAGCGACAGGGTGAACTGGGTGCGCCTCACTTCGCCGGGGGTCAGCTTGTCCCGGCGAAAATAGTCAAAAACCAGCGCGTCCTGGCGGTAATGCTCTTTGTAATCCATCTTCCCGTTCCTGTTTCTGTTTGCGGCAAAGGATGTTCAAGCCTCCAGCCTGTCCAGCTTGATCGGGTTTTCAGAGCATCCTTTGAGTTCGATAAAGATCCACTCTGGGCCGGCCTGTTTTTCAGCCCTCTTCCCGTACGCGACAAAGCGGAATTTCAGGGTTCCTCCCTCGGCTTGATAAGCACTTCCAAGCCTGCTGGTTACCCGGCAGCCTGAACCTGCGGGCGGACACCGTCACGGGCAGGCCACTGAAATCCAACAGGGTGCTAACTTGGTTGTAAATACTTAAGTTGCCTCTGTTAACTGAGCGTCCAAGGCATTGTCTTGGTCAATATGCTTCTTCCAGCTTGTCCAGTTCCACCATTTCAGCCAGGGTTTTGAGGAGATCGGCATTCTTGATATTCTCTCCGGTAACGATCACGGTGATCTGGTCGTTCACTTTGATGGTGAGGGTGCCTTCCTCTTCGTCTTCGTCATATTCCTGGGTGCCGGTGTAGCCGCTCACGCGCACGGTTTTTCCGGCCTGGGCCACAGCGCCGAACATGTTGGCCAGGCCCATCATGCCGCCACTTTGGCCCAGAACCCCGCCCACGGTGATGGTGAGGCTGAAACTGGCGTCGTCTTTGGTGTAATTGCCCACGGCGGTGTTGTTCGCGCCCATCATGTTCAGGGAAGTGGCGTCCTTGCTTTCCAGCGTGAAGCCGCCTGAGCTGTCCGGGATGAACTTCAGCAGGTCTTCGGCCAGGATCTCGTTGATCTTGGCCAGGGCGAAATCTATCTCCTGCCGGGCTTTGGCGTAATCGCCCTTGTTGATCTGGGTTTTGGCGGCGTCGAGGGCTTCGATCGCCTCGTCCTTGGCTTCGGCTGCCAGCAGGGCCAGGCCCAGCAGCAGCACGGCGATGATCATCAGAGTCCTTTTCATCTTAATGCTCCTTATTGGATTGAGTCTTACGGCAACGATAAAACTTGCTGAATTTCGTCAAGGGAAAAAGTGTTTGGACGTGTCGCAGCCAAGGCGCTTCAGTCATGGTCCTGGAGTTTGAGGTCTTCCAGCATGCGGTCAAAGCGCTCCTGGTCCAGGACGGTGAACTTGGGTGCCAGGCGCAGAAGCTCTTCGTATTTTAACATGTTGCGGCCTTTCTCGGCGGTGAAAATCCTGGCTCCATCGCTGGGAGCGAAGGCCATCATTGTGAAGCTTCTGCAGTCGATCACCCTCACCCGGTGGGCGCGGTCCAACCTGACCAACAGCTTCACCGGCAGGGGAAGTTCATCCCTGATGCCGACCACGAGCAGGGAAAAACCGCCCTCGTCCAGCAGGGAAACGGTCCATTCGTGGATCTTACTCAGGCCCTGAAATGCCTCTTCTAGTTTGGGATTGCGGAGCTTGTTCCGCTGCTCTTGTTGGGCGGGCGGGGATCCAGAACCATAGCTGGCCAGCAGCCTGGAGATGAAGCGTTGGATGGCCCTGAATTCATCATGGGAAAGGACCTGGGGCGAATCAGTCCAGTCCCGCGCGCGCAGCCAGGCGCTGCGAAGGTTCGTTCGAATCCGGTGTTTGCGTGCTTTCGCGGTCTGGTAGCTGATCCCCTCCGCCCGGGCGTAGTCTTTCAGGGTTTTGTGCTCGCAGACGCGCAGCCAGAGGCTATAATCGGCTCTGGAAAGCAGTTTGCGCAGTTGCTTCCGGTCCAGCCGGGCGGGTAGCTCTTGGTCTTCCGGGTCCTCAGGAACGGGGATGTTTTTCAGTTCCTGCGCAAGGTTCCGTTCGTTCATCTCTTTATTGATCTGGCTTACCGCCTTGTTGTGGGCCACGCGGCAGATCCAGGCTTTGACGTTGCGGATGCTGTTTTGAGAGAGCAGCAGTTCCTTCAGGCAATCCTGGCAGATATCGGCAGCGGTTTCGGGATCGTGGACAAGTTTTACCGTGTAGCGCCGGCAATAGGATTGCAGTTCGGAGAACCAGGCCTCCACCTCGCGGCGGTAGAGCTTGTCCCAGCAGAGTGGAGCTTGCCCTTCCCGTGATTGATCAAGCAATCTGAGGCTGACGCGGTTCACCAACCCGTCCGCGATGACCGGCTGGCCGAATTCGCTGATGGCCCTTTTCCGCACCGCTTTCTGGACTTTGGGGAGGTCCACTGGTTCGGAATTGGTATGGCTGCTGTCTGGCTTGTTACTCATGCTGGATGCAGCTTATGGACGTGCTGGGCGGAGTCAAGGGAAATGTTTTGGATGGCTTGTATCATCCTGCCCCACATCACGATAGGAGAAAACAGGATGTACCTTTGATTTATTCGTACACTAAGTATATGAGAACCCCCGGCTCAATGTTTGCTTATTATCTTCAGGGCTGTATTGGCCTCCGCTTTTTGTTCTTTTCACAATCCAAAACAGGAGTTTTAACATGAAAAAAGTGTCAATTATCCTGGCGCTGGCGCTGGGATGCTCTCTGGCGCTGGCGAATCCGATCTGGTCCAGCGAAACGATCGTGCGGGAAGGTCAGGATTTGAGGTTCGGAGGTTCCGCCGCGCAAAGCGCGGATGGCAGCGTGACCACTGTGTGGACGCAGACCCGGGGGGGCGAAAACCTGCTCCTGGCCAGCAAGCTGAGCGGGGAGGGAGTTTCGCTTTGGGACGAGCCGTTGGTGGTGAAGGCCGGCGAGGCCGTCAAGCGCGCGCTTCAAATAGTCGAGACCGGAGACGGAGAGTTCATCCTGGCTTGGCTGGAGGACCTGGACGCGGGAAACAGCCAGCTGCAGCTACAGAAAATCAACGATTATGGGATCATGCTCTGGAGCGCGCAGGGCGTGGCAGTCAATTCCGATTGCCAGCGCGACAGGGCCAAATACTATCTGTCCGGGAACGCCGAGGGCGGGGCCCTGCTCTTCGCTCAACCCGACACAGACCAGCCAATGGCCCTGGGCTATCGCTTCGATGCCAACGGAAATGATTTGTGGATATCCAACCGCCCCACTTTGCAAGCGAACGGGACCCTCAAGCTGCAGGGCTTGATCGCGAAATGTTACGACAGCGAAATCGTGGTGGCCTGGCAGGAAACCACCCCCACCGGCGTCTTGAACCGGTTCAAACGCTTCTACAGCTACGGCACAGGCTCCTGGGAGCAGTCCTATCCCAAATATCCCGGGGAGTACGGAGACCACCAGTTCTGCCTTACCAGTGACGAACGGATCTGGGATATGGCGCTGACCGCGCTGATGGATACCAGGATCAAGCTCAAACTGCTCACCTGGGGTGGAAATTGGAACATCGAGGAACCGCTGGAATTGGTGGTCAATCCTTCCCCGGTGCCTCTGAAAACGATAATCAAGAGCTCCGGGCTGAGCTTACCCCAGATCCTCTGCAGTACCGTCGTCGATGGTGTTTCCACGCTAACATGGTATCAGTTTTACTCCGCCGAATACATGGTGGCCGAACAACTGATCCGCAGCAGCAGCGATGTGCTGATCGAGGCCATCGATTTTCAGGACAACCAGGGCAATTACTCTTTCACTTGGGTGGAAGAATCGCTTGTGGACGGAACACGGAAACTGAAAGCGCAGCTGAGAGAGAACTATACTGGGGATTTGGTCTGGCCGCAGGAGGGGCTGACGCTGAGCGAAGCTTTGGATGAAGTTTCGCGTCCGCGCTGCTTTGCCTGGAACGCCAGCCTGCTAAGCCTCTCGGCAGAGCCGGGACTGGATGCCAAATATCTGCGGCGCAGGGTGTTCTCGTCCGCGGGAACGCCTCAGCTGACCCCGGAGCAGGAGATCCTGGCCAGCGCGCTCTGCGGGGAGGCCTGGCCTGTTCGCAGCCTGGATGTGGACGACAGCAACTTTCTCTTTTATGCCGACAGCCGCCAGGCAGGCGCCACCCGGCTCTATCTGCAGAAGTTGTCACTAAACGGGGAACTGCTGCTGCCTGGAGACGGGATCCGGCTTGGGAGCGGGGACTCGAGCGTTCTATTGGATGCCGTGAACCATACTTATCAGCACTTTGCCGCGCTCTATTACAGCGATGGGCTACATCTGCAGATCTTGGACCTCAGCGGAAACACCCAGTGGCCCGGCCCCGGATTACTGATCAGCCCCCAGTTACCTGTTTCGGCCAGACTGGCTTCCTTGGAGGGGGACATTTACATCAGCTGGGAGATCGACCTCGATAGCAACCGCAAGCGGGTGATGGGCCAACGCATCTCAAACGGACAGGCGATGTGGGGCGCGGACGGGGTGATCGTGAAAAACGAGGTTAACAGCCAGCAAACGGCGGTGGGACCTCCGGTGGCGCGTCACTTCACCTGGAGCGAGCGTTGGCCGGGCTCATCCAATTACCAGGTGCGCGGAAAACGCCTGGACGCCTTTGGCAACGCGGAAGCGGGCTGGTTTGCGGACGGAAACCAGCTGTTCTTCAACGAAGGGTCGACCCCTCTGTACCCCAGCCAGGCCGCGCTGAGCGGCAACGACCTGATCCTGCTGATCGACGGCGGAAACGCGAAACCGGCCTACGCCCAAAAGGTGACTCCGGACATCCAACTGCCCTGGGGAATGGACGGGGTGGAGCTTTTGGGTGACAGCGGCATCTATCTGGCCGGGATGGCTGATCAACACGGGGTGGTGATCGGCTTCAAACACAACGACGGGGTCTATGTGCAGGCTGTGAATCCCGCGGGAGAGCTGATCTACGATTCACCTGGAAACCGGCTCGATCAGACCGCGCCCGCGCAAGTGGGGAAAATGGCCCTCGGCCGCTTTGCCTCCGGCCATTTCGTGGCCGTATGGAGCGCTATCCATCCCGGCCAATCTGGTGATCTGGACCTCTATTTCAGCCGCGCCAACTCCGGGGGCGAAACCCTGGATTATACGCCCCGCCTGCTTTGCGCGGCGCCCGGGGACCAGGATCTGCCCGTGCTCTCGCATCCCGGGCTGGAGACCATGTTTGTTAGCTGGAGGGACGGCCGCAGCGGCTACGGCGACCACGGCCAGCTGCTGAACGGGGTGCGGGCACAACTGCTAAGTTGGAGCGATACCGCCATCCCCTCGGAGACGGAGATTCCCACTGCAATTGGTCTCAAACCCGCTTATCCCAACCCCTTCCACGAATTCACCAATATCTGCTGGGATCAGAAAGACGGAGCGCCGGTACGGATCAGCGTCTACAACGTGAAAGGGCAGCTGGTGAAACGCTTCGAGCCCCAGCAATTGAAGAGTGGAGAACAGTCGCTCCTCTGGTCCGGAGATGACGATCTGGGCGTTCAGGTAGGCTCCGGCATCTATTTCATTCGCCTCCAGAGCGGTTCCCAAGTGCAGTCCGGCAAGGTTTTGCGCTGGTAACCAACCAAGTAAGCACAAATAGAGAAAAGGCGGAACACCAGCTTCAGCTGAAGACAGGGGGTTCCGCCTCTGGGGATTTGGAGATAAGGTCAGGGAAAGTTTATCTGGACGTGCTTCACTTCGGGATATTTGGCCAGATGCTCGCGGATCTCCTCGGCCACGTTGTCGCGCCACTGGTCGAAGCTCATCATGTTCATGTCGATCAGCACCTCACCCTTGTCGAAGCCGACATATTTCACCATTTTCAGGGAAACGATGTCTTCGC